>Ga0316204_10009287_pt1 | contig 13217 bp, 13 predicted proteins | sample 6monrhotite_MG_2_FD_205661 | JGI IMG/M metagenome (GOLD analysis project Ga0316204, IMG submission 205661) | Microbial mat bacterial communities from mineral coupon in-situ incubated in ocean water Damariscotta River, Maine, United States -... | ecosystem: Environmental > Aquatic > Marine >... | reverse complement strand
ACTCGCCTGGTGAGTTCTTTTCCGGCCGCGCATTCCGTGGCGGCGGGCAGACTTTTCAGATCGAGCTGCTCCCGGGCAACCGTGTCCAAACCTATTCAATTGGACTCACCGAGCCGTTCTTGCTCGAATCGAACTATTCTGGTTCTGCGAACCTGTTCTTCCGGAGCAGAGACTTTGACGAGTTCGATGAACAACGTGCAGGTGCCCGGCTCGGGCTCGGCCGACGCTTTGGCACACGATGGAACGGCAGCATGACACTCCGGGCTGAAGATGTCAGCCTCTCAGATATCGAAGCGGATCGCCCGGTCGATATATTCGCAGTTGAAGATTCAAACCTGCTCATCGGACTTAAGGGCGGGCTCATCAGAACAACGCTCGACTCACTTACCCGCCCAACGAAAGGTTCGCGAACGAGCCTGGGGATTGAGCAGGTTGTGGGTGACTTTGAGTTCACAAAGTTCGAAGCATCACACTCGACATTCATCCCTATCCGGGAGGATTACCTCGGTCGGTCTACCGTGCTCAACCTTCGCACAAGGCTTGGCTACATCCCTCAGGGACGTGACGAAACCCCAACCTACGAACGCTTCTATATGGGTGGGCAGTCGTTCCGAGGATTTGATTTCCGCTCGGTCTCACCCAAGGGCATCCGCAACGACAATGGAATGCCCTCTGACGACTCGGTGGGCGGCACCTGGCAGTTCTTTGTCGGCGCCGAAATCGAGCAACCTCTCTACGAGGATATCTTCTCGATCGTTGGGTTTGTTGATGCGGGCACTGTTACATTCGAACCTGGATTTGATGAGCTGCGGGTCTCGGTTGGTTTTGGGATTCGGTTCCATGTCCCAGCCCTGAGCCCTGCGCCCCTCGCGTTCGACTTTGGTTTCCCGATCCTTAAAGAGGACACCGACAACGAACGCTTGTTTACATTTACCATCGACCTACCCTTCAACTAAACGGATGTTAATCGGGTCTGATTGGGCCAAACCCCTTATTCATAGAAAATCACGCGCACAATCGCTCGTCATATGTCAACCGGTGTAGTTATTCTCGGTATACCATTGAGCGGACAAATTTATATAAGCACGGAGGTTAACGCATGTTTTCGAATCACTCTAGATCAATCCATCCACTCATCCCAGCGCTTGCGATTCTCCTTGCTGCATTTGCTTGGCAAGCAGGAGCGAACTCGTCACGCCCACCCGCGCAGGCGACATCCGTCGCAACGGTCGATATCGTGGAGATCATCGATCAGCTCGAAGAACGAAAGGTTCGAGAGAATGAGCTCGAAACACGCAAGAACGCGAGCCAAGCACAACTCGACGAGGTGATTAATCAGCTCCGCACACTCCAATCCGATCTTGAGATGCTCGCCAAAGGCACCGACGAATATAAGGACAAAGTCCGTCAAGCGATGGAGATGACCGGTGTGGTCAAGGCACGCGGAGACGCACTCAACCAGATCCTCTCGATGGATCGTGGGAATGTGTCGCGTGAGATGTATCAAAAGGTCACTGAAGCTATCTCGCGGATCGCAGACCGCGAAGGGTACGACATTGTGCTCTTCGATGACTCATTGTTCCCGGTTGTTGAAGATGCGCCATACCAAGACGTATTCCGCTCGATCATTTCGAAGAGTGTGATCTATCGTCACGAGAGTGTCAATATCACAAATCAGGTTACCACCCTGCTCAACAACGAGTTCACGGCCCCGTAATACAAAATTCAATCCCTGATGCTATTCGGCTTTGATGTAAATCGGTGATGTGTGCGGAGCAGATGATGACGACCCAGCCAGAGCAATCCAGTACTGATTCAAGCACAGTTTCGATCCGCGCCGACGAACTTGCGGCTATGGTCGAGGGCAAACTCGATGGGAACCCGGATCTAATCCTACATACACTCGCATCGATCGAAGAGGGTAGCGAGGGCTCGCTCACCTTTATCCGATCACAGAACTTCGCCAAGTTCTGGGCTGATTCTGGATGCCAGGTCGCGATTGTGACGGATGGTGTTGATGTCCCCGGGCATGATTCTGAATCTAGGGCATTGATATATGTGCCGGATGCCGATGTCGCTATCGTCAAGATACTCGGCGCGATCAATCCAGGTGTCGCAATGCCTGATCCTGGGATTCACCCGAACGCATTTGTAGATGATGAAGCACAGATAGCACCGTCTGCGTCTATTGGTCCGGGGTGCGTTGTCTGTAAGGACGCTGTCATCGGAGAGAGCGTTGTCCTAATCGCCAATGTATATATCGGTTCGAGCTCCACGATCGGTGCTGATACCCTGATCCATCCGGGTGTTGTATTCGGTGATCGTTGTTCCATCGGCGATCGCGGGCTTATCTTCGCAAACTGCGTCATTGGCACCGACGGATTCGGTTTTCTTACCGCGACGAAAGATCGCCCTGTTACCAAGGTTCCCCAGATCGGAACAGTGGAAATTGGGAATGATGTTGAGATCGGCGCCTGCTCAACAATCGATCGCGCCAAGTTTGGTGTGACCAAGGTGGGTAATAGAACAAAGCTTGATAACCAGGTCCATATCGCCCACAACTGCATCATCGGTGATGATGTCATCTTGTGTGGGCGAACTACGCTCGGAGGTTCGGCGACAATCGGTGACCGCACGATGGTCGGCGGCGGGGTGATTATCAACGACCAAGCAACCGTAGGCGAGGACGCCAAAATCGCTGGAGCCGCGGTGGTGCTCGACAGCGTGCCTGAAGGTGAAACAGTCATCGGGGTCCCAGCGATGCCTGCGAGAACCGCGCTTGCAAATGTTGCTGCCCAGCGCACACTCGCCAAGTTCTGCAGGCGTGTAGACAAGGCGCTCAAGAAACTCGATCCTGAGTATAAATCCTCCTGACCGATCCACTAGGGCGCAGCCATTGTGAACAGAACAACCATAAATGAAACTGTCCGCGTATTTGGGGTTGGGCTCTTTTCTGCTTCCCCCGCCTCTATAGCGATCACACCCTCACACCCTCACGGCCAATCCAAACCCGGGATCATATTTCGCTGCTCTGATGCCTTCATACCTGCTCATATCTCCAATCTTTCATCTACCCCGGTTCACCCAGCATTCGCCCAGATTAAACCACGATGCACAAGCATTGCCCACGGGCAAGTCAATATCGCCACCGTAGAGCACATCCTCTCCGCGCTCGCCGGGCTCGGGGTTACAGACGCGGTCATTGAAGTTCAAGCCAACTCACCGCACTGTGAGATCCCGATTATGGACGGATCTGCTCGCGACTTTGTTAACGCGATCCAGACCGTCGGATTACACACACTCGAAGAGTTAATCGAACCGATCAAGATCCTCGAACCGATCTGTGTTGAAGACAACGGCTCATTAATCACGATCGAGCCCGCGGATTCACCGAGCTATTCATACACGCTCGATTACTCTGACGGAAGTAGTGCAGCCCCCTCTCCGATTGAATCGGCAACAGTTTGTTGGACCGGCGATCCGAATGATTACATCGATCGGATTGCCCCCTCGCGAACATTCTGTCTTGAGCACGAAGCCAATGCTCTTACTTCAGCCGGGATGTTCGAACACCTGAGCGCTGAAGACATGCTTGTGATTGGTGACGCCGGACCGATCAATAATGAGTATCGCCACAAGCACGAATGCGCACTCCACAAACTCCTCGATCTCATTGGTGATCTCTCGCTCGTGGGTTATCCTCTAATCGCAAAAGTCACCGCGATCAAATCGGGCCACGCCCTTGCACACAGCGCTGCGGCGGCCATCGTTCACCAAACAGACGCGCAATCGTGAACTATTTTGTTCTCTACATCACTCACTGTGCGCAAAGATAGTGCGCTTCGGGCACTATCACTTGCTCATTGCATTTGTTGTAGTATCATCAATACACCCATCGACTCGAACCATTCGAATCGAAACCCCGCAAACTCAAGAACGCCCATTTGCGATCAATCAATCGCGTGGTGGTTGTTCGTTCGTATCGTTTTACAGTTTCGCGCGGGAGATCGATAATGAATTGTTACTCAACAACATGGAAGAAGGCTGGGCTTGGAATCATAATCGCATGCGCGGCTGCACTGCTCGCAGGATGCGCTGATTTGCAGGGTGCTTTGACAAAGACCACAGCATGGCGCGACGACGCTAAAGGGATTCGCATAGAAATGCAAAGCCGGCTCGATGAGCTTGAGTCTCAGCGTGACCTTGTGCCCGACAGTTCGCTCGACGTGCCGATGATTGATGCAGCAATCTTGGGTGCAAAGACAAAGATTAATCTGCTCGACACGGTCATCGCTCGGGCGGATATGGTGATCGAGGAAGCAACCAATCCGACCGACTCGCTCTCGCAAGCCACCAACGCGTTATCACCTTGGATCCCCGCGCCGGCTCAGGGGCCGCTGGTTCTGGGCGCAGCATTGATCGCGACCTTTGTACGATCACGGAATCTCAAGCAGAGCGCTATCTCGATTATTCAATCCATCGAGCACACGCTCTCCCGAGACCCAGAGTTCAGGCAGCTCTTCGTGAATCATGCCGACACGATCCGAACAATCCAAACACCTGGTGCTCGAAAACTGATCGATTCAACGCTCAAAAAACTGCCTCAGAATTCTGCTTTGATCTGATCACGATTGATCGTCGATACGGGTTTCCATGACAACCTCAATCCTGCCCCCGCTGATCCGCAGCGCGATCAGATGCGCTGTGCGTCCATCGCCGAGCTGGAGTCGTCCCGGCCCGATCGGGATGCGCGAGCTGCTATCACCGCTGGTGCCGATCACCGCCAGCACACGAGCTGGCATCGGGGTTGTGCCCACATGGACCGATGAGAGGTGGGCCCAAAGATCCCCAAGATCATCAAGCTCGATCCGGACTTTCGCCCACACAATAGACGATCCAGACGCGTGCACAACGCGTACGCCGAGGACAAGCTGGTCCTGCTCGATCCCGATGCGGACCCGCTCGATCTCGCTAGGCCATGCGTCTTTGCCCATGTGTGTCATGATCGTATCGATCAGCCTCACCTCGAGCCAAGCGTTCGCCTGCTGAGTATTGATCGCCGATGCCCACTGGGGATCTTGTTGATCACGAACCATTGTGAGTTGTGTAGTGATCGCGTTCTCGAGATGCTCAGCACGCTCGATGACCGCCGGATCTGAGTTCTCAATATGTTCAACCTGTTGCCACCAAGCTGGAACATGATCGAGCCGGGCAATTGCCACGACAGAGCCAATGCCGAGGAGGACAAGCAGCGTGCACGCACTGATCGCCAGTCCAATCGCATGACGATTTACCCAATCTGACCAATCAGAAACTTGCGACTTCAAAGAACGAACACTCACAACCAAACTGTATCCGTTTTTTAGCATCAGCGTTAGAAAACCAGCCCGGAGAAAACCCGGGCTGGTTGATTTAAATATAGCATGAAGGGGATATACCCCAGAAGTGAGTTAACGCTTCGAGAACTGGAAGCGGGCACGAGCACCTGGCTGGCCATACTTCTTGCGTTCGACCTTGCGTGCGTCACGAGTCATGAATCCCGCTTCGCGGAGTGCTGGCTCGAAGTTTGGGTCGTATCCCACCAACGCACGAGAGATTCCAAGACGGATAGCCTGGGCTTGTCCCATGTATCCGCCGCCGTGAGCGCGAACGAAGATATCAAGCTTGCCATCGGTGTCGGTAAGCTTGAGGGGCGCGACCGCATCGGCGCGATCCTGCATTTCGGAGAAGTACTCTTCAACTCTTTTGAACTTTTTGCGGCTGATTTGAATCTTAAAATCGCCGTTACCGCTGTCCTTTGCAGGACGGATACGAACGCGTGCAACTGCTGCTTTGCGTCGTCCCGTTCCCCACCACCAGCCGTGCTTGTCGGCGGGTTTAGGATCTGGAAGAACGCGTGTTGCTTGCTGAACTTCTGCAGCGCCAGCAACAGATTCGCCAGCAAGATCAGGATTGGTGATGGTGGTTTCGTAACCTGCCATAAGTATGTAACCTTTCGTTCGCTGCCCGCATCCACGCTCTTGATCACATGCCAAGGCGCTTTGGGCAGGGGTGTTCTTTGTTTACAGTGCGGTCGCGTTAACGCCCGCATGCGGATGATCGGTTCCTGAATACACCTTGAGCTTCTTAAGCATCTGGCGTCCGAGTCGGCTCTTGGGGAGCATTCGGCGGACCGCTTCTTCGATAAGAAGTTCTGGTTTACGATCGCGGAGGTGCCCGTAAGATTCGGCGCTCTGTCCACCCGGGTAACCCGAGTAAGTCAGGCGCAGTTTCTGCTCTGCCTTACGACCCGAGAGCCCGATCTTCGATGCGTTGGTCACGATCACAAAGTCGCCGCAATCAACATGCGGGGTGTACTCCGGGCGGTGCTTGCCCATGAGAACGGTTGCGATCTCTGTTGCCAGACGACCCAGCGAGTGATCGGTTGCATCGACGATGCGCCACTGCTTGGCGACTTCGCCTCTCTTAGCGACAAAGGTCTGTCGGCGAAGGTGTGTGTGCTTCTTTGTTGATCCCATGATCCAGACTCCTTAACTCGGCACTCATCTGAAGCTAAACCGTTTTCGATCCCGGATCTGATAGACAGAAGCGGTCGTGAAGACGGAGCAGCGGCTTTGCGTGCTCGATACGCTGCCTACCGGGCAGGGCGGACAGTTTGAGCGATGAACCCAAGCTGCATGTTTGTCATATCTGTCCCAACACAAACCGTGTGGGGAGGGTAAATTAGGCCTCTCCACTCAATAGGTCAACCCGTATAATCGGCATCGCTGAAGAAACCAGCAACCAATCGGTGGTCGTTCCCAAAGAACAAGATAGGACATCTCTGTAAAATCAGCCGATGAAGTGCGAAGAAAAGACTGAAACACCTCAATATCAATAGATATCCACACCATATGAACAACGACCCAAACGAAAACCAATCTGACCACCCTCTCGCTTGGTCACCAGTCGCCGATGCGATGAGGCATGATCGTCAGCCTGAGCCCACCACAAGGCAGGGAAACCCGATCGACCCTGCAGACCCCGGATCGTCTGTTTCAAGGTTGGTTGCGGTGCTGATCACAATTGCGATGGTTGCCTTCGTGATCGCATGGCAAAACACCGGCGAAGAAATCAAGCTCAAATATCTCTTAAACAAGCCGCTACCCCCGGTTGTGCTCACTGAAGATCAGCCAGCACCGGGGAGCTACGGGCAAACAGATCTAATGGGTCGGATCTATCTGCGTGGATATGAGATGCTCAAAGATCAGCCGATCATGTCCCAACTCGAGCCAGCAGGAGTGGCATTGACACCCGAAGATCGTGTCCGCAACATCATGCTCGCCGGCGAGTTTGTAGACGATCAGGCAGCGCTCAACCGGATAGATTCATTCAGAACCGAGCTCGAATATGACGCAATCGACACTATGAATCCGAGGATTCCTGACGACCTGATTCTCGCGGAACTTAACGCCCTTGAAATTATCTACACCGCCGGGATCGACTCGCTTGAAAACAACCAGGTGCTTCAGCTCCAAAGTCGATACGGGCTCATCGGCAAGGTCGCCGTTACCCATGGGCTTGACGACACCGACCCGAGACGCGCACCGCTGATCACCGGCATTATCCCGCTCGGACTGTTCATGATCCTTGCTGGACTTGTAGTCATTCTTGGTCCATTACTGGGGCTCATCATACTTGTCTTCGGGATTGTTCAACTCTCAACCGGGCGGATGAAGTTCAGGAATCATGTTCCCGCCAAGGGTGGGAGTGTGTTCCTTGAGACTTACGGCGTGTTTGTTGGTGGTTTTTTGATCATCTCAATCGCGACATTCTTTGTTTCATACTCTTCGCGCCCAGAGCTTGCTGGGCTCTCCCTTCTCGCGCAGTGGCTCTTGTTGTTGCTTGTATTGTGGGGGGTATTCCGTGGTATGAACGCGGGCACATGGCGAAAGGCGATCGGCTGGCATGCAGGGGAAGGGGTGTTCAAAGAAATCGGTTGCGGTGCCCTTGCCTACCTAGCCTCGTTACCGATCTACATCGTCGGCGTCATCATCACCGCGATATTGCTCATCCTGCGTGACCTCATCACCACCATGCAGAATAACGGTGCTCCCGCAGAGCCAGTCTCGGTCTCGAATCCGATCTTTGAGATGATCGCATCTGGTAGTGTTTTTTCGATCATCTTGCTCTTTGCCCTAGCAACCACATGGGCGCCTGTTGTTGAAGAAGCGATCTTCCGCGGTGCGCTCTTCCGTCATATGCGGTCGTCGATGCACTGGGTGTTCGCAGCGTTTCTCAGTGCTGTGCTCTTCGCGTTTATGCACGACTATGGCCCGCTCATGGTCGCGCCGTTGATCGCCCTCGGATTCATGTTCGCGTTCATGCGTGAATGGAGAGGATCACTCATCGCCCCGATGACCGCACACTTTATGCATAACTTCACATTGATGGCGTTTATGATTATGCTCGTGCAGCTGATCAAAGACCCGATGTAAGACACAGCTAAGTTTGTACGAGTTGCTAATGTGCTGGGATTGGTGATGTGCTCGGCTTGCGCGCGACGCGGATCAGAACACTCGCAGCCACCTTTGATATCACAACAACGAGTAGAATCGCCGATACGATCCCAGCGATAATCACCCATCTTGGTTTGTCGACATGCCCGCTCCATTGGGTGATCTGCTGCCCAATAAGCACCGCAGCGAGTGTGCGAGGGAGCATTCCTAATACAGTACCAACCAAGAACACTCCCCGAGAAACACCCAGCGAGCCCAACAGAAGGTTGGTGAGCGCGAACGGCGAACCCGGTGAGGCTCGGAGCAGTGTCACGATCAACAACGCCCTGCCCTTGCTGGCGTGGATCAGCGCGTCGCGGAGCATCGCGGCTCTGGGTCTTTGTTGGAGCTCGTTTTCAACCGAAGTGCGGGCAATTCGCCCCACAAACTCATACCCAACCAACGACGCGCCGCCGAACCCGATTAAGGCGAGACCTAGACCAAACGGGAGACCAAAGGCATACCCGGCGAGGATCGCCTGTGAGACCGTAGGAAGACACCCAAGCCCAGCCAAGATCACAAAGCCTAAGAGGTAGATCGACATACCCAGCGTGATATGGATGATGCTGAGTCCGTCTCCGATCAGTGCGATGCGGATCGGTTCCATATTGAGAATAAGCATCACACCTGCAAATGACGGAATCGCCGACCAAGCCACGCCGAGGATCGCTGCAGGACCAAGCCGACGGAGCATGGCACAACTATTGTGCACCCGCTCGCGACCGAGACGGTTTACAAACCCGATCGAAAAAAGAGTCGCAGAGAACACGCTCAGCACCCAGAGCTTCCAACTGCCCGGCGAATGGAGAATATTGACATTCATCCACTCTCGAACCGGCTCTGTAAGTGTCGGAACCACAAAGGGGAGCGAGAGCAACATCGCGATGCAGAGCACGCCCCAGTGAAACGCTTGAGACCCAAGCCGACGACGATCATTCTTTTCACTCGCGTGGACCCGAGCCCCAACCATCACACAAGCAGCCTGCCCAAAAAGAGATGAAGATTCAACGCACGCATGGCAGACACACCCTGAGCCGGCCCCTGAACACAAGTTGTTGATCTGAGACTCGTGAGGATGGACATCAAGCTTCACCGTCCGAGCGGGGGCATCGGGAGAAGTGTGTAATTGAGACTCATTTTCAACTACGGGTGGCATGAGCAGATCCTAGACAGCCAGATTGCAGCCGTCCCTTGCTCATCGACCGAATCACTCGGTATCTGAATCTGGTTTTTCGGTCTGAAGTGCTGATTCAAGTGCCTTGTTGGCAAGTTTACCCAGTCCAACCAAGATCACCACGGTCAGGACGATCCCGCCGATGATCAGCCACTTTGGTTTTTGAACTTCGTCCCAGGAATCTACTTGGGCTCCGATCCAGACGGCAGCGAATGTCCGTGGGGCCATCCCGACCACTGTGGCGATGATGAACGGGATCAGTTTTACTCCCGAGACACTCATGACATAGTTTGTCAGCGCGAACGGTGAGTTCGGGGGCACACGCAAGAGGGTCAAGATTACCAACGCCCGCATTTTCCCGTGACGGATAAACGCATCGCGGATAATCTCGGCTTTGGGGTGCTTGTGTATTTCATTCTCGATGCGATCGCGTGCGACAAAGCTGGCGATGAAGTATCCGATGATCGACGCACCCGCAAACCCGACAAGGGCTGCCGGGAAACCCCACGCGATCCCGAACGCAAAGCCGGCAAGGATCGCCTGTGAGACTGTTGGAAGCACGCCGAACCCCGCGGTGATGATAAAGATCCCGATGTAGATCGCGATACCGGTGGAGAGCGGGAGTCCGGGTTCTTCTTCGGTGCCCACGAGCATGCGTGTGGCTGTGCCCATATTGGCGAGCAGCGTGATCCCTGCGATCGCAGGAACCGTCGCCCACGCGATCCCGAGCCATGCTGCAGGACCAAGGCGTTTGAGCACGGCTCCGAGCGTTTCGGGTGGTGATTCTTGCGATTCGGACTCAGGGCGATCAGGATTATCTGGTGTGGTCATAGATTCGATGATACGCGGGTGAAAAGCGAGAGGGATCTGATGGGGAATTTGTGCGTAGAGAAGAAGTCGTGCTCAAGATATCGGCCATTAGGACTTTTGTCGCAGTACTCTTTCTTCAGACGGTGCTAGGGTGTGGAGTGTTCTTGCCATTATTCGGAACCGCCACAAGATGCCGATGGTATCCCTGGTTCTACATCGTTCGCGCAGAAGATGGTATTCACGTTTATTCCGATCCTGAAGAACAAGACGAAATCAATGCATGGTTTGATAGTCCCTCATTGATCGAGATGGACCGCCTCACGCTCTATCCACTCTATCAAGTTGGTCCAATTGAAGGAATCATCGAGTTGTACCGCCGGGAATCACTTCTGAGTTCCCCAGATGATTATCGCTGGCAATTGTTCGATATAGAACTCACTGAATCGGAATTAGAATTCGTCCATCAAGAACTCATCATTTACGCTAGTAACGACCAAGGGCTTTCACGATACCAACCCGGAGCACCGATGAGAATCCGTTTCCTGCCTGCTCAAGCTGTGTTCTCATTAATCAAAGTTGGTACCTACTTCGGCTTCCCTGCGTTCATCACTTGGTTGATTGGATACTTCAAGACCCACACTCAAGAGGCCATCACCAAGAGCCGACGCGATTTTGGATTATGCATTCACTGCTCCTACAACTGCCGGGGTCTCCCCACCCCCACTTGCCCAGAGTGCGGCAATCCCCACTCGATTCCACTAGATTCTCTCCGGCTCAATTCCCACGCCTAGACTCACCCGCTCCCGCATCGGCGGCGGCATCAACCACTTTTTTCAGCGATAACCCGCTGTCAACGGAGTTACCAAGACATGATCCCAAGACCACCACCACGCGACGGCTCGCTCGGATTTCTCTACCTCCCGCCCTTCCGCGTACAGGGCTACTCGGTCGCCGGCGAAGCGACCTCGATCAATATCCCAGAGATGGATGTCTGCTTTGATATGGGAATGGCGCCCCGCTCGGCGCTCGCTGCCAAGTTCTGTGCGCTCTCGCACGGGCACATGGATCATGTCGGCGGGCTCGCATACTGGTGCTCACAACGCAACTTTCAGGGGATGGGCCCAGGCACGATCGTCTGTGATGCGCGGATCGAAGCCGATGTCCGAGGCATGATGGACGGATTCCAGAACCTTGAGCGCCAGAAAACGCCATACGAACTGATCACCCTTGATCACGATCAAGAGATCCAGATAAAGAACAATATCATGCTCCGCGCGTTCCATACCGAGCACACCGCGCCCTCGATTGGCTATGTCATCGTCGAGAAGCGCACAAAGCTCAAGGAGCATCTTGTTGGGCTGCCTCAGGAAAAACTCCGCGAGATGAAGCAGCGCGGCGATGATATTGTGAACCATCTTGAGGTGCCGCTGCTCGCCTACACCGGCGACACACTGCCGGGCGCGCACCTACTCCGTGATGATGTCCGTAACGCACAGATCATCATCTCCGAGTGCACATTCTTCGATCCTGATCACAAGGAACGCGCCAAGATCGGGATGCACATGCATGTCGATAACCTAATTGAATGGCTCAAGGTCACCGAGTGTGAACACATGGTTGTGGTGCATCTCTCGCGCCGAACGCATTTGGGGCATGCTCGCAAGCAGCTGGTACAACTGGCGGGCAAAGAACTCGCTGAGAAGGTCCATTTCTTGATGGACCACCGGACCAACCGCGGGCGGTACGATGTTCAGGCAGAAGCGGCGCAGAAGCTCGAAGACGAGCTTAATAAGTAACCGAGCTCTTAATCGTCTTCAACACCCAGATCGTGCTTTGTGAACAGCGCATGGAACGCCACCCCTGCAGCTTCGACATTTTCTCGCGCGCCTTCTTGGCGATCAATCACCGTGATCATCGCGGGCACCCTTGCGCCAAGTGATTTGAGCACCTCGACCGCTTCGAGGGCTTGGCCGCCGGTGGTAGCGACATCTTCGATGAAGATCACAGTGTCTCCCTCTGTGATGATCCCTTCGACCTGTTTGGCGGTGCCATAGTCTTTCTTCGCGTTGCGGACAAAGATTGTCGTAAGCCCGGTGCTCATCCCGGCAGCTGTCACAAGCGGGATGCCCCCAAGTTCGGCGCCAGCGAGCTGGTTCACGGTGCCTACATTTCCTTCGATCTGAGAAATAGTCGCTTTAAACAACTCGCCGAGCTGGTGCAAGATGTCAGGCTTTGTCGAGAAGCGGTATTTGTCCAGGTAGTAGTTGCTAGTCCGCCCCGAGCGGAGGGTAAATGTACCCCGCAGGAGTGAGGCATCGGCGATATCAAGGGCGAGTGATTTTTGATCAGGATCTGAGCTTGTCGGCGTATTTGGGGTGGGCATGACGGTTTATAGTCCGGAAATTGTGGTTTGTTCAACCAAAAAAACGAGATTAAGGAACAACATGCCCAATCTGGCGTCATAATTAGTATCCCAAGGCGTTGGAGTTATGTCAGCTTCATGCTGACTCAAGGATACCCTTGCGGAATGGTCGATAATTGTACCGTTCGATCACCTTGCGTGCTCGGCTTCTATCCATAGGGAACAGAGCCCTGGATCGGGTGAGACTGAATACAGACTGAATCAGGAGAATAACAATCATGAACTTCAAAATGAACACTTTACGAATCGCCAGCGGACTTGCAATCGGTCTCGC
>Ga0316204_10009286_pt1 | contig 13217 bp, 12 predicted proteins | sample 6monrhotite_MG_2_FD_205661 | JGI IMG/M metagenome (GOLD analysis project Ga0316204, IMG submission 205661) | Microbial mat bacterial communities from mineral coupon in-situ incubated in ocean water Damariscotta River, Maine, United States -... | ecosystem: Environmental > Aquatic > Marine >... | reverse complement strand
TTGCCTTTGCCCTGACCATACCACTACTCAGTTCCATTGAAGAGGAAATAGGTAAAGATAACTTATGGTCCCTGGAAAAGGTGCACCGTTTTATCAATGAACAACTGGATAGCAATCCGGATTTAAACAGTGAGCGATTACGAGATAAACTGATTGATTTAAAAAATAACTCGGGGTTTTCCTACCTCAGACTCGATTATCAGGCTTCCGGCCTGGAACAAAATCAGATTCTGATTGGTAAAAAGCTGCCTGAGGCCAGTATTTATCGACATGATTACAATAAAATGCTCCATGAGCATCTTTACCAGTTTGAGTTATTACTGCATTTCCCATCTCTGGAACGCGGTATTGAGCTGGAACGGATGAAATATGGCAGTTTAATTGTCATATTTACCATTATTCTGGGTTTGTACCTGGTATATGTTATCCGAAATACCCTGCATTCGCCTTTCCAAAAAGTTATCGATGCGACTCAAAGTGTTATTAATGGCAATCTTGAAACTCGCCTGGATATTAATAGCGATGATGAATTTGGGCATTTATCCGGGTTTTTTAATCATATGATTAAAAAGCTCAGTGATCAGCAACAGAGTTTAACGGAGGCCAATAAATACCTGGAAAGTCTGGTGCAAAATAAAGAAATGGCCTTGGCTGAAAGTCGTTCGAAAAGTTTATTTCTTGCCAATATGAGCCATGAAATCCGTACCCCCATGACCGCTATTCTGGGTTATGCTGAAAGTCTTTATCGCTTCGGCATTCAGGATAAAGGGGAACAGCAGGAAGCATTGGAAACCATTTACCGAAACAGTAAACACCTGATAAATATTATTAATGACATCCTCGACCTGTCCAAGATAGAAGCTGATAAATTGCAGGTTGAAACAATTCCTTTTTCGCCCATAAAATTGCTTAATGAAGTCGAACAACTGATGTCCTTACAGGCCAAGGAAAAAGGCATACAGCTCAATTTTGTCTACGATTATCCTTTGCCGGATGAGATCAAAAATGATCCGACTCGTTTTAAACAGGTTTTATTTAATTTGATAGCCAACGCCATACGGTTTACCGATCAGGGTGCGGTAACGGTCGCGCTGAGTTGTTCATTTGTTGAACAACTTATGCATATCAGTGTGGCCGATAACGGTATCGGTTTATCTGAGGAACAAATAAAGCACCTGTTTCAACCCTATGTGCAGGCCAAAGCCTCTACCGCTCGTCAATTTGGCGGCACTGGACTGGGATTAATGATAGCCAGACGTCTGGTGACACTTATGGGCGGTCAAATACAAGTTACCAGTACTATTGGACAGGGGGCTACCTTTCAATTTGATATTACTACTGGTGATATCAGCCATATAAAACCGGTTACTGATGTCAAAATCTCCGGGCTTTTACCCGTCGACGATATCAATGCTATTCCTGAGATGTCCGGTGAAGTGTTATTGGTTGAAGATATTGTAGATAATCAGAAGCTGATATCAATGTATTTACGACAGGCAGGTTTAACTGTTGCAATCGCCAATAATGGCAAAGAAGGTGTCAGTAAAGCAATGAATCATGCCTATAATCTCATCCTGATGGATATACAAATGCCGGTTATGGATGGTTTAACAGCGACACGAAGGTTACGTGAACTCGGCTATGATGGCGTAATCTTTGCCCTGACAGCAAATGTTCTTAAAAATGAACGGGATAATTATCTACAGGCAGGCTGTAATGGTATTTTATCCAAACCGATTATTGTCGATGAATTTTATAGTACCATTCGCCATGGTTTAAAGCTCAAGGCTTCAAAAGCAAAAACCATTATAGCGCCTGAGAATGAAGATAGGCCGTTAGCTGGAAGGGATAGTATATCAGGCGGCAATCAAAAAGAATCAAAAGATTCCATGTTTGAGTCACTGGTGAAGCAGTTTTTAGAGTCACTTAGACTGGAAGTTGCTACCATGGATGCACTAATTGAACATCAGGACTGGGCAAAATTGCAAAATATGTTCCATAATATAAAAGGACGCGGGGGTAGTTTTGGCTTTCCAGAATTAACCCACCTGGCTGCTGACCTTGAAGGATTATTAAAAAACCAAAAGTATGATGAATTTAAAGGACGCTTTATAGATTTTGAAAAATACTATAGGACAATTCTGATAAATGAATAGTCTACCCCAAATTTCCATAAACACTATTGGCTTTGATTCCGGAACAGTTTTAATTGTTGAAGATGACAAACTGATGGCTGACTTATTAGTGCTTTATTTACAAGAAGCCGATTTTAACTGTATTACCGTAACCAGTGCCGAGCAGGCCTGGGAACTGCTTAATGATCAGCACTATTGTTTCGACAGTATTTTACTGGATAGAAACCTTCCGGGAATCTCTGGTCTGGAACTGCTAAAGAAAATTAAATCCAGTTCTGATTTGATGGATTTACCCGTGATTATGGAAACGGCTGAGGGCTCCGATGAGGCAATTCTGGAAGGACTCAATAATGGCGCGTATTATTATTTAACCAAACCCGTACAACAGCATAAACTGATTTCTATCTTGCAGGCATCAATTGGTGATTTCCGTCGTAATGCCTATCTCAAAAGGGAAGTTAAAAGTCTCAGTTCAATTTTTAAAAATTGTCTGGAGGGTCGTTTTCAATTCCAAACCCTGCTGGACAGTCAACGCCTGGCAATAGCTCTGGCCAATATGTTTCCACAGCCAGAACGGACAATTTCAGGTCTGTCTGCCCTGATGATAAATGCTGTTGAACATGGAAATCTTGAAATTGGTTATAAACTAAAAACGCAATTACTTGAGCAAGAACGACTCATTGATGAAATCGATGAACGGCTTGAGCAGGCACCATTTTCTGCCAGAGTCGGTGAAATAAGCCTGATAAAAGATAAGGATAAAATTGTTACCACCATATCCGATCAGGGACATGGTTTTGACTGGCATCCATATTTGACCATTAATATCGATAGAGTATTTGACCTGCATGGCCGTGGTATTGCAATGGCCCGGGAAGTCAGTTTTGATAAGCTCGAATATCTGGGAAAGGGTAATACGGTGGTTTGTACGACTTATCTGTAGATTTTAGAGATAAAAACGTTGCTGTTATTAGCCTCAGGCTATTATTTGCGTTTTTGACTCAGAGCTTTTTTCTCCAGCGTCATTTGTATTAATGGAATGAGATTGTTGACTGGAGAGACCTTTTCAAAGGCCGATAGAATCAGTTGTGGACGATTGGTGACATCAAATTTTTTAAATAATTTACCCAGGTGTAATTTTACACTTTGCTCCGATAAATAGATTTGTTCGGCAATTTCTTTCGTTGATAATCCCTTTAATACCCACTGAAAAACCTGTGCTTCACGTTTTGTCAGGATTTCACAGATCAGCCGGGTTTTTTCCATGGCGATATTTTCCAGCACTTTTTCCATTTGCAGGGCATCCTGAGCTAATTGCTCCAGTATGTCCCGTTCCGCCCACATATTACCCATATAAACATGATTGACTGCAACCAGTAGGTGCTTTGCTGACATATTGGTGTTGATATAACCATTGGCTCCCGAACGAATAATATTGAGTAAAAAATCATTTTCCATGGACTGACCGAAAACTAGAATTTTCAGCTTACTATTATTGCTTCTGGCTTTAGCAAAAAAATTATCAAATGGTGGTGTGATGAGTTGTGCCTGCACCATCAATACATCGGCATAACTGTTTTCGAGTTGATCCAGAGCCAAATTGGTATCTGCTTCACCATGACGGACATTAATCTGGTCATCTTCCATAAGAATGCGTATCAGCCCATCTAAAAAAATGTCTGATTTAGCCAGTACAAATAGTTCTATTGATGTCATGTTTTAGGATTATATTACCTGTGTAACTGGAGCATTTTGCTTAATTACATTTTGCTTACTTAAAAAGTTAAGTGAATGGCTTCAAAGTCCCAAGCGGTTATTTTATTAAGCCACTGACTGTTATTTTTAGTATAGACCTTTGTCTAATTTTTACATCCAAAAGAATATTCTTTTAGGTGCTTGTTAATATTTATAAAACATTAGAGAATGCTAATCTGTTTTTAAACGTATAAATTTTTTTTCAAAAGGTACTTATTTATGTCAATTGAACGCAGTATTTTTCTTTTAGCCAGTGTAATGGTCATTCTAAGTGCATTGCTGGCCAAATTTGTTGATCCGAACTGGATTTGGTTCACTCTGTTTGTCGGCTTTAATATGCTACAAAGTACTTTTACCGGCTTTTGTCCACCAAAGTGGCTATTTAAAAAAATGGGAATGAAAACAGAAGCTGAATTAAGTCAGTTAAGTTAATCTCTCAATACTCAACTCGCTCTACAATCAACGTTCGATGAGTAAGGTTTATGTTTATAAAAACCCACCCAGTGCTCGTTGATGTGTTCAAAACGGTTGGTTTATTTAAAAATATCAACCCATGCCGATAATTTCTTCTGCTTCACCTCATGATTAGCTTGAGTGGCTAGCAGATGATTCTGCGCCATGGCTAAATGTTCCTTAAGCCAGTACGTTACCTCAAAATGCAATTTTGTAGCCGCTGTCATTTTGTCGCCGTTAATAATCTCAGCCGTTAAATCATCAATTTTGTTGAGAAATTGATGATATGACTGGAGCTGTTCTTGTAGCACCTGGTTTTTGTTATTTTGCAGTAATGGTTGTTCATAATCGTAGATTTTATTGAACTGGATATAAATCTTTTGTGAAATTGATTCTAATTGAGATAGGTCACGAAAAGTGATTGCTGAATCAAGTTGATTGGTTAATTTAAAAGCTTTTTTATATTGTTTATCTAATACTGAAATACCTGTTTGTAAATCCGCCTGCCAGGAAAAATCATTCATAATAGGATGCCAGTTAAATTAGCCATGGGACATACGTTGTCAACGGATATAATATAAATTAAAATTATTTTTCTACATAAATATAATACCTTGCAGTGTTACCCCTTACTATTGTTCAATAGTTTATTCCTTTTTCAATAAACTCTATACTTAGGTTTAAAAGCTCAAATTAATAGAACCACGTCACAGAATAAACAATAAAACCACTTGCAAAACAACGCTTTTATCAACATCAGATCTAGCTCTATTTACTATTAGACTCTTTTTGTATTTAAAATATTATGATATGCTAAAGTGCTTGAGGTTAATAAATCAAATGTTAATAAATCCAATGGAACTATTATGTTGAAAAGTCGTTATTTGTCAGTTTTTATTTTTTTATTGAGTTTATCTTTTAATGTCTCCGCTGAACTGAGAAATCTCAGTAATGAGCAAATGAAGCAACTTATGGAAGAAAATGTTCCTATTATTGATATTAGACGAAATGATGAATGGCGTTCAACAGGTGTGATTCAGGGCAGTCATTTGCTGACATTTTTTGATGCTCGTGGCAATTATGATATAGAGAAATGGCTGGTTGAATTAGATAAAATAGCGGGAAAAAATGACAAAGTTATCCTGGTTTGCCGTTCAGGGAATCGTACCGGTACCGTTGGTAACTTTCTTGATAAAAAACTCGGTTATACCCAGATTTATCATTTACAAAAAGGCATAAAAAACTGGATAAAAACTGGCGACAAGGTCGTGTCATCCCGGTAATAGCCTAATCTAAATAGTAAATAGCAAGATTTGTAAAAAAACCGGTTTTTCGCCGGTTTTTTTTATAGAAATGATACTATTTGAAATTGATGGTTGTGTTATAATCTGCCGATTTGGCAATAAACAGCAAAGTGTATTGGAATTTAGGAATGATAAATAAAACTGATGATTTACGTATTCGGGGCATAAAAGAGGTCATAGCGCCAGAAGAAATACATACACAGTTCCCCAGTACTGAAAATGGTCAGAAAACTGTCTCAGAAACTCGGCAAGCTATCCATAAAATTCTGACAGGTGAAGATGATCGCTTAATCATCATTATTGGTCCCTGTTCAATTCATGATGTCAAAGCCGCCAAAGAATATGCCACGCATATTAAAACGGCTCGTGAAAAACTTGGACGCGATCTACTGATTATCATGCGGGTTTATTTTGAAAAACCACGGACCACCGTTGGCTGGAAAGGCTTAATCAATGATCCGGATCTGGATGGTTCTTTTGAAATTAATAAAGGACTGGGCATAGCCAGGGATTTACTGGTTTCGGTCAATGAAATGGGCGTACCAACCGCAACAGAATTTCTTGATTTGATCAGCCCTCAATATGTGGCAGATCAAATCTCCTGGGGAGCGATCGGGGCGCGAACGACTGAAAGCCAGGTTCATCGAGAGCTGGCATCCGGTTTATCCTGTCCCGTAGGTTTTAAAAACGCAACGGATGGTGGTGTCAGTGTGGCCATTGATGCTATCGCGTCAGCAAGTCGACCCCATGTGTTTTTATCCGTAACCAAACAGGGAAAATCGGCAATTTTTTCTACCACTGGTAATGAAGACTGTCATATCATCCTGCGCGGAGGTGCCGAGCCAAATTATGATGCTACACATGTTGATGCGGTTTCCGAACAATTGGAGAACAATCATACCAAGCCGAATTTGATGATTGATTTCAGCCATGCTAATAGTCAGAAACAATATCAAAAACAAATTGATGTAGCGGAAAATGTCTCCCAGCAAGTCGCTGAGGGGGATAGTCGTATCATTGGTGCGATGATTGAAAGCCATCTGGTGGAAGGGCGGCAAAATTGTGATAATAAAGATGACCTGGTTTATGGTCAGAGCATTACCGATGCCTGCATTAGCTGGGATGACAGTTATAAAGTACTCGTTAAATTATCAGAGGCGGTACAACAGAGACGGGTTGCTCTCGCCGACGATTAAACGCTTAAGATTGGTTTTTTTTAACATATGACCCAAAGGAGTGTGTGAATGGGATTTGTTCTGGGTGTAGTTGCAGCACTGCTGGTAATATTCCTGTTGACCTATATTACGCTTAAAAAACCAGTTTTTGGCCGCATTTTAATTGCGTTATCTCTGGTTCTGGTCCTGACATCGACATTTTTGTATTTCCAGAAAGATAAGCGGGTTGAAAAACAGCAAAAACTCATTTCTGTTGATGAAATTGTCATCTCAGATGTTAAATTTGATTATGCTTATGGAAGTTTCTATAAGTTGGCCGGGACTATTACCAATCAGTCCACACGTTATCGACTACAGTCGGTCAATTTAAAACTTTCATTTTACCAATGCGCCGATGATAACAGTCAATGGCAGGATTGTGTGCTGAAAAATGAAATCTCCGACACCGTCAAGACCCGATTGGCTGCGGAACAGTCCACTTCGTTTGAAAGCTATCTTTTACTGGAACAGGAAGACTATTCATCACTACGATTGAAACTAGACATCATTTCCGGTATTGCACGTTAAAGTCAATGATCTCCGCGCTGGATTGCGAAGATTTATTATTCTCGCTATGAGTATTTTCCAGCTTGAGTTCGTTGATTGCTGATTGCAATTGTTGATAACTTTCCATCATCATTTCAGATATTTTAATACAACTATGCAGGTCATTGTTTGACTTTTTACGTGCCATATTGATTTGGAACTGTAAGCCATTTAAACGTCTTTGATAGCGTTTAGGTGCATTGTCAATAAGTTGCGTGCATAATTTCTCACGCAATAACTCCAGGCCCTCTGGATCATCTTGCGCCATCTTAATTAATGTATCAACGCTGGGTAAATGATTATCCATACTACTGTCACCTACGTGAGTCACCGACAAGATGTTGTTTGCAAAAATATAGAATCTAAACAAACAATTGATGGTGTTTTAATCATTTTAGTATGTATTTATAAACTAAATCAAATATAAGCATCAGAAAATTAAAGAATTATTGTTCCAGATGATATGTAAAGTTAAAGTTAATTATTCAAAGGATTGCTAATCCTTTGAATAATTATACTTTTCTGCAATGATAACGCGATCAATCTCATGGTAAATTTTGTTGATATTTTGCTGAAGCTGTTCATCACTCAATTTAAACAATTCATAATCGGTATGACTTACTATAGCCAGCAGGGCAGGGGCACCCACATAACGGAGGCCACCATGAATTTTATGTATGATCTTACGCAGTTCCTCCTTATTACCGTCGTGTAATTGTTTTTTAATGCTATCTTTATAGCCCGGTAACTCTTTGATAAACATTGCCAGTAAATCATCGGCAAGCTTTTTCTTCCCGGAAACCAGCTCAATGGCTTTTTGTTGATCCAATACCGCTAAATCATCTGACATTATAGCTCCCATAAAAATAAATAATGCAGTATCATAAATATACCATAAGGGTATAAAATATCCGTAATTCACAAAAATATTATCAATATTATTCCTGTCAATGACATAAGGTAGATCGACTTTATATGAATTATCCCTCTATTGAACAATTTGTCGGCAATACGCCCCTGGTAAAACTACAACGGCTTCCTGGTAAAACCAGTAATCATATACTGGTAAAACTGGAAGGTAATAATCCTGCAGGTTCAGTCAAAGACCGCCCGGCATTGAGTATGATCACCAGAGCAGAGCAGAGGGGAGATATCAAACCTGGCGATACCTTAATTGAAGCCACCAGTGGCAACACAGGTATCGCACTGGCTATGGCGGCTGCGATGAAAGGCTATAAAATGGTTCTTATCATGCCGGATAATATGAGTGAGGAACGGCGTGGAGTTATGAAAGCATTTGGTGCAGAAATTATTTTAACGCCAGCCAAAGGCAGTATGGAAGCTGCAATTGATCGAGCACGGGAAATGGAAACTGAAGGCAAAGGCATTGTTCTGGATCAGTTTGCTAATGAGGATAATCCGGTTGCTCATTATTTGGGCACGGGTCCTGAAATATGGCGCGATACCGGAGGAGAAATTACTCACTTTGTTAGTGCCATGGGAACGACAGGCACCATAATGGGTACGGCAAGGTTTTTAAAAGAAAAAAATCCGGAGATACAGATTGTCGGCGTACAACCAAGCGAAGGTGCTCAAATACCAGGTATTCGACGTTGGCCGGAAGAATATTTACCAAAAATTTATAAACCGGATGAAGTGGATGTGATTCTGGATGTCAATCAGGAAGAAGCTGAAGATACGGTGAGAAAACTGGCATCACAAGAAGGCATTTTTGCCGGTATTTCTTCGGGAGGAGCTGTGGCCGCTGCGCTTAAGTTGTCAGAAACCGTAGAAAACGCCACCATTGTCGCTATTATTTGCGATCGTGGTGACCGGTATCTGTCCACTGGTGTTTTTCCCGCATGAATTATGTGCAATTGTAATTGCCATAAGCTAATAAAACAGACAGGAAAGTATTGCCCAAAAGTTTTTCTTGTTGTTATTACTTGTTTGTTTTTATGTCAAAAAGCTATGGCAATTGGCAGTATTGAGCTGTCTATCGAACAGTTTTTGCTACCCTTACAACAAAATAGTCTGCAAAAATCCGATCCACAAAAACAACCCGCTTACAGTCATACTCAACAACTACTCCAACACCTGCAACTGGATAAACTGAAACTTAAACTCAATATTGATTCTTCACCAATTAAACTCTCCATTGACCTCGATCATTTAAATCTTCCGAAACCCTATACAAATTTAAACGAACTGATGTTCAGCTGCCAATCACTGGATATTGAAGCTTCTTATATTGCCTGTACCATGGGGACAGTTTCAATTAGAGGCTTGTTTGATGAATTAATAACATCCGCTGATTTTTCTTTCACCTACAATCTAGAAATCGATGAGTTTATCTTAAGCCTTAATAATATGGATATTGGTCACGGCCTATTTGCTTCGACTTTTAAAATTGATAAGCATAAATGGCAGGTTGAACTTAATGGCAAAAATATCAACTATCAAATGCTTAAGCAATATCTGGATTTTTATTTTGAAGAAACAATGAGCTCTCTCGATGAGTTTGGAGCGATAGTCAGTTTTTCAGGACAATTGACTGGTTCGTTAGCAGACAAAAACTCGGCCTCTGCATCTCAGCCTGTGCCAGAAAATAGTTTTGCAATAAATACCATTGACCTGAAAGGTCATATAACAAATCTGCACTATGCCTCCAATGAAGATATTGCGGAAAATTTATATGCCGATTATGTATTTAATCTAAAAAATATCACTAAGCAGACTCATCAGATATCCATAGCTGTAAATAACATTAGCGGTGAACTATTGCAAAATGATATTTATGTAGCTTTTACCGGGAAAGAACACTTCACGGCCAGGGCAAACTATCAGGGCAGTAAACGAATTATCAATCTGAAGCGTTTTTCTATAAAGCGAGAAAATATTTTTGAAGTTGTATCATCTGGACTAATTGACCTGGCCAAAAAACAAGCTGGATATACATTAAACACCACATTCAATATTCAAGATTTAGCAGGTTTTAATGATTTGTACCTTAAAAATATTCTGGATGGCAGCGATTATCAAGGTCTTGAGATTGAAGGGAGGCTAAAAGCGAAAGTCAGTCAGGACAAACAGTTGTTTGATATAAGCTCTGAATTTCACGATTTGTCTCTTTCTTTCAATGAGCAACTGGCTATCATCGATCTCAATGGCCATATTAACTGGAATAATAACAAACAATCTTTAAAGCCAGTGCCAGAGAGTCAATTATCATGGCAGGAAATAAGCTTGAATCATCTGCCTCTTGGCCCCACTCAACTAAAGTTCAAGACGCAAAACGATCAGTTAAGGCTGTTACATGAAACCGATATTCCGGTATTTGACGGTTTTTTGCATATCAATACACTGGAACTGAGCCAAATCGGCCAAACTGTTGATGTCAATACACAGCAAACAGGAATCAATATCGCTATTGATGGCATGATTAAACCTATTTCCCTGGATAAGGTCTCCAGGCACTTCGACTGGCCCATTCTTGATGGAAAGTTATCGGCCGTCATTCCATACACGACGTATAATGAACATTTACTGGCAGTGGGTGGAGCATTGATGATGCAAGTCTTTGGCGGCGTCGTCATTGTTAAAGATCTTAAAATTGAACAACCTCTTTCAGATTATGCTCGATTGTTTGCCAATATTGATTTAAAAAATATCAATCTGCAATCATTAACCAAAACGTATAATTTTGGTGAAATTGAAGGCCGCGTTGAAGGTAAATTTTCTCAACTTGAATTGAATTCCTGGCAACCTGTAGCATTTGACGCTTATATTCGAACGCCTGAAAATGATAAAAGTAGTCATAAAATCAGTCAAAGAGCTATTGATAATTTGTCCAGCCTGGGCGGTGCCTCAGGGATACTATCAAGAAGTTTTCTCAGTTTTTTTGAAACGTTTCGCTATGATAAACTGGGTTTAAGCTGTAAACTTAAAAATAATATTTGTAAAATGAGTGGTATTGAGACCAGTGGTGATGGCAAAAGTTATTATATTGTTAAAGGCGGTGGCATTCCCAGAATTGACGTTATGGGATTTCAAGATCAAGTAAACTGGCATGTGCTCACCAGCCGATTAAAAACCATTCAATCGGCTAACGAGGCGGTGATTGAATAATCGCACTATTGTTCAGTTTTTATTCAGTTAGAATATGAAATAATTATTAAAAAGACATCCAGGTGAGCTCATGAATAACTATAAACTTTCTATTTCCAATTTATATTTTCGTCAGTTATTGTTAACAATTCTGATTAGTTTTACGGTTATCTCCTGTGTCACCATAAATATCTATTTTCCTGCCGCAGCGGCAGAGAAGGCTGCTGAAAAAATTGTTGATGATGTCCTTCAATCCGGCCAGCCTGAGGTAAAGCCTGAGAAACAAACCGATAATACACAAAGCTCTTATCGTTATGACAATGCTTCATCACGCAGTCAACTGCTGATTGCTATAGTGGATTTTCTAATCCCCGTTGCTGAAGCAGGGCAGGCCAATATTTCCATTGATTCCCCAGCCATTCGTTCGATTCGTAATAACATGGAAAAACGTCAGGCCAAATTACAACCATTTTATCAGTCCGGAGCCATTGGTTTTACTAATAATGGTCTTATTGCCAGCGTGACTAACAAGGGATTATCCATTAAGCAAAAATCTACCGCAAAGAACTTGATAAAAGCTGAAAACAAAGACCGAATGGCATTGTATACAGAGATCGCTAAAGCCAATGGACATCCTGAATGGAAAACAGATATTCAAAACACTTTCAGTAAAACCTGGATTAAGAAAATATCCTCAGGCTGGATGTATCAGTCACCTTCAGGTCAATGGCTGAAGAAATAATACATAGTATAGAATATTATCGTATTACGGAAGCAGGAAAGAAAAAGAGTAGTCTTTTTTGACCGAGTTCTGTGCGAGTATCAATTTTATAGAGTCGATCTTGTCGTTGTATAACAGGGTTAAGAGTGCTTTGTTTTTTTGCACCTGTTTAAGCTCCAGCGCTTCAGATATTAACGTCCCCTCAGTGTTATAAAGTCGCACCTGAACCAGATTGTCTATGTTACCAATAATCTCAAATTGGACCTGCTGTCGGGTTATTTTAACTGACTTTAAGAGAATGTCACCTAATTTGATTACCTGACCTGGAGAAAGAAATTTACTGGTATGGCTTTTAAATTCTGTGGGCAAACTCAACTTAAGCAAACCCTGAATTTCGTTTTTTTGCGCAGGCATAAATTGAAACGCTGAATTAGAGTTAAGATATAATTCTGGTTTCAATATATCGTCGGCGCTATCATTTGAGAAATACTCTTTCTCAGTAAAAGTGATGAAATCATCAAGCAGAATAAGTTCATTTTCCTTTAATATGACTTTAACTGCAGTCATATTTTGACTGATTAATGGTGTAATAGCAGTTTTGATATTAATGACGGCATCTTTAGGATTGGTTTTTATTCCCTGCTTTATTTCTGCTGGCTTATGTTCACCTGATAATAGCTCATTCTGTAAACCCTGTTGTGAAAACAGGCTGATGTAGAAGAGACTGAGCGCTTTTGTAGCAATGTTATTTCCTAACCATTGAGGATGGTCAGCTAGGATGCTTTCGCTTAACTGATGCTGTTCCAGTGAGTTATCAAACGCAAGTGGCTCGGCATCGTTAATTAATAAAGGTCTGGCTGCTACGATAATTTCAGGCTTTAGTGTAAAAGGATAAGCGATTGTTGTATTCTTTTGGCTATAGAAAATTGCTATGCTGTCAATGGCCTGTGAAAATGTTTGCCGAAACCGATGGATCTGGGAA
>Ga0316204_10009284_pt1 | contig 13218 bp, 15 predicted proteins | sample 6monrhotite_MG_2_FD_205661 | JGI IMG/M metagenome (GOLD analysis project Ga0316204, IMG submission 205661) | Microbial mat bacterial communities from mineral coupon in-situ incubated in ocean water Damariscotta River, Maine, United States -... | ecosystem: Environmental > Aquatic > Marine >... | reverse complement strand
AATCCAGATTAAGGGCGTAAAATGAAGCTTGATATAAAGAACATATTGGACGGGTATTTTGGTGAAAACCAAAGCGATGATACATGCCCGGTATGCATCGAAAATGACGGTGCTCGATCACCGCTATACGATATTGCATGTTTTCTGAAAGAACACCGTCTAACTCTGTGTTCCCGCAATTTGGATCTTGCGTGGGAGTATATTTGTGGAAGCAATAGTGCTCTGAAAAATGATATTGTTGACTTGTCGGCAGCGTCAAGACTTAATGACGGTACGGCTAACGATTTGTATGATAAATATTTCAACTCAGACGTTGGTGCCGAAATTGACAAGATTGTTTTGGCGGCAATTGATCAGATTCACCAAACAACAAAAATTATCGATGACGGAAACAGAGATACTCAAAAATGCGAAAATAAACTGATTGAGCATGCGGACAATATCCAGGTGGACGCAGGCGATGTCGATATAGCCATACAAAAGCTACTCAACCTTTCGCGTCTGATGGTTGAATCCACTCGGAAAAATCGCGAACAGATCCTTGAGACCAACAAAAAATTGGCTGAACTCAAAGGAGAGCTTGAACAAGCCCGAAATGAAGCTGATATCGACGAGCTCACAAAACTCCCTAACAGACGGAAATTTGAACGCGCACTGGATGAGGCTTTTCAAAAGCTAGGTGATGATGATCAAAATATTGTTATAGCAATTGCCGACATCGACAATTTTAAAAAGATAAATGATACTTTTGGCCATGAATGCGGCGATCGTGTCTTGCGCCTCGTTGCCGATGAACTTGGCTCCTTATCGAATAGTGATTGTCATATTTCTCGCTACGGTGGAGAAGAATTTGCACTCATCTTTGAAGGTTATGACATCGACAAGGTTTTCCAAAAGATTGATGATTGTCGTGAAGTACTGGCGCAAAGATCATTGGTCGATATCGAGTCTGGTAAAGCCATGGGGCATGTTACCTTCTCAGTAGGAGTGGCGCAGTGTCTGGAGTCGGATACAAAGAGATCAGTTCTCAGAAAAGCGGATTTGGCGCTGTATCAGGCCAAATCGGAAGGGCGAAATGCCGTTCTCAAATATTCCAATGCAAGTTAGACTAGAGCAATCGGTGATATCAATCGCTGAGATGCCTCAATAGGCGCAGCGCAACGAAACCCCCAATAAACAATCTGTCGGAAATCAGCATGTCTGCCATTCCGAAACTTCGAAATAGAAGCTTTCTGGCAATTGTCGATATTGCTATCGACGATGCTGCCATTTGCTTCCGCTGTCACGTTGCAGATCGGTCTCAATAGTTGTTGCCTCCAATAGCATCACCATTGCTGGAAACTGCACAGAACATGCAGGTGTCATCTACGCAATTTCGATTTGTTGAGTTTTGAACTTTGATCGGGAGGGAATTGATACCCTCCCGATCAGTTCAAGCGCAGACCAGATGAACTACGCCTTTCATGACAAAACCTGCGGGGGTTATAACGCCATGATAGAAGGTTTTACACCTTCAACATTTACTATCGGAATCAGCTCTGGCTAAATCAATCGGAATTGGCGCCAATATGGGAGCATTTTGGATTATTGCATTCAAAATGGGAATAGTCTTGTCAGATCGAGACAATCAGCTCGCTATTTTGTTTTCATGGTAATCGATACACGCCGGTTTTTGTCATCCAGGCGATCCTGAGGATTGTAAGGTTCGCTATCGGCTACACCTTCTATCCGGCTTATTCGATCCAATGACACTTTTTGCCGAATCAGCTCTTTTCGCGTTGCCTCGGCTCTGGCCGATGACAGCAGCCAGTTGTTCATACTTTTCCCGCTTGCGTAGGGCAAGCTGTCTGTGTGTCCTCTAATAACAAGTTCGTTCCCGACCGTATTTATTATCTTTGCAACTTTGCCGATCAATTCCACCGCCCTCGGTTTTAACTTGTCGGTGGCGAGTGCAAACATGCTGAAATCAGCTTCATCGACAATATCGATACGGAGACCTTCCTCCGTGTCAGTGAAGCGAACGTTTTTAACAAGATTTACGGTTTCCGGGTCTTTCTTGAGTTGTTCGCGTATCTGCTTTGCGATCGCTTTGGTATCAAGAGGTTTTACCTCGGCCTTACGGCTGCGATCACTTTTGCCCGCTTCATCTTTTGTACCGGTTGCATCGCGCGGAATAGTAATAGACCGCGTTCCGGTTTGCGCTGCTTTATGCGGATAATTATCTTTCGCGGTAATAGAGTCACCGCCAAACATACCGTTTGCACCCGCGCTGTTTTGTTTCATTTGAACAAGAGTGGGAGTGAAATAATCCGCAAGCGCTTTTCGCTGTTTTTCATTTGTCGCGCCCAACAACCACATCAACAGGAAAAAGGCCATCATTGCCGTAACAAAATCGGCATAGGCAACTTTCCATGCGCCGCCATGATGGCCGCCATGACCTTCAACAATAATCTTTTTGACAATGATTGGCGGCTTGACCTCCGCTGCTACTTTCTTTGCCATAGATCAGCGCGCTCTTACGGCATCAAATACATCGGAGAAGCTTGGCTGATTGGCATGTTGCAGGCTGGTGCGCGCGGCCTCGATAATTAGTGGCTGCGGATGGCCATGCAGGCTGGCAATGATCAGTTGTTTCGCAACCTGGTATATGGCGGCATCGCTCTCAATCACCGAACGTGCACGGTTAGCCATCGGGCCAACCAGACCATAAGCCAATAATACCCCGAGGAATGTCCCAACCAGCGCGGAACCGATCATCCCGCCCAAAATTGTCGGAGGCTTGTCGATTGAGCCCATCACTTTGATAATCCCCAAAACAGCGGCAACAATGCCCAACGCCGGTAAAGCATCGGCCAGACCTTGCAGATTATCGGCTGGGGCAATAGCTTCGTGATGGTGCGTTTTGATTGCCTGGTCCATAACATCTTCCACGGCATGTGGATCAAGTGTTCCGGATGATACGACTACCAGGCGTAAGCTATCGGCGATAAGATGAATAAGCGTGTCATCTTTCAGCAGCTTCGGAAACTCACTAAAAATCGGGGACGCTTTGGGATCCTCGATATGCGGTTCAAGCGCCACGGGTCCTTCACTTTTCAATATCTTTGTTAACTTGGATACCAGCAAGATGCAGTCCATAAAGTCTTGTTTTGAATATGTTGGACCCTTGAAGACTTTGGCAAATCCGCCCATCAGGTCTTTTAGCTGTGCTCCGGAATTGCCGATTATCAACGCGCCGACGGCGGACCCGCCAATGATTCCCATTTCAACGGGAAGGGCAGCGAGAACAACTCCCAGTTCCCCGCCCGATACCATAAATACGCCAAAAACCATGACGAGCAGAACGACAATACCAATTGCTGCAAACATATACTAAATTCCCATCCACGGATCCGTTCGGCCCGTTCCTGCGCCGGTTTTAGACGCAGAAACGGAACCCATGGGTAGGTGGACGGATGAAATAGCTTTTGGTTAAGAGCGCGCTAGTGATGTTTCTATTGGATTGTCTTTATTAGCCGATTAACTGTATCAATGAATTGCTGGATGATTGAGCATAAATCCGCTGCGCAGCTTCCAAATTAACGAGTAGAGATTGGAAGCGTGAGATCGCTTCAGCGACATCTGTGCTTTCCAGAGTGACCCGCCTTTCGGTGGAATTTAATTGCGATTGCTGCAACCGCTGTTCTTGTTGATCCATGCGATTGATCAGCAAGCCCTGGCTTGCCACTAGACTGGAAAAATGATTGGTTAGAGAACTCGCGCGATCAAGTTGTGTCGTTCTGTCAGCGGCAGTCCCGGATCGGACAGCATCAATCATACCGACCATTATTTGGTCAAGGCTCTGGGTTGATCCGCTGCCGATGTCAATTGTCTGCGCAACGGTTTGAAGATTGGGCGATGGGGTCAACAACACATCGGTGTCAATTCGCATTTTAATGGGATCGCCGGCATGGAACAGGTCGCCGCCATAGCTATCCTTGGCCTGAGTGAGTTGCGCGAACTGTTCTCTTAAGCTTTCCAGTTCCAGGGCGATCACTTCTCGATCCTGCGGTGCTATTGTTTCATTGTTGGCCTGGATCAAAAGCTCGCGAGCACGCGCAACACCGTTTGAGATGGTGCCCATTGTCGATTCTGCCTGCTGAGCCAATATGCGGGCACGACCGATATTGTTGAGCCAAGAATCCTCTATAGTCGATTGGCGGCCAAGGCTTGATATTTCCAGCCAACTGGAGGGTGCCTCCGACGGCCTATTGAAGCTACGGCCGGATGCAATAGACTCCTGTGTCTTTCCAATAATTTCACTGAGCTGTTTTTGCTGTTGAATGGCGCTGGTTGGCCGGTTGCGATTGATTGATTCCATCTTTCATTCCTTCAAGGAGTATCAGCTAAAAAATAGCCAATACTGATTGGATGGTTTCGCGCGCGACTTGAATGATGCGGGCAGATGCTTCGTAAGATTGTTGTAGCCGGATCAAGTCAGCGGCTTCACGGTCAAGGTCGACCGATGACACTTTGTTCCGGGCTTCTCGCGTGGCATTGTCAAATGCTGTTGCTGCCTCACTTTCACTGCGGGCCGAAAGCAAATTTTGCGCTTGTGCAAGAACGATGTTCTCATATCCTTGCTCGGTTCCCCCTGATGTACGCAGATCGACAAAAGCAAGGATGTTGCCGTTCGCTACTCCCGCAGGGGATGCCAGCGCCAGATCATCGGCTGATAATCCGGTTGCAGCAAGGCTAGCTGCGGTTCCGCTATGGGATACAATCGCAGCACCGGGAGCGCCGGCGTCGGTGCGTCCATTCGCTTGCCAACCATTAATCTCATTCGCAAACTGTAAGGCGAGCGCATCCAAATTGTTGGATACACTAACGATATCCGACTGCCCTCGATGCAAGCCGCCTAGTGTTCCATTTGTAGGAGAAGACTGAATTGTTCCGCCTATATCCAGATCGAAGGTTCCGCCAGCATTGGCAACAAATGTGACTGGGCTGGCGCTGTTGAAGGCGACAAGGTTGGTTCCCCCGCGAGAAATATCTGCAATGCCATTATTGCCAAAGTTAATTTCGACGTCCAATTTTTCCGTGATGACCGTCAAAGCTGCATCTCGTTGGTCCAACAAAACCGTATGTTGAGCTGTCCCAGGGCGAGCAGGTCTCAGTTTATCGTTGATATTGGCAAGCTCGCTCAAAGCCGTATTTAGTTCGGAAACTTCTTGCGATGCGGCACCATCGATTAGCGTGACAGTTGCAGACAAATTGGAGGCCGTTTGATTGAACCGGGCGATCGTATTATTTACATCGCCAATAAACTGGTTTCGGAGCGCCGGTTCAAACGGAACGGCGGAAAGTTCTTCCGCGGTACCGAATAACTTTGTTAACTGGCTTCCAACGTCCGCTCCGTTATTGGCAAGGCCAATTTCCCCCTGGTTGAGCCATTGCACTTGTGCTTCAGTTCGAACCCGGTCCGCGCCAGTTTGCCGTGTTGCTGCTTCCAAAAACTGGTCGCTTGCTCTTGTTAGTCCGTTGGCTTCAACGCTACCGGTTCCAATGAAGTTTCCGTAAAGTGGGTTTGTTACGCCATGGATTGTCGTATCTCCGACATTAAGGGTACGGCGAACATAGTTAGGGTTTTCTGCATTTGCGACATTCGAACCAACTACCTCCAATGCCCGAGAATTGGTTTGCAATGCCGCACGGCCGATGGAAAGCAGGTCAGACATTGGTTTTCTCCACGTTGTTTTCTACATGGCGAGTAAGCAGATTTGCGATCCCGAAAATTCCTTTATTGGCCATATTTTCGGCCAACATCGAATCCTGCATATCTCGGAATTGTTCCATCCCCTGACCATCAAAAAGCCCTTTGCCAAGAGACGATGTCCGCATGGCCGATAGCATTTGACGAGCGAATATCGCTTCAAAGTCGGCCGCCATTTTCTCGGCTTGATTTTTTGTATCAGTCTTGGGTTGTTTCGCCGTCGAGGAGGCCGTCGTTTTATCCAAACTGTTCTGGGGAAGAATAGAGGTCATATGATAATCAACTCGGCTTTCAATGCTCCGGCTTGCTTTAAGCCTTCCAATATGGCGGTAAGATCAGACGGTGAAACGCCAATCGAATTAATAGTTTCAACAATTTCCGAAAGAGATGCGCGGCGACCAATTTCAAAGGCTTTGCTACCCCCATCTTCCAGTGCAATGTCGCTATTTTGTTCGGTTGCTGTTCTACCTCGGCTAAATGGCTCGGGTTGCACAACTCTCGGATTTTCCTCCACGCGCACGGTCAGCTTGCCATGGGTGACAGCGGCAGGGCCCAATCGAACGGCGCCGTTGATAACCACAGTTCCGGTTCTAGCATTGATGATTATTCTTGCGGGAGCATCGGCCGGTTGTACCGTCAGGTTTTCAATCTGACCCATTAACATTACCCGTTCTTGTGCGCCCGGTGGCGCATTGATGCGGACCGTGACGGCATCTGCAGCTATCGCTTGGTTAGCACCGATAGATTTGTTGATTGCCTCCGCAACGCGCAGCGAGGTGGTGAGATCGGCTTCGGTGAGGTTGAAGCTTAAAAATGGCTGACTTTCAAATCCTGTTGCCACCGTTCTTTCGATCGAGGCTCCCCCCGAGATGCGCCCAACTGATGGTATATTAACCGTGACAGACGATCCATCTGCAGCTGAAACGCCTAGGCCACCGACAGCAAGATTGCCTTGTGCCATTGCATAGATCTGCTGATCAGCACCGTATAGAGGCATCAAGATTAATGTGCCTCCGCGAAGTGATTTGGCCTTACCCAAAGCCGAAACGGTAACATCCATGCGCTGACCCGGTTTTGCGAAGGCCGGCATTTCAGCGGTTACCATGACGGCAGCGGCATTTTTGGTTGCCGGGTTCACACCAGGCGGCAAGGCCATGCCAAAGCGGCTGGTCATGCCTTTGACGCCCAATGTCGCATATTCAAGGCTGTCATCCCCCGTTCCCGCGAGACCGACTACAACGCCGTAGCCAACCAACTGGTTGGTGCGAAGGCCCGCAAAGCCGCCGAGATCCTTGATGCGTTCTGCCTGGGCAGGCTGGATTGCTACCAGAAACGAGACGGCCAGAACTACCAAGGCTTGGCAAGTGCGGGAAATAATCGGTGATATGGTCATGAAATTTCGCCTAAGCCTGAGTTAAAATGGAGAAATGAAAGAGAAAAACTTCTGCAACCAGCCCTGTTTGCTGGCCGATGCAATTTCTCCCGTTCCGCCATAGTTGATTTGTGCATTCGCTACTTTGGTGGATGGTATTGTATTGTCGGACGAGATATCGATTGCCCGGATTAGACCGCTGAATTGCATATGTTCGTCACCGCGATTGAGTGAGGTCAGCTTTTGGCCGCGTACCAACATCGTACCATTGGTATAGCTTTCTGCGACTGTCACACTGATTTGCCCCTGCAATGAATTGGATTGTTGCGCACTGCCACTGCCGCTAAAGTTCTGAGAACCGCTGGCCGATGCATCGCTCGACGAAAATAGAGAGAATAAGCCGGTTGTGGGAGGCGTTAGGGAGAATCCTCCATTCCGGTCTTTTGACGCACTGTTTGATTTAGCCGCCTGGGTTTTTTCGACCAGCAGGATAGTAATTATGTCCCCTTTCATGCTCGCACGGGTTCCGCTCGTTAGCGCTGCATATCCTGAAGTCGCTTGGAAGATGGCTCCGTTCGCCATATTGGCGTTGGCGGGTTGGTTTTGTACCACTGGCGCTGCAACGACAGGCGCGAAGCCTTTTTGCGGAGCATTGCTGCCCGCTCCCATGCATCCGATCAGCATGAAGGGTGCTGTGGTCAGCAATAGAACAGTCTTGGGCTTTGATAGATAACGCATGATGTTAAAATCTCTCGCTTGTGTCAGTGTTAAATCTGCTGGTTCACAAATTGCAGCATGTCGTCGGTGGCGGAGATCATTTTTGAATTGACCTCATAGGCGCGCTGGGTTTCAATCATATTGACCAGTTCCTCGACAATGTTGACGTTGGATTGTTCCAGCGCACCTTGTCGGATGGTTCCCAGTCCTTCAGCACCTGCTTGACCGACTTGAGGCGGGCCACTTGCCGCTGTTTCCGTAAGAATATTGTTGCCGACTGAAAGCAATCCCGCCGGATTCGTAAAGTTCGCCAATTCAATTTGGCCAAGCTCGCTTACTTCGCTTTGACCAGCGAGTGTGGCGGAGACTGTTCCGTTATTCCCAATGGTCAGGGACGTTGCGCCTTGCGGTACTTGTATGGCGGGTATCAGGGGCAATCCATCGGATGTTACCAAGTTGCCTTCTGCGGTAAGTTTGAAATTTCCGGCTCGGGTAAATCCAGTGGTTCCGTCAGGCATTTCTACTTGAAACATGCCCGAGCCCTCAATCGCCATGTCCAGTGCATTATCGCTATTTTGCAAGGTGCCCTGGGTGTTGATTTTCCCGATCCCGGAAAGTTTGACACCGGTGCCTAGTTGAAGCCCGCTGGCAAATCGGTTCTGTGCATCCGAAGGTGCGCCAGGAGTAACTACATTTTGATAAGCCAGTGTTGCAAAATCTGCACGATCCCGCTTGAATCCGGTTGTGTTCACGTTGGCCAGATTGTTGGCGATCACGCGCATTTTTGTATTCTGCGCGTCTAAACCAGTGCGTGCAACTTGTAGGGCAGAGTTACTCATTTCATAGTCTCCTTGGTGCGATTATCGCGTCTTCTATCCTTGAGGCATGCTCATAATATTGGCGGAACTGTCATCGAGCTCTTCCGTCATGCGCAGCATCCGCGCCTGTGTTTCCCATGCGCGGCTGGTTTCAATCATATCAACCAGCGCGGCTGTCATATTGACATTCGATTCTTCCAGAGCGCCAGGAACGAGGCGCGCATTCTCATCAATCGGGAGCGCGCCGTCGCCGGCGACCCGAAACAGACCATCCGAACCTTTGGAAATTGCGCTTCCTGTCATGCTGACCAGTTTAATTTTGCCCAGCTCTTGTGGCTGGGTCGGATCGCCGCCTTGCGGCACAAAAAATATTGTACCATCCTTGCCTATATCAACGCGATCAGATGGTGGAATCGTTACTGGACCGCTATCACCGAGCACCGGATATCCATCACCGGTAATCATGGCACCCGATGCCTGGATATTAAAATCACCACGCCGCGAATATGCTTCTTTGCCATCGGTACCTTGGACCGCGAACATTGCATCTCCTTCCAGAGCAACATCCAACGGTCTTCCGGTTTGTTTGATGGTTCCAGCATTCATGTCTGCTTGCATAGCCCGTTCGACCGCCATTGCGCGGCTGTCATGACCGGGGCCATTCAAATACTGGGCTTTCGCCGAGACCATGTCGGCTTTGAAGCCAACCGTATTTGAATTTGCCATATTATTGGCGATAGCCGTTTGCCGGTTCATCAGCGATTTCATTGCGTTGACGCTGGTATATGCAAGCTTATCCATGAGTTATTCCGTGGTTAATCAATCTTCAGATACTAAACCTGAAGGTTGATGATCGTTGAGGAGAGGGTATTGGCCGTCTCAATAGCTTGCGCATTTGCCTGGAAATTGCGTTGTGCAGAAATCAGGGAGACTAGCTCCTCAGTGATGTCGACATTGGCAAGTTCCAATGAGCCGGATCGTACTTGGCCCAACGGGCCGTTCGCAGCTTGATTAATCTGGGCTGGGCCGGAATCACCGGTCGCTTGCCAGTGGGCATCGCCTGTAGGACGTAACCCTTCAATGGCTGGGAAACTGGCCATTGCTAGTGCTCCAATGTTTGTTTGATTTCCGTTAGAAAAAGTGGCCGAAACAACGCCTTCGCCATTTATCGAGATATTCGCGAGCAAGGCCGTTGAATCTGTTGGATCAGTTTGCGGCAGAACGAAATCAAACATGTCGGTAGCATTGGTTGAAGTCACAACGCCTGCAGTGTCTACCGGCAATAGCTGAACTTTGCTGCCGATCGTATCGACAACTTCGCTCTGATTATTGACTGAAAATGCGCCATTACGGGTATAGGTTGTATCCTGGCGAGGAGGTTGACCACGTACGGCAAAGAAACCATCTCCGGCAATCGCCAGATCAAGAGTTTTATCCGTGGCCTGCAATGTGCCTTGCGTAAATTGTTGACTAACGCCGCTTAAACGTACGCCTTGGCCAGCCACCGTTTTGGTCGTCTGGGTAGGCGCTGCAGCAAACAAGTCACCGAACATTGCACGGCTCTTTTTAAAACCGGTTGAATTGGTATTGGCGACGTTGTTCGAAATGACATTCAAATCGGTCTGGGCCGCTTTGAGGCCGCTAAGTGAAGTAAAAAAGGACATTATTTCTTCTCCTGTGGTAATTGGTGGGGGAGGATGGTGCCAATCATCCGATCTTCCGGGCTTCGGAAGGTAGGACATTGCCGATGGGAGTAATCAATATTGGAGGCCCATTGGTTTCTGATGTTTGTACCGATGCTACTGGTACCCAGGTCGCTAAATTTGAGATGGAGCCACCATTTACCCGGACTTTTAGTCGCCCTCGGTCCAGCGGCTCACCCAATTCCGTCTTGCTGTCGAAATTGAACTGAATAGGACCGGCTTCTTGCGCGCCCAATTCAGCAAACATTACAATCTCTCCTGCTTCATTGAGCAGGTCGATGGAGAGGTTCTCGGTTGGCTGATTGAGATCAAACTCTCCGGAATATTCACCCTCTTGATTGGCTACTGCGAAGTTTCCGGGAACCAATATCGAGTGGCCAATCCATTCTTTTGCATCCGACAGACGGTTATCACCCAACATGGATGCTATTTCCGTCAAAGACTGATTCATGTCCGATATGCCAGCAACACTTGAAAACTGCGCGAGCTGTGCAACCATCGCTTGGTTATCCAGTGGATCAAACGGATCTTGAAATTTGAGCTGAGTTGTCATCAAACGAAGAAAGGAATCTTGGCCCAATCGATTGTCACCTGTGGCGTTCTCGGGTTGAGCCTGTCTTAGACCAGCAAGATTTGAGTTTGGATTTTCAAAAATTTGTGGTGTAACATTCATTACTTGTTCCTTATCGTTTCTAAAATTAGTGATTTTGCGGTCTGCATGACCTGAACATTATTCTGATAGTTTCTTGCGGTTTCGAGCATATCGATCAGTTCCGCAGTTTCATCGACTGCGGCTTCCCAGACATAGCCCTCGTCGTCAGCAAGCGGGTTGGTCGGATCATGGCGTTTTTGAGGTTCGGCATCTGTTTGAACCACTTTGTCGACGTCCACTGTCGCCAAATTATCTTCAACGACTGATCGAAATACCGGGCGCATTGCGCGAAAGGCTTCATCCTTACTGGAATAGTCGGTGCGTGCATTGGCAAGGTTGGACGCAGTCGTATTGAGACGAACCATCTGTGCCGACATGGCTCTTCCGGCGACATCAAAGATATTCATGTTACCGCTCATTTCATTCTCCTTTCAAAGCCCGCCGGATTGACGAGACCTGTCCCTGAAGGAATGATAGTGTGGCGCGATACTGGATGGCATTTTCGGCAAACAGCGTCTGCTCCACCGAAAGTTCTACTGTGTTGCCGTCCAACGATGGTTGCAATGGTACACGATAACCCGTGTGATCTGACATAGCCTGATCAATGGAGCTGCCGTTTTGTGCCTGTTGCATGGCGCGATCGAAATCGAGGTCTTTCGCCTTGTATCCAGGTGTAGATGCATTGGCGATATTTGACGCAAGCATGTTGAGACGCTGTGAACGCAGCTTTAGCGCTCCACCGTTTAATGCTAATACTTGGTCCAAACTTGGCATTTAATCTCAATCCTGTCTTAACTATCGGGCCAGATGACCGTTCCAGTTGTGGGAAGAAAACCGTGATTGGTAATCTCGAACAGGACTTTGCAAAGGGTGTGCCAGTTTTTCGGCATCAGTTAGAAAATCCCAGATTTCTAGGATTTGTAACATCTTCTAACGCGAATTCTTTTTGGTGAATATCGTGACCGGCAAATTTTTTCCGCTAACCGGCAAATTTTTGCCGCCTGGGTTTGGAGTTTGCTTTAATGGACATATTGTTCGCCAATATGGGGCGTTTTTTTGATCCCTTGTTATTCGGCATAGTGCTTGGCGGCGTCCTAATCATGGCTTGGATTCAAAATGGCCGGGCTTCGTTCTTTCTGTCATTTATGGCCTTGGCGCGCTGCAGCAGGGACCCGTTTGCGGAAAGTGGAGAAAATGCCACATATATGTGCCGACGTATTGACTTTGTCATACGAGAGGATGGTTTGCCTGGGCTGGAACGTGTCAGCAGCGAGGACAATTTTGTTATCCGTGTCGTTGCCCGTCTTCTTAACGCTAAGGATGCGAAAACTTTTGAAGAATGGGTGCGGCTGGAAGAGCATGCAGTTGAGAAAAAACAAATAATGCCAGCGACCTTCTGGAATTCGGCTTCTGAAATCGCACCTGCAATAGGTTTGATTGGAACTATCATTGGATTGATTCAACTTTTTGCCACGGGAATAGATCCATTAAAAATGGGGCCAGCCATGAGCTTTACCTTGCTAACCAGCCTTTACGGACTGTTTGTTTCGCATATCATCGCTCACCCGATCTATGTGCGTTTACAAGCCAGAGCAGATGTATTGACTGCTTATCGATCTGCTGTTGTACAGCATGCAATAATGATCGCCAGACGCGAATTCCCGGTATCAGGACCAGTTCATTTCGTGCCCGCCAAAGTTTCCCAGGAAGCGGCCTGAATAGTGAATGGCGGGCGGACGACATTGTCATTTCTGGACCTAGCGCTGATGTTACTCAGCGCCTTTGCCTATACACATTTCGTCAACATTGCTGATGCTGAAACGCAAAAAAAGCTTGCCGGTGTACATGCCATTCCGGCCCCTCCTTTGGGCCTTTATGAATATCGAATTGTTGATTTTTTTGGCGGAAGTAACGCCATGCTGACGGAATATGCTCGCCAGGAAATTGCGGAAATACTGACGGTGCAGCAGAATCAAATGCTCACCATATATGTGCCACCGGCTACCGAGAACGGCAATGGGCAGCGTCTAAGGCAATGGGAAAAGATTGCCGCGCGTTCTGCCGCCATTGCAGATGCGTTTGAGCAGGCAGGACAAGATGGAACTATGGTCGCCTTGAAAATGCCCGACAGGCTGGTATCAAAAGCGGACAAGAATAAAGGCATCCGGCTCACATTTATGCCAGCTACGGAGCCGGCTTCCAAA
>Ga0316204_10009283_pt1 | contig 13218 bp, 9 predicted proteins | sample 6monrhotite_MG_2_FD_205661 | JGI IMG/M metagenome (GOLD analysis project Ga0316204, IMG submission 205661) | Microbial mat bacterial communities from mineral coupon in-situ incubated in ocean water Damariscotta River, Maine, United States -... | ecosystem: Environmental > Aquatic > Marine >... | reverse complement strand
CCATGGAAATACTCCTAATTAAATATAACGATATTGTATTGTGGGTGAGACTATCACACCAGCGCTTTATCTGCCGCAGGCGCAGGCTCGGCCTCTTGGTTCAGCTCTTCATCCGAGACGGAAAAGCGATCTAGCTCTTCCTCATCGATAATCTTGCTATCGATTTTCAGATAGGCCACACCATCTTCCGGAATCACCGTCACCTCGACCACACCGGCGACTTTTGCAATCTCAGCTCCCATAAGTTTTGCTTCTACTTCATTAACTTGGCCAACATTTATCATGTAACTTCCAAGATGACGTGGTTGTTTCATGGTGCCAGCGAGGATGACCCAGATCGAGGCCAGCAGGCCACAAAACATAAACACTGCTTCACCACCCATATGCTGGTAAAGCCAGCCACCAGAGACACCGCCGACAAAGGCGCCCATGAACTGCGAACTGGTATAAACCCCCATCGCCGTGCCCTTCTTATCAGCCGGGGCAATCTTGGCCACCAGTGACGGCAGCGAGGCTTCAAGAATATTAAAGGCAAGGAAGAAGGCCAGCAGCGCGATAACGATGCCAGTGACCGAACCACTGACCTGGCTCAGCAACAATACCGCAACCATTAGCAAGGCAATGGCACCGACAAAGATCTGCTTCATCTTGCGTTTTTTCTCCGCAATGATGATGAACGGCACCATGGCAATGAACGACACCACCAGCACAAACAAATACACCATCCAGTGCTCTGCACTGTCTAAACCGGCCTTATCACGTAGCGCCAGCGGAATAGCAACAAAGGTCGCCGTCAAAATCATATGCAAAACAAAGATGCCGAAATCAAGACGTAACAATTGGGTATCGGCCAAGACGTTTTTGAACTGGGCCGGCACCGGCTCGGCATCACGATGAAAGCGACTCACCACTGGGGTCGGTACCAGCAGTGCCAGAATTGCCATGCCAACGACGGCCAGCGCCGCGGTCATCCAGAAAATGCCGTGCAGGCCAAACCATGAATTCATCATCGGCCCCATAATCAGGGCGATGGAAAACGACACCCCCATGCTCATGCCCATAATAGCCATGGCCTTGAGACGATGCTCTTCGCGGGTCAGATCCGCAGCCAAGGCCATCACCGCCGCCGCAATCGCCCCGGCACCCTGCATAGCCCGACCAATGATCATCCCAGTGATCGAGTCAGACATAGCTGCCACCACACTGCCCAGGGCAAAAATGGCCAGTCCAGCGTAGATCACCGGTTTACGACCGATACGATCAGACAACATGCCAAACGGAATCTGCAGAAGTGCCTGAGTCAGACCATAGATGCCCATCGCCAGACCAATCAAAAATGGAGTCGCACCTTCCAGATGATCAGAATAGAGCGCAAACACCGGCAGGATCATGAACAGACCCAACATCCGCGTACTAAAAATGCCCGCCAGCGAGAAGGCGGAGCGGCGTTCAGTTGGGGTCATGCCTTGATTCATAATGAGGGTTCGCTTTGCTTACTTGGGTAAAAAGGTCGTATATTAACAGGTTCACTAAGCGACGGAAAAGCAGTATGGATACCATCCACATCCGCGGTGCACGCACCCACAATCTCAAAAATATTGACCTTGATCTGCCTAGGGATAAATTAATCGTTATCACCGGTCTGTCCGGTTCGGGTAAATCATCACTTGCCTTCGATACCATTTATGCCGAGGGCCAGCGCCGCTATGTCGAGTCCCTATCCAGCTACGCCCGTCAGTTTCTGTCGATGATGGAAAAACCGGATGTCGACCATATCGAAGGCCTGTCGCCAGCGATCTCCATCGAACAAAAATCCACCTCGCACAATCCCCGCTCCACCGTCGGCACCGTCACCGAGATCTACGATTACCTGCGCCTGCTGTTTGCCCGCGTCGGTGAGCCGCGCTGCCCGACACATAATCTAGTGCTTGAGGCCCAAACCGTCAGTCAGATGGTCGACCATGCGCTGGCACTGGAAGAAGGCACCAAGCTGATGCTGCTGGCCCCGGTCATCGACGGCCGCAAGGGTGAACACCTGTCCATGCTGGCCGAATTGCGCAGCCAGGGTTTTATCCGCGCCCGCATCAATGGCCAGGTTGTCGAACTTGATCAAGCCCCCGAACTGGAGCCAAAGAAAAAACATACCATTGAAGCGATAGTCGATCGCTTCAAGGTGCGTGAAGACATGAAGCAACGCCTGGCTGAATCATTTGAAACCGCACTCAATCTGTCCGACGGCATCGCCCGCATCGCCTACATGGATGAGGACAAACCTGACCTGGTCTACTCGGCCAAATTCGCCTGCGCCCACTGCGGCTATAGCCTGGCCGAACTAGAGCCTCGTATCTTTTCGTTTAACAACCCGTTTGGCGCCTGCCCCAGCTGCGACGGCCTGGGCGTAAATCAGTTCATCGATCCGGCACGTGTCGTACACCACCCAGAATCAAGCCTGGCCAGCGGTGCCATCCGCGGTTGGGATAGACGCAACGCCTACTATTTCCAATTGTTGCAGTCCTTGGCGGCTCATTACGGTTTTGATCTCGATGCACCGTTTCAAGAACTGAATGAAGAGATCCGCCAAGTGCTGCTGTTCGGCAGCGGCAAAGAAGAGATCGAGACGACCTTTTTCAACGATCGCGGCCAAGCCAGGACCAAACTGGCGCCATTTGAAGGCATCATCCCCAATATGGAAAGGCGTTACCGCGAAACCGAATCCAACGCCGTGCGTGAAGAGTTGGCCAAATACCTTAGCCACCAGAATTGTCCCGATTGCGGTGGCGCCCGGCTGCGTACCGAGGCCCGCAACGTCTTTGTCGCTGGGCTGACCCTGCCGGAAGTCAGTCACATGGCCGTGGGCCGGGCCCACGAATTTTTTAGCGACCTGACACTCCCCGGCAAGCGCGGCCAGATCGCCACCAAGATCATCAAAGAGGTTCAGGAGCGACTCAAATTCCTGGTCAACGTCGGCCTGGATTACCTCAGCCTTGACCGCAGTGCCGACACCCTCTCTGGTGGTGAAGCACAACGCATTAGATTGGCCAGCCAGATCGGTGCCGGGCTGGTGGGCGTGATGTATGTGCTCGATGAACCGTCTATCGGCCTGCATCAGCGCGACAACGAAAAGCTGCTCGATACACTTGTCTATCTGCGCGATCTCGGCAACACCGTCATCGTGGTTGAACATGATGAAGATGCCATTCGCTCGGCCGATTACGTGCTCGACATCGGCCCCGGCGCTGGTGTCCATGGTGGCGAGATTGTCGCGCAAGGCACCCCGCAACAGGTGTTCGACAACCCCAACTCACTCACCGGCCAATACCTGTCTGGCAAAAAAGAGATCAGCGTGCCGGCGCAACGCACACCGATTGACCCAGAACGACAAATAAAAATCCGCGGTGCCTCGGGCAATAACCTCAAAGGCATCAACGTCGATATTCCTCAAGGACTGATGACCTGCGTCACTGGTGTGTCAGGCTCAGGCAAATCGACCCTGATCAACGACACCCTGTATCGCAATGCCGCGCTGATGATTAACGGTGCCGGCGATGACCCCGCCCCCTGCGCCGAGATCATCGGTCTGGAACAGTGCGACAAAATCGTCGACATTGACCAAAGCCCGATCGGCAGAACACCGCGCTCCAACCCCGCCACCTACACCGGCCTGTTCACACCGATTCGTGATCTGTTCTCCGGCACGCAAGAAGCACGCTCGCGTGGTTACAACCCCGGCCGATTCAGTTTCAATGTCAAAGGTGGACGTTGTGAAGCCTGTCAGGGCGACGGCGTTATAAAAGTTGAAATGCACTTCCTGCCCGACATCTATGTGCCCTGTGATGTCTGCAAAGGCAAACGCTATAACCGCGAAACCCTGGATGTGAAATACAAGGGCAAGAACATCTATGAAGTGCTATCAATGACCGTCGAAGACGCAGTGGAATTTTTCAGCGCCGTCCCTGTCATCAAACGCAAACTGCAAACCCTGATGGACGTTGGCCTGAGTTACATCACTCTGGGTCAGAACGCCACCACCCTCTCTGGTGGTGAAGCACAGCGTGTCAAACTATCGCGTGAGCTATCCAAACGCGACACCGGAAAAACACTCTATATACTGGACGAACCCACCACCGGCCTGCACTTCCATGACATCGAACAACTGCTCACCGTCTTGCATCGACTGCGTGACCACGGCAACACCATCGTCATCATCGAACACAACCTTGATGTCATTAAAACAGCCGACTGGTTGATCGACATCGGCCCGGAAGGTGGCGACAAGGGTGGCATGGTAGTAGCCACCGGCACACCGGAACAGGTCGCGGTGAACCCAGAGTCACACACAGGCCGCTTTCTTTTACCCATGTTAAACATCGCATCAAATAAAGAGCAGCAAGCCTCATAAAGTGGTATGAATTTGGCCCAACTCATTTTCCCGCCAAAAAGCCGCGACTTCAAAGCCAAACGCTGGCTTAAGATCATGCTACGCACCGGGCATTTGATTGGCATGGCGGGTATGGCCACCTATGCCCTTAGCGACACATACATCACAAACTGGCTGTTTTTTATTCACCTCACCATCGCCAGCGGTGTTGTCATGATGCTGCTGGATATCTGGTCGAATGGCGTCTGGTTGGTGCAACTGCGTGGCCAGGCTATTATCATCAAACTGATCCTGTTCGCAGTCCTACTCATGACAGAGCAACACGACAGCCTGCTGTTCTTCAGCATGATTATTATTTCCGGACTGATCGCACATGCACCCAGCAATGTCCGTTATTACTCTATCTTTCATCGCCGTCGTATTGAGTCCCTCTACGCCATCGACAAACAACCCACATCTGCCAAAAAATGTTACTACGATTAATCAACACCATCGTCCTGGCCATTACCATTTCTCAAGCCGCCCTTGCGGCTGACTACAAGATTCAACTCACAGAAAAACAGGCGCAAAAAATTGGCCACAAAATCTGGTTTAACGAAGGCGCGAGCAAGGTAGAAAACCTGACCGTCTGGAACAAAGGCGAAGCCTTCCCCTCCTTCGGCATTGGCCATTTCATCTGGTATCCGCAAGCTGTTGAAGAAACCTTCTCAGAAAGCTTTCCACAACTGCTAAATCATCTCAGAAAAACCACAACCCTGCCCGACTGGCTGGCAAAAACAGACCATGCCCCCTGGCCAAACCGCGAAGTGTTTTATGCCGACATCAACAGCAAAAAAATGAACAGCCTGCGTCAGCTACTGCACAACAGCGTTCCGCAACAAGTCGAATTTATCGTGCAACGCATGGAAGCAGCGCTACCCAAAATGCTCGCTGCCCTGCCAACACAGGCACAACGCGACCATGTACGCCAACAGTTTTACCGCGTCAGCCAACAGCCAAACGGCATCTACGCCTTGATCGACTACGTCAACTTCAAGGGCGAAGGTATTTCACTAAAAGAAAGATACAAAGGCCAGGGCTGGGGCCTGTTACAGGTACTGCAAAATATGGGTAACAACACTGCAGTAATGCCAGCATTTGTCCGCGCCGCAGACTTCGTCCTCAGCCGCCGGGTACAAAATGCCCCGCGTGATGAAAACCGCTGGCTGCCCGGCTGGCGTAAGCGGTTGCAGACATATCTGAACCATAGACGTTGATACAATAAATTACGCTGCTGAAATTAGTGATCTAATAAACACCCTGGCCAGACAATCAAATTCGAGTATTATTTATTTTATTGTGGGTACGGGGGATACACATCAAAGTGTTGTGTTATATCACCCCAATTTGGTGTCTATTATCAATGTTAGCTCATAAGGAAACAATGAAAATATCAACCTTTAAAGATGATTTGCTCGGGTTAGAAGAGTTTTCTCACCGACTCGAAAAGTTTATTTCTACTGAACATGAATATGTCGAAGGAAGCCTTGTTGTCGCGCTCACATCAAAATACGGCTCCGGTAAAACAACTTTTCTAGAGATGTGGAAATCCTCGTTAGAGAATAAAGATAAGCCTCTAGTAATTTCATTAAATGCATGGGAAAGCGACTACTATGGAGATCCCTTGTTTGCGATTATTTCCGCATTAGTCGAATGTCTAGAGACAGAGGGAAAATCTGCTAATACACTGGTAAATGCTGCTAAGGATTTCGGCTGGTTTACGACGGCCATTACTGGTCAAGTTGTTAAAAAAGTAACAGGCATTGATGCTGTTGAGGCTGGAGAACTCGCAGAGAAGAAAAAGGAAAAACGAGAAGAAACCATTCATAATATCTCAGATACATTTTCGATATATCAGGGAAGAAAAGCTGCAATGGATTCGCTGAAGACGGTGATTAGCGATTTTGTTTCAGCATCAGAACCTAAAGTATTATTTCTAGTTGATGAGTTGGATAGATGTAGACCTGATTATGCAATCACTTACTTAGAAACTATTAAGCATATTTTTGATATTAAGGGCGCGGTATTCCTGCTTGCTGCTGACAGGCAGCAACTTGAAAACTCTGCTAAAGCCGCTTTCGGTGAGAATCTCGATTTTGAGGAATATTACAGGAAGTTCATTCATCGAGAAATCACACTTCCTCCCGTGTCTGAGGATGGCTACATGAAGCTGGCATCTAAATACGTAGGCGACTATTTAGAGCGAGAAGATTTAAGACATTGTTTCATGAAATTAGAGCAACATCGAATAGATAATATTTCTGATCTTATAGGCGCACTCAAACTAACCCCACGGCAAATCCAAGAGGTTTTTCGTGTCCTTGGGCATATATTTTCTACTTCAGATGAAAATAAAGGCCGTTTATCTTGGTGTCTAGCAGTTGGCTCCATCCTGATGGCTGCTCTCAGAATTGGGGATCCTAGAATATTTCATCTCCTTAGTGATCAAAAGCTTAAGGCTGAAGAATCTGTCAAATATTTGAAGGAATTAGTGGGTGATGAAAATGCTGAATGGTGGTTCTTGCTCTTATTAACTGGAGGCGGATTGCTTACGGAAGATGGAGAAACGGAAGAAGAAGTAATGAAGCGTATAGGTTTATTAAACAATAATGATGATTTTAACAACCCTAGAGAATTAGGACAGTGGTGGCAGGGTTGGGGGCATTCTCGCTCTGGAGGAATCAGTGAAATTCACCAGAAAATTGAGCAGATATCCCAGTGGAAGTAAAAGGACCGTAGGCTGGGGTAACTGAAACGCACTCCAATGTATCTCTCAAGACAACACGGCCTGAGACTGTACATGTTGGAATGCGCAAAAAAACACTTACCTTTTATGCCCTGCGGATGCAACCTACATTGTAAGTAACCACTCAATTGCCATGACCAATTGTTTTACCTAAGCTGATAGCTGATTTCGCAAACAGGAGTAACAAAGGAAGCCGCTTTGATACTCTGTTTGAGTTCAACATTACCTTGCCATCCTACTGGCGGGAATCGTGCTGTTATCCATTACGAAGCACTGCGCATGACTTCACTGACGCAGCTCAATTTTGCGCCACGCAAACGACTCCTTGTGGTGATTTACGCCGCCTTTATCGCCCATGTAGAAGATAAACGTTACACTGCCAACCAACACATCCCCAGTGTTGAATGACGTCAGTGTAGATGTACTAGCATTATTTCATCTACAATACATGTCAATAAGTCGCCCCCCACTCAATCTGTGAATCGCCTCATACTGTGGGCAGTTAGATAAGCCTAAATATGCAGCTAAAAACATAGACACATAATAAGGAATTCTTATGAAATCACGTGCAGCCGTGGCCCTACAAGTTGGCAAGCCGCTTGAAATTGAAATGATTGACGTGCAAGGCCCTAAGCAGGGCGAGGTTTTATTACGCATGGTTGCCACAGGCGTCTGTCACACCGATGCATTCACTCTGTCAGGTGAAGATCCAGAGGGTATCTTTCCTGCCATACTCGGTCATGAAGGTGGCGCAGTGGTGGAAGAGCTCGGCGCTGGCGTCACCTCACTCCAAGTGGGTGACCATGTCATCCCCCTCTATACTCCAGAATGTGGTGAATGCAACTTCTGCCGTTCAGGCAAGACCAATCTCTGTCAGGCTATTCGTGCAACTCAGGGCAAGGGCTTAATGCCCGATGGGACAACTCGATTCTCACTCAAAGGTCAGCCGTTATATCACTACATGGGGACATCGACCTTTTCTGAATACACTGTTGTGCCGGAAATTGCCGTGGCCAAAATCAATAAATCCGCACCATTGGACAAGGTCTGCTTACTTGGCTGCGGCATTACCACCGGCATAGGCGCGGTCTTGAACACAGCTAAGGTCGAGGCCGGTTCCACCGTAGCAGTATTTGGCCTGGGCGGCATAGGCCTAAGTGTGGTGCAAGGCGCGGTTATGGCAAAGGCCAGCCGCATCATTGCCATAGATATCAATGAAGATAAATTTGAGATGGCCAAGATGCTAGGTGCCACTGATGTGGTCAACCCCAAAGACTATGACCAGACCATACAGGATGTCATTATTGATCTCACCAACGGCGGCGTCGATTACTCCTTTGAATGCATCGGCAACGTTGACCTGATGCGTTCAGCGCTTGAGTGTTGTCACAAAGGCTGGGGTGAGTCTGTCATCATCGGCGTTGCCGGCGCCGGTCAGGAAATCAGTACCCGGCCCTTTCAACTGGTCACCGGACGGGTTTGGCGTGGCTCAGCATTTGGCGGAGTTAAAGGCCGCACGGAACTACCCGCCTACGTCGAACAGTATATGCGTGGTGAGATCAAGATTGATGAAATGGTCACCCATACCATGCCCTTGGAAGACATCAACAGGGCCTTCGATCTAATGCATGCGGGCAGCAGTATTCGCTCGGTTATTAATTTCTAAATGTCCGCACTCAGGCAGACAGCCATGAAACTTATTAGCGAAACGAAATCCTTTGGTGGCTGGTTAAAGCGCTATCAGCACAGCTCAACCAGTCTAGCGTGCGACATGATATTCGCTATTTTTTTACCGCCACAAGCGGAGCAGCAGACAGTCCCGGTGTTGTATTGGTTATCGGGACTCACCTGCAACGACGAAAACTTCATGCAAAAAGCTGGTGCGCAGCGATTGGCTGCAGAGCTGGGCATGGCCATCGTCTGCCCCGATACCAGCCCACGCAACACTGACCTACCTGGAGAGAATGACGATTATGCACTTGGCGCTGGCGCCGGTTTTTATGTCAATGCCACGCAGCCACCTTGGAACCAGCATTACCGTATGTATGACTATGTCACCAAGGAGTTACCGGCGCTATTGCAGCAACATTTTCCACTGAACCAGCGCAAAGCTATTAGCGGTCATTCGATGGGTGGCCATGGCGCCCTGGTCTGCGCCTTGAGAAATCCAACCACCTATACCTCAGTGTCTGCATTTGCCCCCATTTGCCAACCTACACAGGCACCCTGGGGAATAAACGCCTTCAACGCCTATCTCGGTGATGACAAAAAACAGTGGGCGGCTTATGACGCCAGCCTACTGATTCAACAGGCACAGGAAAAGCTGCCGTTATTGGTTGATCAAGGCAGTACTGATCAATTTCTAGATGAGCAATTAATGCCGGATGCCTTGGTTGATGCCTGCAAGGCTGCTAATTATCCACTGACATTACGGCTACAGGAAGGCTACGATCATAGCTATTTCTTTATTGCTACGTTTATTAACGACCACTTACGTTTTCATGCCAAGACCCTCGGGCTATTTTAAAAAAACAACTCAAGTCGTCCTTACATTCGGCTGGTCATGCATCCGTGCTAGCCACTTTAACGAATCTCTCAAAACAACAAAAACGCATTAATTTCCATGACAATATGAATCACAGTGCCTGACTTCGCTGAGGCGCTTAACTTTGCCCCACGCAAGCATATCCCGCTGATCATCCTCGTGGCCTTCATCACCCACCTGATTGAGATCACAAGCTACGCATTTTTCTACCTGGCCATTGTCTGCATTAAGGACTACCTTTTTGTTAAAGACATAACTTTGCCAAGGAGCTTTTATGCAAACACAAACTCATTCTCTAGTTACCTTATTTAATCAATTGGGGCTAGATAGCTCAGACCAGGCAGTTGAAGATTTCACAACTAGATACAAACCATTGCCAGGCGATATTGAACTATGTGAAGCAGGTTTCTGGAGCGCTTCACAGGCATCATTTTTAAAACAGGCTAAAGACGATGATGCTGATTGGGCTGAAATCGTTGATCAACTGGATTCGATGTTACGTTGACCACAGGCATAGAATATTTTTTCGCTGCCCTCAACTTTATCCCGGCTAAACAACACACAGGGCCGTAGGTTGGGGTAAGTGAAGCGCACCCCAACGTATCTATCAAGACAACACGCCCCCATCAATCAGGACGTATTGGGGTGCGCAAAAAATGCTTACCCTTTATACCCTGCGGGTACTACCTACATTGTAAGTAGCCGTACCAATTGTCGCGTTCAATTGCCATGACCAACCGTTTTACCTAAACTGACAACTGGTTTCGCAAACAGAAGTAACAAAGGGATCCGCATTGAATACCCTGCTTGAATTCAGCATTGCCACCCTGCTAGCGGGAATCGTGGTATTAATCCATTACGAAGCACTTCGTCTAACGTCTTTGACGCAGCTCAACTTTGCCCCCCGTAAGCGCATTCTGGTGGTGATTTACGCCGCCTTTATCGCTCATGTAATTGAGATCACGCTGTATGCCTTTAGTTATCTGGTGATTGCCGAATGGATTGGCAGCGGTAGTCTCGGTGGCCAGGAAGCCGCAAGTTTTTATGACTATTTCTACTACTCCATGGCCACCTACACCACACTGGGGATTGGCGACTTTTATCCCATGGAGGGGCTGCGCCTGCTGACCGGCATGGAGTCATTGATCGGCCTGATGATGATCACCTGGACCGCCTCGTTCACTTATCTGACCATGGAGAAATTCTGGAAACTGCACTAAATCCTGCTTAATCAAAAATAACATCAATTAAAAAGTCTAAAAAACTTTCATCAAGATCACTTTTTTTAACCTGCAGCGCTTGTGATTGTTGTTCAAAGTAATCGCCCATTCCCTGGTAACCAGCTGCCCGCCAGTCTTGGGCTTCTCTGTCATAAAAGCCGACTTGCGAAACCAGGTGTTTTTCTTGTTGCGCGATTTGTTTGAGCTGGGATGAGCAGCCTGCCAAACAAACTAGCAGGGCAATAAATACAAATCGTTTGGCAACTGTTTTTCCATTTCCGAATACTACCTAATCCAAACCGATAAATTCACAGCCAGATTAATATAGCCGAAACCCAGCCTGAGCCAGCATGATAATCGGCCTGTTTACCGGGTATAATGCCCGCCATGAATTCAACCGCAACACAAACCTCCCCCGCCCTGCACATCCTGCAAACCGTTTTCGGTTATGAGCAGTTTCGTGGTGATCAGGCCGAAATTATCGATCAGCTCGTCAATGGCCATGATGCCATGGTTTTGATGCCCACTGGCGGCGGTAAGTCACTCTGTTATCAGATTCCAGCCCTGGTGCGAGACGGTGTCGGCATTATTGTCTCGCCGCTGATTGCGCTGATGCAGGATCAGGTGATGGCACTGCGCCAGTATGGGGTTAAGGCGGCCTATCTCAACTCCAGCCTCAGTGGCGCCGAGATGAACGAGATAGAGCGGCAGCTGCTCAACGGTGAACTGGATATGCTCTATATCGCACCAGAACGGCTGTTTAATGGCCGCACCATGGAGCTATTTGGCCGGATCAAGCTGGCCCTGTTTGCCATCGACGAGGCCCACTGTGTATCACAATGGGGTCATGATTTTCGCCCTGAATATATCCAGCTGTCTGCCCTGCATGAGCGTTTTCCTGATATTCCGCGCATCGCCCTGACCGCCACAGCAGATACACCGACCCGCAACGAGATCATCCAGCGGCTGGCGCTGCAAGATGCCAGACTGTTCAATAGCGGTTTTGACCGGCCCAATATTCGTTACCGCATCACTGAAAACTCGGGCAATGCCCGTGAACAGCTGCTGCGTTTTATCCGCAACGAACATGAGGGCGAGGTCGGCATCGTCTATTGCCTGTCGCGCAAACGGGTTGAAGACACTGCCACATGGCTGACCAGCAAGGGACTGACAGCGCTGCCCTATCATGCCGGCTTGTCACAACAGATACGTCAGACCAACCAGGAACGTTTTCTGCGCGAAGAAGACATCATCATCGTTGCCACCATTGCCTTTGGCATGGGCATCGATAAACCGAATGTGCGTTTTGTTGCCCACCTCAACCTGCCCAAGAGCATCGAGGCCTATTATCAGGAGACCGGTCGCGCCGGTCGTGACGGCCTGCCCTCTAACGCCTGGATGGCCTATGGCCTGCAGGACGTCATCACTCTGAAACAGATGCAGGAAAACTCCGACGCCGACGAACAACACAAACGGGTTGAGCGGCACAAACTCGACTCTATGCTGGGGCTGTCTGAACTGACCAGTTGTCGGCGCCAGGCCTTGTTGCAATATTTTGGCGACAGAATGGATCAACCCTGCGGCAACTGCGATAACTGTTTGACCCCACCCGAGACCTGGGACGCCACCGTGGCGGCACAAAAGGCGCTGTCATGCGTGCATCGCACCGGCCAGCGTTTTGGTGTGAATTATCTGATTGATGTGTTACGCGGTAGCGATCAAGCGCGCATCAAACAGTTCGGCCACGACCAGCTCAGCACCTATGGCATCGGCAAAGAACATACGGCCACTGAATGGCGCGGTCTATTTCGTCAGCTAATCTCTCGCAGCCTGCTCAGCGTCGATATCGAAGGTCATGGCGGCCTGCGCCTGACCGAGGCCGCCCGGCCCGTTTTACAGGGTAAGGAAAAACTGCTGCTACGCAAACAGGCCAAGGCGGCAGGCAAGGCCGAACGCAAACGCAACACCACCCAGTTCAATAAAGAGGCAGATACCCGGCTCTGGAATGCCCTGCGTGACTGCCGTAAACGCCTGGCCGATGAACAGGGTGTGCCCGCCTATGTCATCTTTCATGATGCCACCCTGGCCGACATGGTGGAACGCCAACCACAAAGTCTTGAACAGCTGGGCCGCATTACCGGCATTGGTGTGCGCAAACTGGAAAGTTATGGCGATGCCTTTCTCGATGTCATCCTCGAATACAGCCAACCTGCCTCGGTCACCGACACGATCGACGAAACCATACAGCTATTGAGCCAGGGCATGGCACCACTGGCTATCGCCCACCAAC
>Ga0316204_10009282_pt1 | contig 13219 bp, 14 predicted proteins | sample 6monrhotite_MG_2_FD_205661 | JGI IMG/M metagenome (GOLD analysis project Ga0316204, IMG submission 205661) | Microbial mat bacterial communities from mineral coupon in-situ incubated in ocean water Damariscotta River, Maine, United States -... | ecosystem: Environmental > Aquatic > Marine >... | reverse complement strand
GTTCTTCGTGATATGGAAGAAGAAATCGGACCAGAAGCACAAGTCGCGTAATAAATTACGGGTCGCAAACCCTAGTATTTAGTTCACTACCCAAAATCAAACCGGCAGAGTGCAAACGCATCCTGCCGGTTTTTTTATTCAGCTGTGTCAATATACCAATGATCGGCTTCTTGAAGGCCGATTGCTGTCAATTTCTCTGAATAGTAGGCACCAGTATCAATGCCGATCCGGTTGCTTTTCTCAACTACATCGTTGTTGATAGTATGACCGTAAATGATCACCTTTTCATGCGGTTTTTTTTCGGATAGAAATTCCTCGCGGATCCAGCGCAAGTCCTTTGGTTTTTGCTCTGAAAGAGCTATTCCGGGGCGGATCCCTGCATGCACAAATGCGTAATCCCCAATTATGATCTGATCCTCAAATGACTCGACGAACTTCACATGACTCTCTGGAAACAGACTGGGAATTCTCTCGGCCAGCTCAGCATGATCCATGTCCATATATTCTTTGATCGAAATGTCGTAGCTGAGGATCGTTTCTTTGCCTCCTATACGGTTGAAAAATTTTACGGCCTTTTTGTCTCCTTCCGCGGCTTTCAGATATACCTCCTCGTGATTGCCCATCAGGAAGCGAACATCTCCCAACTCCCGTTTCAGTGCCATCGCGGTTTCAATAACACCGCTGCTATCTGGGCCGCGGTCAACCAGATCGCCCAGAAAAATAATCTCGCTCTGGGCTTCTCCACGCTCGTGATCGTCTGCAACAATCTTCTCGATCAGAATGTTGAGAAGATCGTTCCGTCCATGGATATCGCCAATAGCATAGACGCGCCGCCCATCGGGAATGCGAGCGTTGCTTAGTGGTGTGCTGGATGTTTTACCAAATAGTCGTTTAAACATAGTGCCGAGTAAATTCGTCCTAACCGAGTTCCCTTTGGGGGGTATAATATCACGTTACCAGTTTAACTTAGGATGACTGAACTAACTTTCTACCGTGAAACTCAATCCGGCACTGGCCTCCAATCGCTTGACCAGTTTTTTGCCCATCAGAGCACCCGGAGTCCAAACACCACCGCCTTGTTTTATCTTGTCCTGAGCCAGGCAAAGCGCTGATTCTGCGATCATCTTTGAAGTAGAGCCATAGCCGGGATCTTTATCGCCCTTGACGCACAGGCTTGCAGTATCGCCGTCTTCAGTTTTTCCAAGAAACAGAATATCATAGTGACCATTGTCCCGTTCTTCCTTGGTCGGTCCTTCGCCCGGTTTGGGAGCATCATCACCACCAAAAGGATTGGCTTTGGACAACATTTCGGCAGCCTGTTTGCCCATTTCACCAGCGCTGGTTACTACCATTTCATCATATTTGAAATCTTCACCATAGGGGAAGTCAGACAGGAAGTTTGTCCGATGGACATTTTTCGTATTGATAGGTGCCATGACAAAGGGGGCAACCCAGCTATCGATATCCTTGTCGTGCTTGGGGATAAGCATATTCGGTTGATCAGGACCTTCAAATCCAGGAGTCAGGCCAAAACTACTCGCAAGAATTTTTACCAGAGCTGGGTTTTTGGCCAGCGCTTTCATGGTCGCCCCCAGGCTTGCAACCGTTCCGCCGGAAGGCCCTCCCTCCATTGCGCGAACACGGCATTTAATTCTGCTGGCAGGTTTGCCGAACCGTTTCATCATGTCCTTTTGCAGCATGAAAACGCCGAGATCGAACGGAATTGAATCAAATCCGCAAGAAAAACAAATCTGCGCGCCGGATTTTTCCGCAGCATCTTGGTGCTGATCAATTTTTTCCCGCATCCAACCGGGTTCTCCGCAAAGATCAACATAATGGGTGCCATTGGCAACGCAGGCGGACACGACATCATCACCGTAAAGTTGATATGGCCCCACGGTCGTGCAGATAACGGTGGCACGCTTTGCCATGGCATCCAACGAGTCGGGGTCATTTGCATCCGCGACAACCAAAGGTGTGTCCGCAGGAGCTCCAATCAGGTCTCTGACTTCTTCCAGTTTTTCCTGAGAGCGCCCGGCCATTGCCCATTTGGGCGATTGTCCACCAACACCATATTGCTCCGCCATATATTCAGCGACCAGACGGCCCGTATAGCCTGTTGATCCGTAGATAATGACATCAAACTCACGTGCATCTGACATGGTAGATTGCTCCTCTCAATAGTGCTGTCGCGCTGAACTGAATTCAGCATCTCTTTTGACCATATGTGCCGTTGAAGATCCTGAAACAAGTCCAGGATGACGGTATTGTATGACTGAGAGTGGGCTTATGGCCTACAGCTTGGGTAGAGTCACACCTTTTTGGCCCATATATTTGCCAGATCTTTCAGCATAGCTGACTTCGCAAGGCTCATTGCCTTTTAGAAACAGAAACTGGCAAGCACCTTCATTTGCATAAACTTTAGCGGGGAGGGGCGTTGTGTTTGAGAACTCCAATGTCACATGGCCTTCCCATTCAGGCTCCAGCGGTGTCACATTCACGATAATCCCGCAACGCGCATAGGTGGATTTACCGAGGCAGATGACCAGAACATCCCGCGGTATGCGAAAATATTCCACAGTGCGGGCAAGGGCAAAGCTGTTAGGCGGGATGATGCAGCAATCGGTTTTACGGTCGACGAAACTATTCTCAGAAAAGTTCTTTGGATCTACAACTGCGTTGTTGACGTTTGTGAACACTTTAAACTCATCAGAAACTCTGGCGTCATATCCGTAAGATGACAGACCATAGCTGATGCAACCTTCACTTTTTTGAGCTTCAACAAACGGTTCGATCATACCGGAATGTTTGGCCTCGTTACGGATCCATCGATCAGAGAGAATAGACATGCAAAAATTTCCTTTGTTCCCTGCCACCAACAGGACGGGGCAATATTAGATTCGTCAAAAGTTATTATGGCTGTCCCGATGCCCTCCTGCAAGCGGGAGAGCGGCATTGGAAGGAATTTTAGGGGCGAACCACATTCCAGTTTACCGGTTGATCCACTCCACTTATCCTTCTGATATTGGAAGCGCGCCACATGACCCAGGGCTTGGTTGCATAATCCGGCGGGAAAAAATTATCTTCAAGCCAGAATGTGCGGTTGATTCCGCTGGCTAGATTATAATCCGCCTCCAACTCCGGCGATACGGCTATTATCGCTGCCTTTCCAATATGAGCCTCAATCTGATTCAGAAATGTATTCAGTTCACTCAAGACCAAGGCACGTCCCGGGCGCTCTCCGCATTTTTCGTGATAATCAAGCCGAACTGCGGGGGGCAGCATATTCTCGTTGCGCGGAACGGTTGTGACGAACATCGTCGCCTGATCGCTGGCAAGACGGCACAATGAATATTCGTGAAGCGCGCCATATCGGACACCAGCCTCGCGGGCGCCCTTTATGTTGAAGGAAAATTGGGAGTCGCGTTTTTCCGCACCATCGGTTGCGGTCAAATAAGCAAAATCGACGCCTGTTGCCCCAACGACATGCCAGACGATAGTCCCATGACTTTCATCAACAGAAATTCCCTGGACCGGATATTGATCGCGCGGCGGCGCCCAGCCAATAGCGATATTGCGCAGCACCAATGCGATGACCAGCAACGCAAATGCAATCAATCCAGTCCGGATTGCGAGTTTCTTGTAATTCCGATCTGCCACCCTGTTTCCCTGTACCGATACGCTGGGGAATTAATTCTTGATATGCAAAACACAGATTAATGTGAAGAGCCGTCTTGCAGTTTTGAAATCGACTTCGATTTTCCCTTCCAACCGCTCTTGTAATAGCTCGGCACCCCGATCATGCACGCCGCGTCTCGCCATGTCGATTGTCTCGATTTCTGCCGCGGTCGCTTTTCGAATGGCCTGATAATAGCTGTCGCATATCGCAAAATAGTCTCTCACCGGTCTGCGAAAGCGCCCCAGAGCAAGGATTAAAGTCTCCAGCGGTTCATCATCCTCACGCGAAATGGAGAGAACCAGTCGGCCCTCTTGTACGCTCAAATTCAGTTTATACGGACCTGAATATTCATGTTCCCGAAGCGGTTTGAAGTAGTTTTCCTCAATCAAATCGAAAATCGCGATCTTGCGTTCCTGTTCGATATCAGCATTGCGCCAGATAATGGTCGCTTCGTCTAACTGAACATCTATGATACGCGGATCGGACATAGCGCCCTGTTGCCGAACTAAGAGCCTTTGGACAAGAGTTTTTGCAGCGCAGCAATTTTTATCAACTTTTGTCCACAAACCTGTCCCCGCATGATTTGGTAAATTCATCGTAACCATCTTGCCAGAATCCAACCGAACGTGGATGAGGGGGCATGGCCGAATTGATGCAATTTGATAATGATGACAGCGAAGAACAACGTCTGCCGCGCAATGTCGAGGCCGAGGCGACGTTTCTAGGTGCTTTGTTAATCGACAACCGAGTTGCAGAAGATGTGCAGATAAAATTACGGCCCGAACATTTTTACGAACCGCTGCATGGCCGGATTTATGAGCAGGCATTGAAACTGCTCGACAAGAATATGGTGGTCACTCCGGTGACGTTGAAGCCCTATTTTGAGTCGGACGAAGCAATGAAGGTTCTTGGCGGCCCGTCCTATTTGGCCAAGCTTACCGGAGATGGCGCCGGTTTGATCGGTGCACGCGATTTTGCCGATCAGATTTACGATCTGGCTTTGCTGCGTGAGTTGGTCAGTGTTGGCCGGGCGCTGGTTGATAGTGCATTGGATACCAGCGAGAGTGTCGCGCCCAAGGAGCAGATCGAGGAAGCGGAGACGGCGCTTTACCGGGTTTCCGAAGGGGAGGCACAGGAGGGCGGGGTAAAGACATTCCTCGCAGCGTCGACCGAAGCAATCACCAATGTCGAGCGTGCCTTTAACAGCGGCGGTAAAGTGTCCGGGATCACGACCGGTCTAACCGATTTGAATGCCAAGATGGGCGGGCTGCACAAATCGGACCTGCTCATTCTAGCTGGCCGGCCCGGCATGGGTAAGACGTCGCTCGCAACCAATATCGCCTTTAACGCCGCGCAGCGTTGGATGCGTGATCAACAAGACGGGATTGAAGAATCCCTTGGCGCCCGGACCGCTTTTTTCAGCCTGGAAATGTCTGCTGATCAGCTGGCTACCAGGATATTGTCCGAGCAGGCCGAGATTAGTTCCGAATTGCTCCGCAAGGGCCAGATCAGCAGAGATGATATGCACCGGCTCGCCATGGCATCACGGGAATTGCAGGATTTGCCGCTATATATTGATGACACCCCGGCATTGACGATAGCCGCGTTAAGAACGCGCGCGCGGAGGCTGCAGAGGCGGAGCGGTATTGGTCTTATTGTGGTTGACTATTTGCAACTGCTGCAAGGGTCCGGTCGAGCAAATGACAATCGCGTCAATGAAATCTCTGAGATTAGTCGCGGTTTGAAAACACTGGCTAAAGAGTTGAATTGTCCGGTGATAGCACTTTCGCAGCTTAGCCGTGCGGTCGAAAGCCGGGACGACAAGCGTCCGCAACTGTCCGATCTTCGGGAATCCGGTTCGATCGAGCAGGATGCTGATATCGTGATGTTTATCTATCGTGACGAATATTATCATCTGGCGGTAAAGCCTGACGATCCGGACGAGAGCAGCACGGAAGAACAGCGTGCAAAATATATTGCCTGGGAAACCGATCACCAAAGCAAAGTGAACAAGGCGACTGTAATTGTCGCGAAAAACAGGCAAGGTTCAACAGGCAATGTTCCGCTCAGTTTTATTGCCGAGTTTACGAAATTTGGCGATCTGGCCTATGGAGATGCGCCGGAAGACTATTGATGCGGAGAAGTTGAGACACAGCAATCGGAGCCCGCGGGCATGTTACCTTCGCATTATGACTTGACTGTCTCACCGTTCAAAAGCGCAGCTGCTTCAGCATCTATATCGCTGATCACCTGGGCCGCAGATTTGACCGCATTTATCATCCCGACAGCTTGGCCAACGGTTACATGCGCTCTGTCATAATCTTCCTGCTCAACGCCTTCCAGATAGTCTTGAATAGCTGCCTCGGGTTCAGCGCGGAGGTCCTCGATCCGGTTTTCCCATTTTCGGTGCAACTGGTTTCGGATGGCCCTAAAATCAAATTCTTCAGGCCAGTTTTTGCGCCTTAGCACGTCAAAGACAGCGCTTCGGGCAGTACCATCGCCATTGACCGGGAGCGCAAATTGTTTGGCTGCATCGGTCGCCAGAGATTCATCGGTTGCCCATAGCTTTGAACCGATCAATGCACCATCAGCACCCAGCATCAGCGAGGCCGCCAAGCCCCGACCGTCGGCAATTCCTCCAGCTGCAAGCAAGATTGTTTGGGGCGAATGACCGGCAAGCCAATCGGCTATCTCCGGAACGAAGGTGAAGGTGCTTCGTCCCTCAAAATTATTCATGCCGTGACCGCCGGCTTCTGCCCCTTGTGCGACAATGATTGAGGCACCCGCACCTATGGCCTGTGGCAGTTGTTCAATTGTCTGAATCTGGCAAATTACCGGAATATTGTGATCGATTGCAATTTTGGAAAATCTGGTGGGATCACCGAATGACAGCATGATTGCTGCAGGTTTTTGTGACTGATCAAGCAGCCAGTCAAAGGCGCTCTGATCTTCTTCCAGCTTCCATGAAATAAAACCGCAGCCGAGGCGTGACAACGCTTGTTCGTCACCATTCAGTTTTGACAATGCTTCGGAATATTCACGGCTCGTCCAGGACAGGTCTCCGTATCCCCCGCCTACCAAGCTTAGAGCCCCGGCTTTTGCGCAAGCCGCTGCTAAACTTCCTCCCGTTGCAAGCGCCATAGGGGCTAGGGCAATGGGAGTGGTCAGGTTAAACTGTCTTACAAACCTGTTGCTGATCGATACTTTATCCATTTCTGACGACTAGGATAGCCAGGACTGTAATTCAAATGTTTGCTGAACGCATCACCTTGAATCCACTGAAGTTTTGTAGGTCAGCCTTAGATGATTTTTGTTCACCGAAAAGAAGATTGAAATTACCGATACTTGATCGAGTTTTTGTGTACTAAGGCTGATCATCAACCATTCGATTTAGAGGAATTCACTTTGCAAAACTCCCTTTTTTCAATGCAAGATAAAGTCTGTGTCATAACTGGCGGTTCAAGAGGATTGGGAAAAGCGATGGCACGCGCCTTTCTAAATGCAGGCGCAAAAAGAATATATGTTACAGCGCGCAAAGCGGAAGAATGTGATCAAACCGCGGAAGAGCTTTCCAATCTCGTCGAAGGCGGTGACTGCGTCGCTCTGCCTGGTGATATGAGTAGCGGAGAGGGCATTGTTCAATTGGCTCAGACATTGGCAAAGCGGGAAGATCACATTGATGTGCTGGTCAATAATGCAGGCACAGGCTGGACGGCGTCTGTAGAAGAATTTCCCGAAATCGGTTGGGATAAGGTGATGGATCTTAATGTGAAGACACCATTCTTTCTGACGCAACAACTCTTACCGTTATTAAAAGCCAATGCTTCGCCGGAGAGTAGCGCTTCGGTTATCAACATAGGATCAATCGCAGGCATTATGGGTAGCGCCGGGAGCGGGGTGAGCTATGGAACATCAAAGGCGGCCATACACCAGCTGACGCGGAATCTGGCCAATTTGCTGGCCGAAGACAATATCCGGGTTAACGCGATCGCGCCGGGGCGGTTCCATTCAAAAATGACCAGCTATGTGGAAGAAAACAAGCCGCAATATGAGCGTGAGATCCAGATGATTCCGTTGCATCGCTGGGGACATGATGCAGACATAATGGGCCCCGCCTTGTTGCTGGCAAGTCAAGCCGGAGCCTATATGACGGGTGAAATAATCACTGTTGATGGCGGGTTTTTAGTTACCTAATATGCGGTAATTTCCCGGTACAAGTCTGAAATTCACCCAACGCCTCCTGCCAAGAGGAGGCATTGCGCGCAAAACATTTCCAGTCAGCCATTATCGGTGCGGTCAATTTGTTCTCATTGACCGGCCCAAACGGGCGGGAAATTATCAGAGACCTTCCAACAATGGAAATCGCTGATGGCACTAAAGGAAACCGGACATTATTCCATTATTTTGGAGAGCTCGTCGAACTTTTTGGCCTCTGTTTCAAAATCTGAAACACAGCTTTCAGCTTCTGCAAGATATAGATTTTCGTCATCTGTAAATCGTCCCATCCTGGAGAGAAGATAGGCGGCATCGGCCTTTCCTTCTCCACCCAAACGTCCGAAATAATACATGGCCATGGCAAATATGGAATCTTCATCCTTGTCATCGGCCTGGTCTGCCAGAGTCAATAGAGCGATAAGGCAATCCGCATCTTTAGCAGGATCGCTATCGATGCTTTCGCTGGCATACGCCATTGGTGCAGATAATAGACATGCTGCGCAACAGGCTGCAATAATACGTTTTTTCATAAGGTATTTCCTCCCACTTTGTCGCTTTTGGGGGATCGTAGGACAAACCCGTATAAACGCAAACAATATCCCAGATCTATCGATCAAAAAATTGGATCATTTGCTCCATTGTCATCCGTGTTTGGCAACGGCGTTACATCTTCATGTATACCGCATTCGGTTTTATCCCAACCGCGCCAACGACCGGCTCGGGGGTCTTCACCGGGTTTGACTTTTGATGTGCAGGGTGCACAACCAACAGATAAATAGCCTTGTTCTTCGAGCGGATGACGAGGAATTTTGTGGTCTTCGAAATAAGCGTCGAGATCGGCCTTGGTCCAATCGCCTAGGGGATTAATTTTAAGCTTTCCATCTTTGACTTCAAACCGGGGAAGGTTTTCACGCGTGATGGACTGGAATGATTTTCGGCCAGATATCCAGGCATCCAAACCCGCTTTGGCGCGCGCCAGGGGCTCTACTTTGCGAATTTCACAGCACCCGTCAGGATCGAAGGACCAGCGTAAACCATTTTCGTCTTTCTCGGCCAAAACCTGCGATTTCGGAGCAACGATCTGCGCATTTTTAATGCCCAATTCATCGATTAACTGTTCACGATATTCCAGCGTTTCAGGGAACATTTTTAGAGTATCGACAAAAATGACTGGAACCGTTGGGTCTGCCTTTGCAACGAGATGAAGCAATACCGCCGCCTCAGTGCCAAAGGAAGAAACTAATCCCACTGTACCCAGCTGATTTTCCGCGAACAAAGTCTTCAACATGGTAGCGGTTTCAACACCTTCAAATCGAGAGTTTAGCTCATCTGCATCGGCCTGCGTAAACGTCGGTCTTGCATCTATGAAATCGATTTTTCTTGCTGCTTCACCCATGACGTAACTTCCATATTGGGGACCGTTGATCGGTTGTTCCCTGATAGATATTTTCATAGCGGCCAAGCGATCGTTCCATAACTTCGGGGTCGATCGGTTTTTCGGGAGCGAAAGAGTCAAATCCGCAACGCCGCATATAGGCAAGTTGATCAACCAGAACATCGCCGCTGGCGCGCAATTCACCTGTATAGCCCTGCTCACGTAAAATTTGAGCAGCGGAATAGCCGCGGCCGTCACCAAAAGCAGGGAAATCAACTTCGATCAGCGCCAATCGTTCGAGATAGGGCAATAGTTGCCGAACATCTTCGCCCGCCTCTATACGTACGGCAGTGGCATTGGATTGGTCCAAAAAGCTGTCCAGAGAACCTGCCGGCTCTTCATGTGGTTCGTCATCGCGAAAACGGATTGCCTCAACCATAAATAGCCTCCTTGAATTTCTCCATTCCGACCCGGCGGTATGTATCGATGAAGCGTTCATCCCCCTGTTTCTCTTGAAGATACAGGTCGGTAACCGTCTCAATTGCCTCGATAACGCCATCTTCCGTGAAACCTGGACCGGTAATCTTTGCCAAACTGGTATCTTCTGCTGCTGATCCGCCCAGCAACAGTTGATAGTTTTCCGTACCTTTCCGGTCGACTCCTAGAATTCCGATATGGCCGGCGTGGTGATGACCACAGGCATTGATACAGCCAGAAATTTTGAGCTTTAACTCACCCAATTCCTTCTGACGGCCTTGCTCGGCAAATTTTTCACTGATTTTCTGGGCCAGGGGAATCGAGCGCGCATTGGCGAGACTGCAATAATCCAGGCCGGGGCAGGCGATGCTATCTGTGATTAGATCCAGATTGGCGGGTGCGAGGCCAGCTTCATCCAGCTTTTGCCAGAGCGCATAAAGATCGCTTTTCTTCACATGTGGCAGCACAATATTCTGGCTGTGGGTCACGCGAAGCTCATCAAAGCTATATTGCTCTGCCAAATCCGCCATCAGATCAATCTGTGCAGAAGATGCATCGCCAGGGATGCCGCCCCGCGGTTTCAGGCTGATTGTTGCAATTGCATAGCCCGATTGCTTGTGCATATCTGTATTTTGATCGACCCACACCGCAAAGTCAGGATCGGAAAGATCAAGCTCATCGCTGGCCTGTGTATCAAATGCCGGATCAGCGAAATATTCTGTAATTCTCGCAAGTTCCTCAACCGGTGGGTTGAGGCCTAGCTCTTTCATATGTGCGAATTCTTCTTCGACCTGACGGGTATACTCGTCTTTGCCCAGTTCGTGGACGAGAATTTTGATCCGCGCCTTATATTTGTTATCGCGCCGTCCGTAACGGTTGTAGACCCGCAAACAGGCCTCGGCATAACTGATCAACTCGTCCGCAGGTACGAAGTCCCGTATTTCCGGAGCAATCATCGGTGTCCGGCCCATGCCGCCACCTACAAAGAATTTGGCGCCCAATTCACCCGCATCATTGTGAACCAGTTGAATGCCAATATCGTGCAGTTTCATTGCTGCGCGATCTGTATCGCTGGCAATAACCGCAATTTTGAATTTACGGGGTAGGTAAGAAAATTCCGGATGGAAGCTGGACCATTGCCGCAAGATTTCCGCCCAAGGGCGAGGATCAGCAATCTCATCGGCCGCCGCCCCAGCAAACTGATCGGACGAGATATTGCGAATGCAATTGCCGCTGGTCTGGATAGCATGCATCTCGACACTGGCGAGCTCGGCTAGCAAGTCGGGCGCATCTTCCAGCTTGATCCAGTTATACTGGATATTCTGACGTGTCGTAAAATGACCATAGTCCCGGTCATATTTGCGCGCGATATGGGCGAGCATACGCATCTGCTTGCCGTTCAACGTGCCATAGGGAATGGCAACGCGAAGCATATATGCGTGCAGCTGAAGATAGAGCCCGTTCATCAAGCGCAGCGGCTTGAATTGATCTTCGGTGATTTCACCAGCCAGACGACGCTTCACTTGATCGCGAAACTCCTCGACACGTGTGTCGACCATTTGTTGGTCATATTGATCATATTGATACATATTAGATTACCCAGTCTGCGGCATTGGGGTCAGCCGGCTTTAGAGTTAAGTCGGGACGAACGGTGGGGCCAAGCGCACGGACACGTTCTTTGATATGGGTCGGGCGAGGACCTTCATCGGTCTGCTCTGCATCAATGATATAGGATGCATTCACCCGGCGTGATGCTTCTTCCCGTTGCAAGATCGCTTCGCCATCTTCTGCTACATCTACAGCATCTGCGACAAAGCGCGACCAATCGAGGCCATTCCACCAGATTACATCACCGGTCTTCAGGTCATTGCCTGTTAGTAGTTTCATGCCAGCACTCCCGCTGCTTCTGCAAATTCAAGAAATTTATCTTTGGCATCGCCGTATCGCGCGACTTCCCCGACAATGAGTAGCGCAGGGCTCTTTACTTCTTCTCGGCGTACCATGTCACCCAGATCAGTGAGTAACGTGCGCAATGCTCGAAAATTGTCGCGTGTGCCGTTTTCCAGAACAGCCACTGGCAGGTCTGGCGACGCGCCATCGTCGATCAGTTTCTCGACAATCGCTGCAGCATTGGCCACGCCCATATAGATGACCAGCGTACGCCCTTTGCCCGCCAGTCCCGACCAGTTTTGATCAGATAGTCCTTTGCACTGACCAGCTACGAATGAGACCGCGCTGGATGCATCACGATGGGTCAGGGGCATTTTTGCCTGTGCTGCACAGCCAAGCGCCGCGCTTATCCCTGGCACAATCTCAACCTCGATACCGGCTCGCGCGCAGTCATCAGCCTCTTCACCGCCGCGGCCAAAAATGAATGGATCGCCACCTTTCAAGCGGACAACCAAATGACCAGCCTTTGCTTCGGCAACCAGAATTTCATTGATCTGGTCTTGCGGGACACTGTGTTGGGACCGTTTCTTGGCGACAGAAATTTTGCGTGCATCAGGGTTGGCCAGAGCCAGTATGTCAGAGCTGACTAAGCCGTCATGAACCAACACCTCTGCTGCGGCGAGTAATCGAGCCGCGCGAAGCGTTAGTAAATCTGGATCGCCGGGTCCCGCGCCAACAAGATAAACTTTTCCTTCGTTAGAAGAGGGTCTATTTGAATTTTCCATGCAAGCGATATGATGGAACAGTCGCTTTTCTTCAAAGCAGAAGTTTTTTCAGCCGCATAAGCTAAGCTATTGTGCTCAGGCTTCCGCCTTTTCTTCGTCTTTCAGCCCTACGCCGATTGAGGCGCGCGTTTGCTCTGCTTCCATCGAAACAACAGGATAGGCGCAATAGTCGGCAGCATAAAAGGCGCTTGGCCGGTGATTGCCGGACAGACCAATACCGCCAAAGGGAGCCTCTGAAGAAGCGCCGACGGTCATTTTGTTCCAATTGACGATGCCTGCGCGGCTGTTTGACCAAAACTGATTATATTCTGCAGCTGTACCACCAACCAGTGCGGCCGAGAGGCCATATCTGGTATTATTGGCCTCGGCGATGGCTTCATCAAGATCATGAACCCGAATAACCTGCAATATTGGGCCAAATAGTTCGATATCCGGTCTCTCGACCATATCCGTCACATCAATTATCCCGGGAGTCAGGAACGGGCGTGCATCGATAGGGCGGGCCATGTGTTTGATCGGTTTTCCGCCTGCACTCATTAGCGCGAGGAAGCTTTCCGTGAGACCGTCAGCAGTATCATTGTCAATTACTGGTCCCATGAACGGAGCAGGCTTGCTGAACGGTTCATCAATGATCAGGCGATCAGCAATTTTCTTCACCTCGCGGACAACCCGATCATATATACCGTCGCGGACAATCAATCGACTTGCTGCCGAACAGCGCTGACCTGCGGACAGGAATGCAGACTGGGCAATCAATACCGCAGCGCTGTAAATATCATCTGTATCCCAAGCAATGAT
>Ga0316204_10009281_pt1 | contig 13224 bp, 9 predicted proteins | sample 6monrhotite_MG_2_FD_205661 | JGI IMG/M metagenome (GOLD analysis project Ga0316204, IMG submission 205661) | Microbial mat bacterial communities from mineral coupon in-situ incubated in ocean water Damariscotta River, Maine, United States -... | ecosystem: Environmental > Aquatic > Marine >... | reverse complement strand
ATACCCAAAAGAGCATTATTAGCGTATAAAATATACCGGCATTTCGTCTGGTATATGGTGCTTATGCCATAAATGGGTGGTCAAATTAGACTAATAGATAAACTGGAGATGAAATTGGCGTGTAATACGGTGAAAACGCAGTGACAGGCTTTATTAAATGGTTATATAAATTGCTGGGTGTGAATGTGAAAAATGGGAAGCTGATCGCTATATATATTACCGATAAAGGCGGGCAACCTATGCAGTTGCTGGAGACGGTGAAGGCAATAAAAGACAGTGGATTAGAGAGTGATCGTTATCATTCAGATACGGGCTACTGGCACCGGGTAGAAGCCTGTCAGGTGACAGTAATTACTGAGCATGATCTGAACCTGGCAGAAAAGGCTAGCTCTCTGACATTTAGAAATGGCGAGCACCGTCGTAATCTGGTTATTTCAGGTATTAAAACAAATGTATTAGAAGGTAAAACCTTTCGTATAGGTGAAGCATTGTTTAGATATGATAAAAAAAGACCACCTTGCGGTTATCTTAATAAAATAGAGGGTAAGGGCAGAGCACTTGCACTTAGTTACAATAGTGGTGTGTGTATAAAAGTGCTACAGGGGGGAAGAATCTCATTGGGTGACGAGGTTGGGATAATAAAAGAAAAACAAATGAATAAAGAAGTTTTTAGTTAATACTAAACATGCTGTTAATTGATTAAATTCTAGGTGGAGAGCATTCGTAAGTTTTCACTATTTTATCATTTTCATCCATGCTTTGTATTTTTACATCAAACCCCCAAAGCCTGGCTACATGTTTAATTACCTCGTAGGCTGATTTATCCAGAGGTCTACGCAGGTGTTGGGTGTGTTGAAGGGTCAGAGACCTGTCTCCTTTCACGTCAACACTATGTACCTGTATATTAGGTTCATTACTGCCAAGGTTATACTGTTCAGAAAGGATACTTCGTACTGTTTGATAACCGCTATTGTTGTGTATAGCGCTTACGTCAATTTGACGATGTTTGTCGTCATCGGTAATAGCAAACATTTTAAAGTCACGTATTAACTTGGGTGACAGGTACTGCCCAATAAAACTTTCGTCTTTGAAATTTCGCATAGCGAAGTCCATGCTGGTTTTCCAGTCACTACCCGCAATATCAGGAAACCACTCTCTATCTTCATCAGTTGGGTTCTCACATATACGTCGAATATCAGTCATCATATTAAAACCAAGTGCATAAGGGTTTATACCAGAGTAATACGGGCTGTCAAAAGATGGTTGAGAGACAACGTTTGTATGTGACTGTAGAAACTCCATCATGAAACCGTCAGTACACAGGCCTTCGTCATATAACTGATTTAAAATTGTATAATGCCAAAAAGTTGCCCAGCCTTCGTTCATGACCTGAGTTTGTCTTTGTGGATAAAAATATTGAGCAATTTTTCTAACAATTCTAACAATCTCTCTTTGCCAGGGTTCAAGAAGTGGAGCGTGTTTTTCAATGAAATATAATATGTTTTCCTGTGGTTCTGAGGGATAACGAAACTTTTTCTTGTCAGTTTCAGGCTCAGCTTTTTCAGGAATAGTACGCCACAACTCGTTAATTTGTGACTGTAAGTATTCTTCTCTATCCTTTTGTTTGTTTTGCTCTTCCTGTAATGAAAGTTTTGGAGGGCGCTTATAGCGGTCAACACCGTAGTTTTTTAATGCATGACAGGAATCAAGAATGTTTTCAACGGCCTCCTCACCGTAACGCGTCTCACATTCGGCTATATATTTTTTTGCAAACAATAAATAATCAATAATTGAATCGGCGCTTGTCCATGTTGTAAATAAATAATTATTTTTAAAAAATGAATTATGGCCGTATGCAGCATGGGCAATAACCAGAGCCTGCATAGGCATGGAGTTTTCTTCCATTAAATAGGCTATGCAAGGATCAGAGTTAATTACAATTTCGTAAGCCAGCCCCATTTGGCCTCTTTTGTAGTTTTTTTCGGTATTAACGAATTCTTTACCAAATGTCCAGTGACTATAACCAACAGGCATGCCAACAGATGAATATGCATCCATCATTTGTTCAGCTGTTATGATTTCAAGCTGAACGGGATATGTGCTTAATCCAAAGTTTTTTGCTATTCTTTCAATTTCTGAGTGATATTTTTCAATAAGTTCGAACGTCCAGTCGGATGTTTCAGAAATAGGCTGAAATATTTTATTTTTAGCAGTCATAAGTCAGGTGTCACGCTTCTGGAATAATTTCCTAAATACAGGATAAATATCAGATATTTTTTCAATTTTCTTCATTGCAAAATTATCCCAGCTAGACTCGATGCCAGTGTACTCTTCCCAAAGGTTCTGTTGTCTGTCAGCGGTTATTTCTATGTAAGAATAATACTGTACAAATGGCATTATGTTTTTGTTCATGATATCGACACATATTTTTGAATCATTGTGCCAGTTATCACCGTCTGATGCCTGAGCTGCATATATGTTCCAGTCATTTGTTGGGTATCGATCCTGAATAATAGAAGACATTAATTTTAAAGCACTGGATACTACTGTTCCGCCCGTTTCCCGGGAATAAAAGAATGTTTCTTCGTCGACCTCAGAAGCAATGGTGTGGTGTGATATAAATACGATTTTAATCTTCTCATAAGTTCGGGTTAGAAATAAATATAACAACATAAAAAATCGTTTTGCTATATCTTTTTCTTCTTGTCCCATAGATCCAGAAACATCCATTACACAAAACATGACGGCCTGTGTAGTAGGCATGGGTTGGTCTATACGGTTGTCATAACGTAAATCAAAAGAATCTATAAATGGAATTCTTTTAATGCGTTTTTTTAAATATGTAATACGCTCACGTAAATCAATAATGATTTGATCTGATTCGTTATGTCTTTTAAGTAGATCTACGAGTTCGCTTTCTATTTTTCTTATTTCTTTTTTATAGGGGCCGCGTAAAGCCATACGTCTGCCCATGGCACCTGTTAATGAGCGAACTACATTTATATTAGAAGGGATGCCTTCGGATGTATGGCCGGCACGTATTTTTTTTGTTTCTGTTATTGTCGAAAGCTTAGTTTTAACTAAATTAGGTAATTCAAGGTCTTCAAAGAAAAACTGTAAGAATTCTTCTCGACTTAATTCAAAAACAAAGTCGTCTTCTCCTTCACCAGAGTCTGATGCTTCAGAACCATCGCCTTGTCCCGATCCGCCCTGAGGCCTGGGTATTTTGTCGCCCGTTTGAAACTCCTTGTTGCCAGGGTGAACCATATCTCTGTGTCCTCCCTGTCCATGGTGAAAAAAAGGTTCTGACGTATCTTTTTTAGGTATTGATATTTTTTCTCCTTTATCAAGATCGGTTACGCTACGTTCAGCAATTACATTCTCAATAGATTTTTTTATCTGCTTTCTAAAGCGACGAAGAAACTTCTGCCGATTTACAGCGCTTTTATTTTTACCATTAAGTCGTCTGTCAACAATTTGTGCCATGCTTTGAATAGCCTATGATGACTTGCGTACGCGTAGATACCACTCGCTTAATAAACGAACCTGCTTTTCTGTATAACCTTTATCTACCATTCGGGATACAAAGTCTTCGTGCTTTTTCTGGTCATCCTGAGAGGCTTTACTGTTAAATGAAATAACCGGTAAGAGATCTTCTGTGTTGGAGAACATCTTTTTCTCAATTACTGTGCGTAATTTTTCATAACTGGTCCAGGTTGGATTTTTTCCTTCGTTATTTGCCCGGGCACGTAATACAAAGTTAACAATTTCATTACGGAAGTCTTTGGGGTTGCTTATGCCGGCGGGTTTTTCAATTTTTTCCAGCTCATTATTTAGCGATTCACGGTCAAACATCTCACCGGTTTCAGGGTCACGGAACTCGGTGTCCTGAATCCAGTAATCAGCATATGTGACATAGCGGTCGAATATGTTTTGCCCGTATTCTGAGTATGACTGTAAATAAGCGGTTTGTATCTCTTTGCCAATAAACTCAATATATTTCTGAGTTAGGTAACCTTTTAAATGAGATAGGTACTTTTCTTCAGTCTCTTTTGGAAACTGCTCACGTTCGATTTGTTGTTCTAGTACATATAAAAGATGAACAGGATTAGCTGCAATTTCGGAATTATCGAAATTAAATACTCTAGAAATTATTTTAAAAGCGAAGCGTGTAGATAAACCTGTCATGCCTTCATCAACACCTGCGTAATCACGATATTCCTGATATGACTTCGCATGAGGATCTGTGTCTTTTAGGTTCTCACCATCATAAACTCGCATTTTAGAAAACAGGTTTGAGTTCTCAGGCTCTTTTAAACGAGATAATACGGCGAACTGTGACATCATTTCTAATGTTCCAGGAGCACAAGGTGCATTATCAAGCGAACTGTGTTCAAGAAGTTTATCGTAAATTTTTAGTTCTTGAGAAACACGTAAACAGTAGGGCACTTTTACAATATTTATTCGATCAAGAAATGCTTCATTATTTTTGTTGTTTCTAAAAGCCTGCCACTCAGATTCGTTTGAATGGGCAAGTATGATTCCGTCAAATGGAATAGCGGCAAGCCCCTCAGTGCCTTTATAATTTCCTTCTTGTGTTGCTGTTAACAGGGGATGTAATACCTTTATGGGGGCCTTGAACATTTCAACAAATTCCATCAGCCCCTGATTTGCGCGGCATAAACCACCTGAGTAACTATATGCATCAGGGTCATCCTGTGAATACTCTTCCAGCATTCGAATGTCTACCTTGCCTACGAGTGATGAAATATCCTGGTTGTTTTCATCGCCAGGCTCGGTTTTGGTAATCGCTATTTGTCGAAGGATTGACGGGCGTAATTTAACAACTTTAAATTGACTGATATCGCCATTAAATTCATCTAATCTTTTTGTCGCCCAGGGTGACATTATGCTATTTACATAACGTTTAGGTATACCGTAATCGGATTCAAGAATTTCGCCATCTTCATCTACATCAAATAACGATAGTGGTGATTCAAATACAGGTGAACCTTTAATGGCATAAAATGGAATTTTTTCCATCAGTGCTTTTAAACGCTCTGCCAGTGACGACTTACCGCCACCTACGGGCCCAAGCAAATACAATACCTGTTTCTTTTCTTCCAGGCCCTGAGCCGCGTGACGAAGAAAAGAAACAATTTGTTCAATGACTTCTTCCATGCCGTAAAATTCTCGAAAGGCTGGATAAATTTTGATGACTTTGTTTTGAAATAACCGGCTTAGTTTAGGGTCATTGTGTGTGTCAATGAGTTCGGGTTCACCAATGGCATTTAACATTCTCTCTGCCGGGCTGGCGTAGGTAAGAGGGTCTTTCTTGCAAAGATCCAGGTACTCCTGAAGGGACAGCTCTTCCTCCTTTGAGCTTTCAAAACGTTCTGTATAATGATCAAAAATACTCATATCCATTGTCCCCCAGTGCGACAACACGCAAGTGCTATGAAAAATATTGATACAACATTAGTCTCTCATTAAAACTATAGACCAGATTAAATGAAATTATTTCCATTAATGAGTGACTTTATGCACAAAATTAATTAGAAGATAACCGGTGTCTATATACAGACCGCTAGCGTTATAAACCTGACAAATATAATGTTTCATTAGCTTTACTGATATCTAGCAATAAACAGGCCATTTGTTATGTTTATTTTATAATAGTGGATTGATATATAAGATATTTATGAGATGTTGATGCGGGATAAGATAGTCGTTATATATTGTCATGTTTTTTTAATAAAACATTGTGGGCTTAATCTTGATAGATTTATAATGCTTCAAATTAAATATTATCAATAGGTATAAAGCACCTTGTTAAGTAAAAATACAATCGCTGCAATTGATTTGGGATCAAATAGTTTTCATATGGTCGTTGCAGAGGAAATCGAAGGTCAGTTAGTTATACTGGACCGAATTCGTGAAATGGTACGGCTTGCAGAAGGTCTTGATGAAAAAGGGCAACTTGATGACGTTGTTGAACAAAGGGCGTTAGATTGTTTAAGTCGATTTGGTCAGCGTATACGATCGCTTGATGCGCATTGTGTAAGCACAGTCGGGACTAACACCTTAAGGCGAATTAAAAATTCTGATGACTTTATATTTCAAGCCGAACAGGCTCTCGGATTTACGATTGAAATCATATCTGGATTTGAAGAGGCAAGACTTGTTTATCAGGGTGTCGCTCATACGCTTGAGCAGGACCATCAGTCAAAGCTCATTGTTGATATAGGTGGTGGGAGTACAGAGTTAGTTATAGGGGAAGGTTTTTCACCTCAGCTATTGAATAGTCTTGAAATGGGCTGCGTTATGATGACGCAAAAATTTTTCGCAGATGGAAAAATAAAAGCGAAACGCTTACAGGCGGCGCGTATTTTTGTACTGCAACGTATGAAAGCAGTGCATTACTCATATCGCAAACTCGGTTGGGAATCAGCAATCGGTTCATCAGGCTCAATAAAATCTATTGCCAGTGTTATCCGTGAAATGAAGTTACAGAAAAACGACGGTATTGATAGAGAGTCATTAGTCAAGCTGGTCGCGATTTGTAGTGATTATAAAAAAATTAAAAAACTCGACTTACCCGGTCTGAGTGAAAAGCGTCAGCCCGTATTTCTGGGTGGCCTGATCGTGCTTGCAGGTGTTTTTGAAGCGCTGTCTATTGATCATATGCATGTTTCTGAAGGCGCACTAAGAGAAGGTTTATTATATGATATGGTAGGCCGTCGTCAGAATAATGATGTTAGAAATAAAAGCGTTGATTCATTGTCATCTAGGTTTCATGCCGATCAAGATCATGCTAAACGCATTGAATTAACGGCATTTGATTTTTTTGAACAATTAAAAGAATACTGGTTTGAAGATGCTCAGCACGCTGAGAACCTATTGCGTTGGGCATGTAAGTTACATGAAATAGGGCGAAATATTTCTCACTCTTCATTTCAAAGACATAGTGCGTATATTATCGAAAATGCAGATCTGGCTGGTTTCTCTCGTCAGGAGCAGCAGCGTTTATCTACAATTGTTTGTGCGCATCGGGGTAAGTTGCTCAAAGATAGCTTTAATAATGTGCATAAAGCTCAAAGACAGAGATCAATTTATCTGACAATAGTATTAAGGTTGTCGGTTATATTTCATCGCAGTCGTATTGAAAATAAGTTACCACAAATAAAAATTGTACTGGATGATAAAAATTTAATTTTAAAATTACCAGATCAATGGCTTAACGAGCACCCGTTAACAATCAATGATCTTGAACAGGAAGCAGAGTTTTTATCAAGTTTAGGTCTAAACTTAACGACAGAGCGAACCGTTTGAATCTGGCTGTATGACATGCATATTAATGTATGTCTTTAGCTGCTTTCAGCAAGATCTTCGAGGAATTTTTCCTGAGAAATAAATGCTTCTTTACCGTTTTCTGGTGTTGCTTGTGTGTATACGCCATTTTCGTCCATTATCCATGCCTGTGTATTGTCCATTAAATAATATTCGAGCTCATTAATAATACGATCTTGAAGTGCTTTGTTTTCTATCGGTGTAGCAATTTCTACGCGATGATATAAGTTGCGCTCCATCCAGTCGGCACTTGAAATATAAACTTCAGGTTTATCGTCGTTTTTAAAGTATACGACTCTGTCATGTTCAAGAAACCGGCCTATTATAGATGTTACTTTTATATTTTCAGATATGCCTTCCAGACCGGGCCTTAAAGCACACATGCCACGGATGATTAAATCAATTTTTACACCGTCAGTAGATGCCTGATATAAAGCACTAATCATCTCAGCATCGACAAGTGAATTGAGTTTTATAATAATGCGGCCATCTTTTCCCTGTGCAGCATGCAGTCTTTCTCTCTCAATTTTGGCTTCAAGCGTGTCCTGAAGGGTAAAAGGTGACTGCAGTAATTTATTCAGATTTTTAGTCTGACCCATACTGGTTAACTGGTGAAACACACGATTAACATCTTCACAGATTTTTTTATTTGAAGTAAATAAACCGTAATCGGTATAGAGGCGGGCAGTACGTGAGTGATAGTTTCCAGTACCTAAATGTGCATATTGTCTTAAATGTTGCGCCTCTCGACGAATAATTAATAACATTTTAGCGTGTGTTTTATAACCTACCACACCATAAACAACATGGGCTCCCGCTTCCTGCAGTTTAGCCGCCAGAGTAATATTGGCTTCCTCGTCAAAGCGTGCGCGCAATTCAACCACCACCGTTACTTCTTTACCCAGCTTAGATGCTTTTACCAGAGCATTAACAACAGCAGAACTGGGGCCCGTTCTATAAAGTGTTTGTTTTATTGCGAGTACGTTTGGATCGTTGGCTGCCTGGCGAATAAAATCTACCACGGGCGCAAAAGATTCATACGGATGATGAAGTAAAACATCCTGCTTTCTAATATTTTCAAATATATCTGACTTGAGAGTAACTTTAGTCGGGATAGCAGGTACAAAAGGTTTGTATTTCAGTTCCGGGCGATTAATTAAATCATAAACTTCATTGAGTCTGTTTACGTTAACCGGGCCATCAACCTGATATAAATCCTGATTAGAAAGCTCAAACTTATCTAACAGATAATTACACACTTCTTCGGGACAGTCATGAGCTGCTTCCAGTCGTACAGCATCACCATAACGGCGTGAACCTAATTCACCTTCTACAGCGCGCAGCAGATCGTCAATTTCTTCTTCATCAACATATAAGTCACTGTTACGTGTAACACGAAACTGATAACAGCCTTTAACGCTCATGCCCGGAAATAAACTACTCACATAAGCGTGAACAACCGAAGATAAGAAAACAAAATCGTTTGGGCCGCAGTCACATTCTTCGTGGGGTAACTGGATAATGCGTGGTAATGCACGTGGAATTTGTACAATAGCCAAACCGCTATTACGACCAAATGCATCTTTCCCTTTTAATGAAACAATAAAGTGCAAACTCTTATTAAGTATGCGTGGAAACGGGTGAGCTGGATCGAGGGCAAGCGGGCTGATAATGGGTAATAACTCATTATCAAAATAATCTTTTAACCAGCTGTCCATGCATGTATTCCATTCTGTCCTTCTTAAGAATCGAATGTTTTCTTCGGCTAGTTGATTATCTAAAAGTAAGTTGAGTAGCTGATATTGCTCGTCAACCAGTTCATGTGCTCGTTGACTAATTGACTTAAGAACCTGCTTGGCAGATATGTTATCAGGTTCATTATGTTGAGCACCAAGCTCTACTTTCTGCTGCATTCCCGCAACACGTATCTCAAAAAATTCATCCATATTGGTACTGAAAATACACAAAAAACGCAATCGCTCAAGCAGGGGGATGCTTTCGTCCCTTGCCTGTTGTAAAACACGCCAGTTGAACTCCATAAGGCTTAGCTGGCGATTAATATAGTATTCCGGTTTTTTAAAATCGATAGCAGTCGTGTTGCTAGCCGCTTTTTTCTTAGAAACCTTTTTGTTTGTGTCTGAGTTAGTCATTATTTAATGTATTTTCTGATTTTGAGACTTTCTTAACATGGATATTAGACCAAGTTTGCCTTTTTAGCCATAATAATGAGTTGAGTTTATCAACAGTATCATGCATTTAGCGCTATTTCTTTACAAATTTGTTAAGATTGGGCGAAGTCGAATTCTATGGTGTATCCTCATACACATGATAATAATAATAAATCTTTAACAGTGGAGTCATGGTATGACGTCTGATTTTTGGGTCAATTTAATAGCAGGCCAGCCTGAATTATCAATACTCATCTGGGTATGTATATTAATTATAGTGATGTATATCGCTCGTCAGCCTGCGCACCAAATGATTCTTTTGTTAACGCGTAGTTTACGTAATGCCCTGCGTTTAATGGCTCAGTCAGTAATGATGGCCGAAAAGCAGCTTAAAACACGTAATCGTGAAGTGTTGTTGTCTCAGGGGCAGGAGCATGCTGAACGGTTTATAGAAAGAGAATTTCAGCGGGTAGAAATATTAGTAAACCGTGACCTAAGTGGTTACCCATCATTACAGCGTGATTTAAAAGAACAAATTACACGTATTGATGAAGATTATGTTCAGTCTGGTGAAGTCCCTCCAAGACCACCAGAGTGGCTCAAAGCGGTCGAAGCGGTTGCAAATATCCCTGATAACGGCTCACCGGTTGTCGCTAAAATATTAAATGATATTCATAGCACATTGAAAAAAGCGCTGGAAACAGACTTACAGGAATACCGCAGGGCAAACCGTGACCGACATGGTTTGTTGAAAAAAATGATGCCTTACTGGCGCTCGCTAACTAATAGTCTGAATTCTGTTGAAAGAAAAATTACCGGACTGGAGCAGCGTTCAATCATTATTGACGGCCAAATGCAAAGTTATGAAGATATTCGAAATCAGTCTGGATATGCAGAGCGAATGCTTTCATCGTCATCTCTCACACAATTTTTTATATCCGGCCTGGCGTTGTGTCTTGCAGTAATTGGCATGTATGTAAACTTTCAATTGGTCGCATTGCCAATGGAAGAAATGGTAGGCGCGGCGAGCTATTTAGGCTCAAGCTCTATTCGTGCATCAGATGTATCCGCACTGTTTATAATCAGTATCGAAGTTATCTTAGGGTTGTTCTTAATGGAGTCGGTTGGGGTAACACGTTTATTTCCCGTCATTCATTTATTAGAAGATCATAAGCGCAAGCTCATTTTCTGGATCATGTTAAGTTTTCTGTTTATCTTTGCGGGTATTGAAGCATCACTTGCCTATATGCGTGATATGTTAGCGGCCGATCGTGAAGCCCTGTCGCAACTTCTTACCGGTGTTGAGGTAGCAGAGCCTCCTTTACGCTGGATACCTTCGTTAGGTCAGATGGTGATGGGCTTTATCTTACCTTTTGTTTTAACGTTTGTTGCAATCCCGCTAGAGTCATTTATACATTCCTTTAGAACGGTAAGTGGATTATTTATTGTCTGGTTGTTACATGTGCTGGTCGTTATCATTCGTTTTATTGCAAATGTTATTTACGGAGTGGGACGAATGCTAATGAACGCTTATGACTTAATTATTTTTATTCCGCTTAAAATCGAAAGCAGTTTTACAAATAATTCAGATAAGAAGAAAGATAAAAAGAAAGAAGATTCTATTAGCGGTGTATTAACTCACCAGCAAGAAGAGGTGAGTAAATAATGAAAGCATTTGCAACCAGGGGTTTGTTTGTTACTTTAAGTTTTATATTACTTGTAGGTATTTTAGCGCAGAACGGTTGCTCTGAGCCCAGAGAGAAAAAAGCTGTATATGTGCTGGTTGATACGTCGGGTACCTATAGTAAGCAGTTTGATAAAGTGCAGATAGTAATGCGTTATCTTCTCGGTACATTAGCGCCGGGAGAGTCTTTAGCGTTAGCGCGAATTGATAGTGAGAGCTTTAATGAAAAAGATATTATTGCGCGTATGAGTTTTGACTTAAGACCGTCCATGGCGAATGCTCAAAAACGTGCATTTATTGAATCGGTTGATAAGTTTGGTAAAAATATTCAATCAAGTAAATATACAGATATTACCGGTGGTATTTTACAGGCAATAGAATATCTAAATGAAACTCAGGCCACTCATCGAACAATTTTGATTTTTTCAGATTTAAAAGAAGAAATTAAAAAAGGTCAGGTGCGCAATTTTCCCATTAGTTTTAATGGTATTAATGTAGTTGCTATCAACGTGACTAAATTAAAGAGTGATAACGTCGACCCTAGAGAGTATCAGAACCGAGTTGATGAATGGGCGAAACGAGTTGAGCAGGGTGGGGGTAACTGGAAATTAATTAATGATATGAATCACCTTGGTCAGATAATTGAATAGTCGGTGACAATTGGCACAAAGTGAAAATATTATCGACATGTTTATGAAATGCGTGATGATGTAACATGTTGAAATATATGAATTTATGACATTAGATTGTCGGATTGTTTAAGTATTAAAAATTTTTAAAAAAGTGCTGTTAAGCCCTAATTCATTGAAAAATATATAAAAAACCACCCTTTGGGTCGGATATTGCAGCTAAAGCTACTCAGAATGTAGATTATATGATTAATAGTTGTAAGGGTAGATTGATGAGTGGTAGTGGTAGAGGTAGATTCAAATTTTTCAAAGTATGTGCTATTTCTAGTGCTGCTTTATTAAGTACATCAGCATATTCAGTTAGTTTTACAGGTTATGCTCATGGTCATTTTAGTAACCCTGTTTCAGGTGTGAGCGACTATACTAATATCGCCAATAAAGATTTTGGTTATTACTCAAATGAGAGTAGTGTATTTAACTGGGGTCTTAATCGAGGAAACCATAGTAGTCAGTTTCTCTTTGATGGTGCAGCTAGTGATTATGTTGAATCTAATTTTACAGTAAGCGATGGCTCTGCTTTTTCATTAGGTGATTTTACCTATGTAAATCGCTCTACTCGTTACGCAGCTGGCGTCACGGGTGTTGATTTTGGTCTTGATGTAAATTTATCCGGAATTGGCTGGACAACGTTTAATTATTCGATGAGTATTGATAACACGCTTAATGTACCAGGCAATGTTCCTGATTATGTCAGTAGCCAGCTTACTTATGAAAAAGGTTCGTTATTTAGTTATTTAGGCCAGTCTTATCAGTTTGAAGTGTTAGGCTTTAGCCGTGACGGTGGATTAACTTTTGAAGATTTCACCTATCTTAATGAGGGCTCATCTACCACCGCTGAAGTATATGGCCGCATTCAGGCTGTGCCTGTGCCAGCTGCTCTTTGGTTATTTGGTTCAGGGTTATTGGCTCTAGGTGCATTGGTTAAAAGAAAAAACAGGTAATAGTACTAACTCATCAAGGAAGGTATTGATATGGCTCTGCAGGAATGTTGGGGTTTATACGAAAAACAACATGAGGGAAACCCTTTAAGGGTACGTCTAAATGAAGGCATTGAAGATTATGTCTGCCATCCTCGGTATATGCATCAGGTTTGTATTGCCGTACCTCTAAATAATATTGATGAAAATGGTTTTCCTTTTCCGGAAGAATGTAAGTTGCTCGATGAGCTGGAAATGTTATTAAAAGAGAAGCTTGAGCAACAACAGATATCTATATTTGCAGCAGTCGTTACTTCTAACGGATTTCGTGTGTTTATTCTATATACCTACCAGCCTGACTTTTGTTTAAATGTCATAAGTGAAATAAACCAGGACTGGATATATCACCCCATTAG
>Ga0316204_10009278_pt1 | contig 13226 bp, 15 predicted proteins | sample 6monrhotite_MG_2_FD_205661 | JGI IMG/M metagenome (GOLD analysis project Ga0316204, IMG submission 205661) | Microbial mat bacterial communities from mineral coupon in-situ incubated in ocean water Damariscotta River, Maine, United States -... | ecosystem: Environmental > Aquatic > Marine >... | reverse complement strand
ATAGAAACCGAACGCAGTGAGACATCTAATGCAACATGATAATTCATGGTAATCCTCCTGAGCTTGCTTAAACAAGTATACTAGGAGCTTGGCTCTATACGCCAGCCCGATTACCGATGCTTTGGGTGGTGATCTCAACTGGATATAGTCACTCCATCTTGAACTACTTTAAATTCTAATTATTAGAAGGTAACTGTAGATAGCAACTATTGTATAATACATCTATTATGATAATGTTCGCCTTTCAGAGGTGATTCATGAAAGATTTTCAATTAGAGCAGGCTTTTGGTTTCAATGTAAATCGCACTGCATTTTTAATGACTGAAGAAATATCCAAAAGGTTCGCAGCAGAAGGCTACCAGCTTTCAGCCCAAGACTTCGGGATTATCCTTCGCCTTTCTAAACAAGAGCCAATGACTCAACGTGAAATTACCCAGCTAATGTTGCGCGATAAAACAACCATTACACGTAGAATCGATAAACTCGTAAAAAGTGACCTTGTAGAGCGCGAAACATGTTCCAATGACCGTCGCCAAGTGAATATCAAATTAACTGCTGCAGGTCATGCCGCATTAAAAGCAACCATCCCAATTGTTCAGGCATTCCAAACTGAGCTATATCAAGATATTCCTGAGGAAGATCAGCTTGTTGCGATTAAAACACTAAAAAACATATCAGCGAAGTTAATGTCTAAAAAATAAGTGTACGGAGGCGTCTAAATGAATAATAGCGTGTTTATTAAAAGAGTTGTTAGCTGGATCATTGTATTGATTGCAATTCTATTTGGGCTTGCAACCATCAAATCTGGAGGCCAAATTTTATTTGGTAGTGAGGAAGCCAGGATTGCAGCAGGCAATTATATACCTTTTGTATTGTGGTTTAATTTTAGCTCTGGATTTTTATATATCATTGCAGGTATCGGCATAGCACTACAAAGAAAGTGGTCAATCGGCGTATCACTTTTCATTCTGCTTAGCACTTTGATTGTCTTTGTAATTTTTGGTTTCAATATCTTTTTTGCCGATATCGCTTATGAAAACAGAACTGTTGGGGCGATGTTTCTTAGGATAATCATTTGGTTCATCATTTTTACCTTCACATATAAACAATTCAAGCATGTACAAAAGGAGCAATTCAATGAAAAGTAAAATAAACCTATTTGTTTTGAGTGCAGCTCTATTGCTAGCAACGCCGTTGTTTGCAGAAGAGCTGACTGGGCTGGAAATTATGCAGCTTGTGGATGCACGCGATAATGGAAGTGATCTGACACAAAAAATGACACAGCAGCTAGTGGATCGTCGTGGCAATGTTCGTGAGAGAAACATGGTCTCGTTCAGTAAAGATTACGAGTAAGTCCATCACCTATTTCTTGGCACCATCTAATGTGCGAGACACAGCTTTACTTACTTGGGACTATGACGGGATAGAAAAAGATGATGACCAATGGTTATACCTGCCAGCATTAAAAAAAGTTCGTCGTATTTCCTCATCCGATCGTGGCGATTATTTTATGGGTACAGACTTCACCTTTGAAGACATTAAGCAAACACCTGAACTTGAGGATTACCATTGGACATTGACTGGCTCAGAGTCCTTAAATGGTTTTGATGTATGGGTTGTCCAAGCAGAGCCTAAATCACCAGCGTTAAAAAGAAACCTTGGTTATTCTAAAATACAATATTACATCCGCAAAGACATTCATATGTATATCAAGGTGGATTTTTGGGATAGAAAAGAACAAGTATTAAAACATCTTATTTCAAGCGAAATTAAAAAAATTGACGGCATTTGGACAGCAATGAGCGGCACGATGACCAACGTGCAAACAGGGCACAGTACAAAGCTATCGTTTTTCGAACACCATTATAATTCAGGACTATCCGATAGATTGTTTTCTGAGCGTATGCTGAAACGCGGCTATCGTGAGAAATAAGGGTTACCTATGAAAACTATATTTAATTGGGTGCTCACGCACCCCAAATTAATTTTATTACTGTTGTTAGCCATTACAGCAGTGGCCGCCAATCAAGCACGTTATATTCATATTGAAACAGATGTGGATGCGATGTTGCCTAAGCACAGTGATGCCTACCTCAACAAACAAGTGCTAGAAGAACGCTTTGGAAGCACTGATATGGTTATCATTGGCATTCTCAACGAAAAGGAGGGCATTTATAACCAACAAAATTTGGCACTTGTAGAGGAACTCACAAACTGGCTTGGTGAGCAGCCACTATTCCGCACCCTTGCTCTTAATGACCTGTTATCTTTAGCAACGATTAAAGATATTCGTGGCACTGAATTTGGCATGGATGTTGAACCATTTATGGATGCTGTACCTGAAACACGCGAACAAATTGAACACCTGAAAATGCGAATGCACGCATTTGGCATTTATGAAGATGTGATTGTTTCAGCAGACGGTAAAGGAACTATCTTTGCTGTGCGTCCACTACCCGACTCACGTCATAAATATGCTGATATTTATAATTTGATTCAGAACAAGGTGAAAGAACTAGAAGCGAAAAATAGTAATAACCAGTTCTTTGTCTCTGGTCGGCCTGTGATTGAAGGCGTCTTTGGCGTGTATATGCCTGAAGAAATGAAACGCATGCAGCCTATTATTATGATGCTATTGGTTTTGTTGCTCTATATATCCTTCCGAACACCAAGAGGGGTATTTTTACCCTTGGTTGCAGTGCTGATGGCTGAAATCTGGACTGTGGGCACCATGGCAGCATTAGGCATTTCAATTTATACGATTACCACCATGTTACCCATCCTTATTATGGCGATTGGTATTGCCGATGCAGTACACTTTCTTAGCCGCGAAAGGCTGCTTGCACACTATCAAGCCTATGAACATGAAAAAGAACGGTTAATTGAAGTGATGCACGAGCTCTGGAAACCCATGCTCATGACCTCAATCACTACAGGTGTTGGTTTTTTATCTATGCTGGCTTCAGAATTGCCTCCAATTCGCGAGTTTGGCCTTTTTGCAGCGGTTGGTATTGTGTATGCGCTGCTGATTACCATGCTTCTTTTCCCTGCGGCACTGATCGTATTGCCAGAAAAAAAAGCAGATAATAATCGAAAACCGCTTTTTTCAGGGTACGTTGAATGGTCTAGTCAATTTGTCCTGCATTATCCAAAACGTATCATGGCATTTTTTGCAATTTTGGTGGTTGTTTCGGCCGTCGGTATCACGAAGTTGCAGGTTGATGCTTCTATGATTGAACAATTTAAACCTGATGATCCATTAAGAAGTGCTGACCAAGTGCTTAACCAGCACTTCTCCGGCACAACCAGCTTAGATATCATGATTGATACAGGTCGTGAAAATGGCTTATTAGAACCTGAGTTTTTACAAAATTTAGTTCATCTTCAGCACGAAATAGAAAAAGACCCCGTTGTGGGTGATACCTCATCAATTGCAGAGTTTTTGATGTTGATGAATCAGGCTCTTCATGCTGATGACCCTGCATGGAAACGTGTACCTGATAGCTCTGATTTAGCCGCACAATATTTATTATTGTACTCTTTTTCAGGTGCCCCTGACGACTTTGAAACCTTTATGACAGGTGATTATCGCCAAGCTCATGTTCGCATTAACATGAAATCTGATGGTACCGAAGCTGTGAGCAAACTATTGGGAAGTTTGCAGGATAAAACAGATATCTGGTTTCCGAAGGAACAAGGCTTTAAAGTTGCTTGGGCTGGTACTGGTTTTACCCTTCACCGCTTATCTGAAATGATTATCGAAGGACAAGTCGCATCACTTACACTCTCAGTTGTTTCAATCTTCTTACTATGTTGGTGGATGTTTGGCAGGCTACTGGTTGCAGTTGTTGCAATGATTCCTGTCTCATTAGCTGTGACAGTAAACTATGGAACAATGGGCAACTTGGGCGTCCCCCTTGATATTGCGACAGCACTTACAGGCGCAATGGCTCTGGGCATTGGTGTGGATTTTGCGATTCACTATTTACACCGTTATCATGAAGAGAGCGTCGTAAACCATACGCATAAAGAGAGCGTAACAAATACCAATCGTAGCGTTGGGCATGCTATTTTGTTTAACACGATTGTTGTTGTTGGTGGGTTTTTAGTTCTTCTTTCTGCGGCGCTATATCCCCAAATGAAACTTGGGGCACTGATTGCTGCGACAATGATCGTGTGCTACTTGGCAACAATTTATTTGTTCCCTGTTCTCCTTGGGTTGGGTAAAGAGAAAATAAAAGTATGAATACGCTCGTAAAAACTACGCTTGTAGGGCTGTTACTGGTGCCTACAGTAGGTTTTGGAGTGGAATGGACTGTGCATGGTACGCTCAAAAATGAAACGGCTTATTTTGTTTCAGGAGAAAAGCGGTTAGATAAAGTTCAAAACCGCTTGGATTTAATACCTGAAGTCAGACTAACAGACCAATGGGAGTTTCGAGGCCGAATTCTTTCTTGGTATGATGCAGCTATGGATATTGAAGCTTCCAATGCAACAGACTTAACCCCTGCAATTCAAAAATACTATAGAACATATCGTGAAATCAAGGAGGCATACCTCCTTTATGGTGCCGATGACTATGATTTACGTTTGGGCAAGCAGCAGGTTGTTTGGGGAAAAACAGACGGCTTGAGGCTGTTAGATATCGTAAATCCATTGGATATGCGTGAGTTTATGCTGGATGACTTTTTAGATTCGCGCGTGGGTGTTGTTGCCGCGCGTTTGAACTATTATGCCTACTTGGGTGACAGTGAACATGAGTTTGAATTTTTAATCATTCCCGATGCAAAGGTAGCAACATTTGCACCCACAGGCTCACGTTGGTCTTACACTATACCAACACCTCCAGCAGGTATTAAACCCGTTATTCATTCAGCTAATGAGCCAAGTTGGTCGATAGCAAACACAGAGTTTGGCACTGCTTGGCGCTCGAACCTTGATGGCTGGGATGTATCCCTGAACTGGTTTTATGGCTGGAAGGATACGCCTGTTTTGAAAAAGAATCTTGTCGGCACCAACATGGATATCACCCCCAGCTATATGAAAATGCATACTGTTGGTGGTTCGTTTTCTAATGCCTTTGGCGCTACGGTATTGCGTGGTGAGGTTGCGGTGAATATCAATGAAAAAATGAATGGTAACGGTGTAACCTTGGCCACTTCTGTAACTGAGCATACGACATGGAATGTCGCTTTAGGTTTGGATTACAATAAAAATAACTGGCGAATAAGCCCACAACTTTTTATCCGCTACCTACCAACGTGGGATGCGACAGTGGCCGAGGATAAATCATCTGGTTTCATCAGTTTGATGATTTCAACAGATTATCTTAATGATAAGCTTAAGTCAGAAGTTATTGCACTTTTAAACTGGGCTGACGGTAGCTGGATGTTAAGACCAAAAGTATCGTATGAGTTTACAGATCAAGTGTCGGCAAAGATTGGGCTTGATGTGTTTGCAGGAAACAAAACTGGTTTCTTTGGTCAGTTTGATGACAACGATCGTGTTTATACAGAAGTGGAATATACCTTTTAAAAGGAGCGTGATATGAAAAACATAATATTAGTGATTGTAGCAAATTTAGCATTGGTGGCACATGTTTATGCAGAAGACAATGTGTTTCTGGAGGGCAAGAAGCTCTTCCAAAATAACTGCCTAACCTGCCATAATGCTCAACTTGATCCTCCACAGGCTCCGCCGATGTTTGCTGTGCAAATGAAATACAAAAATGCGACGTCAAATAAAAAAGAGTTTGTATCCAAAATAACTTCTTTTGTCATGCACCCAACTGAAGAAAAGGCCCTACTTAAACACCCTGTGCAGATATTAGGTTTGATGCCTGATTTAGGTTTTGAAAGAAGTGATGTGAAAAAAATATCCTCGTATATCTATGATGAAAATTTTGCCCCTCCGTGTAATCACTGGAAGGCTGCCGCTAAACGTTTTAAAGAGAATGGCAACATGAAACAGTACCGTAACCATCAAAAGCGTTATGACATGCAGTGTCAGCAACAAGGAACAACCTCCATACTACCGGCTTCAGGCACATCCCTTAAAGCAATCATGCAGCAATTAGACCGCGATTATAACAAACTCACATATGCAATATTGCTCACAGACTTTGATAGTGCTGCTGAAGCTGCCAATGGGATTGCAAACCATGATAAAATACCGATGGCGCAAAAGAAAAAGCTTAAACAAGCCTTAGGCAAAAAAATGAAAGGTTTTAAGCAGGCAGATATGCAAGTGCATGCACTTGCTGTGTCTATTAAAAAAGCCGCTAAAGCAAAAGATATGCAGACTTTGATTCAGCGCCATTCACAAATGCTTGGGGCTTGTATGTCTTGTCATACCACATACCGAAATAAAGCACTTCAAATTTTAAAGTAGTACCCAGCATATAAACCTTGAAATGGTGTACTCATGTGCAGTACCCCAGTTGAAACAATCATTGCTGAATTTATTGCAACGGAATCTTTATACCATAAAATAAGAGAGTTCGATATGGAATATGGTCAATGGTTTCACCTAGAAAAACCCTTGACCATACTTATAGATGATAACTAAGTGAGGTTATGCTCTTTGAACCTCTGCATTATGGTAAACTTTTTGCACATCATCACAATCATTCAAAGCAGCCAATAAACCATCAAAATCTTCAATATCATCACCTGTTATGGTGCATAATGTCTGTGGCTCATAAGAAATATCATCCATTTCAAACGTGATGTCAGGGAAGCTTTCAATTAGCGCTGTTTTTGCTTTAAAATACTCAGTATTTGGCGTTAACACTGTAAGCAGACCATCTTCAAGTTCAATATCACTGACATCAACGTCTGCCATCATCAAGGCTTCTAATGTCGCTTCTTCATCATCACCTTTAAACACAAACACGGCCTGATGATCAAAAAGGTGCGCTACAGCACCAGGGCCACCAAGTTTTGAAGCATTTTTGGTAAAACAATTACGCACATCTGCAAATGTTCGTTTACTATTGTCTGTTAAACAATCCACAATCACCATGCAACCGCCCGGACCAAAACCTTCATAACGTGCTACGGCAAAGTCTTCACCACCACCACCTGCAGCTTTATCAAGCGCATTTTTAATCACATGCGCAGGCACTTGATCTTTCTTGGCATTATCAATCAAACGGCGCAGGGATAAGTTACCATCGGGGTCAATACCACCGCTCTTGGCACAAACATAAATCTCACGGCCATACTTGGAGTAAACTTTCGTTTTTGCTCCCGCAGTTTTTGCCATGTCTTCTTTTTTGTTTTGGTAAGCTCTTCCCATGTTAATACACTCTCACTTTGAAATACCGTCTACAATTGATGCGTGGAATGCTAGACAAAATTTTCCTAAAACGGTACCAACGATTTATATGTAAGCATTGATTAACTTTTTCGACTCACTGCATTAGTATCATCAAACTCATGGGGGAGAATTTCTAAATGTTTAAATCATTATCACATATCTATCTTTTTATCTTTAGTATACTTTTATGGCACAACGCAGCTTTTGCCAGCGAACGTATTGCAGTCGTAGGCTCAACCACAGTTTTACCCATCATTTCCCAAGCTGCGAGCCAATATCATAAGCTACATCCTGACATCATCATCACTGTTTCAGGTGGTGGTTCAGGTGTTGGCATTGCAGCCATCATTCAAGGTACTGCCCAACTGGGCATGGCATCACGCGAAACAACAAAGGAAGAAAAAACCAAGCTGAATGGGCGCATTAACAATATTACCATTGCTGCCGATGCCGTTGCCGTTGCCGTTTCAAAAGCCGTGTATGAAAGTGGTATGCATCAGTTATCATTGCAAAATATTGCCGATATTTATCGTGGTAACATTCGAAACTGGCAAACACTGGGTGGTGAAAACAAACCTATTTTGGTCATTGATAAAGAAGCATCGCGCGGCACACGCCATGTTTTTGCCAAAGCCGTTTTGGGCAGTTCTCATGCCCGAGCTGATGGTGCCAGCATCATTTCAGGCTCAAACAACGAAGAGCAATCCATTATCTCACAAAGCAATCAAGCCATTGGCATGTTATCCAATGCATGGTTAAATGATAAAGTCCGCGGCATTGATGTGCTCATTGATGGCAAAGCTATCTCACCGAGCATCAAACATGTCCGCGATGGTAGTTATCCTATAGCCCGAGCTTTGCATGTTTTACTGCCCAAAACGGCAAGCCCTGCAACCCAAGATTTTGTAAAATTTTTATTATCCAAACAAGGGCAATTGATTGTCAAAAATGTAGGTTATTTACCTGTTCAATAAATGAGATCAATGCGCCTATCCCCTTTATCAATCAGTGTGTTTCTTGGTTGTTTGATTGCCTGTATCAGCACCTGTGCACTTGTATGGTTTTTATTTGATAGCTCATGGCCATATTGGCGTAGCTTTGGTTTAAGCCAGATCTTCTCTAGCCAATGGTACCCTTATGAATCGTTGTATGGCTTGCTGCCTGCTATTGTAGGCAGTATTTGGGCGATGTTCATTGCTATGGGTTTTGCCGTACCTTGTGCCCTTGCTGCTGCGATTGTAAGCAGTGAAATGCTTCCCTGTTCATGGCAAAACGGGTTGCGTTTAAGCATGGAAATATTGGCTGGCATTCCTTCGGTGGTCTATGGGCTTATTGGTTTATGGGTCTTATTGCCATGGTTACAAAATACCTTCCACTTACTCACAGGCCATAGCCTGCTTGCTGCAGGATTAATATTATCACTCATGATTCTGCCCACCATCATGCTGATGGCACAAGACGCATTGCGTTTGGTGCCAAGAGAACAGCGAGAAGCTGCGAAACATTTAGGCTTGGATTGGAATCAGCGTTTATACCGTATTTTATTACCACAAGCTTGGCCTGGCATTCGTTCAGGCATTTTGTTGGCTTTAGGCCGTGTTTTAGGCGAAACCATGGCTGTGATGCTGGTGGTAGGTTCTTTAGATCGTCTTCCCCAACCCATCTACAATATTTTAGCGCCTGCACAAACACTCACCTCACGTATTGGTAGAGAAATGGGCGAAGCAGCTTTTGGCTCTATGCACTTTTCGGCACTCATGGCCTGCGGTTTATTATTGGCTGTTACTGCCATATTTTTAAGTTTATTCACGCAACGCAACACCCCTCAAACATGAAAATATTTCTTATCTGTTTAGCCCTGCCCGCCTTTTTATTGCCCGCTGCATGTTTGCTTTACATTTTGTGGCAAGCATGGCCTGCGCTCAGTCTGGAGTTGATTACTGGCACAGTTGATGCCATTGAAGGACAAGGCTTAAGTTTTGGTAGCCAACAGGCTTTATGGCATCAAATCAGCGGCTCATTGCTGATGATGTTGCTGGCATGTTCTCTTGCCACCCCCATTGCGCTGAGCATTGCCCTCTTTCATGCACTTTGGGCAAGCAAACGACAGAAAAAAATGGTTCTATCACTCTTACAGGTATTACAAAGCATACCACCCATTGTTTATGGTTTATGTGGTTTGGTGTTGTTGGTACATTTACTGCAATGGGGGATTTCCTTGGCTGCTGGCGCTGTGATTTTAAGCGTGATTATTTTGCCTTTATTAAGCAGCAATATTATTCATGCCTTAGAAAGAGTGCCATTCGAGCAAAGCCAAGCAGCATTGTCCTTGGGTTTAAGTCATATGGAAATGATTGTTCGGGTGTGGTTGCCCAGCGCATGGTCAGGCATACTCACAGGCATATTGCTTGCCATGGCCAGAGCATTGTCTGAAACTGCCCCTATATTATTTACAGCCACTGTTTTTTCAGGCATCGCTTGGCCCGAATCACTTTTTTCTCCCGTCACCAGCTTACAAACACATATTTTTTACCTTGCTCAAGAAGGCTCTAATGCACAAGCCACGCAAACGGCATGGGCATCGGCTGCTGTTTTATTATCGCTTGTGTTGTGTTTGAGTCTTACAGCATGGTTTTTACGTCGTTATGAGGAGTCGTTATGAGTCACATACAATCACAGGCACGGCCACAACCAAATCAAGAATCACCCTCATTTGAAACCATTACACAACCCAGCATTGAAATTCACCAGCTATCGCTCATCTTATCCGATAAAACCATTCTCCATGATGTGTCGTTACAAATTGCTAACACAGGTATCACCACACTTATTGGCCCATCTGGGGCAGGTAAAAGTTCATTGTTGCGCTGTTTTAATATGCTTTATGATCATTGGTCGGGTGACATCAAAATCAATCAGCAAAACATCAAACAATGGCAAGGTGGTGGTGATTCACTTCGCCAACATATTGGTTTGATTGCACAAAAACCATCGGTATTCCCCGCATCTATCTATGAAAATGTCATTTTTGGTTTGAGTCGCAAACAGCGCAAACAAAATCAAGATTCTTGGGTTGAGCAATGTCTTATTCAAGCTGCATTGTGGGATGAAGTGAAAGATCGTTTGCAAAGCCCTGCTTGCACCTTATCCGTTGGCCAACAACAACGTTTATGTTTGGCACGCGCCCTAGCACTACGGCCATCAATCCTGCTCTTGGATGAACCCACAGCATCACTAGACCCACGCTCCAAACAACTGATTGAAAATGTTTTACAAACACTTGCAAAACACATACCCATGTTATGTGTCACCCATGATTTGGAGCAAGCCCAGCGTCTACAAGGCGAAGTGATTTTTATGTGTGATGGTAAAATCATTGAAACAGGACATAGCAGCGATTTTTTCCAAAATCCAAACAAACTCGAAACCCGTGAATTTTTACAATGGGCAGTATGTGAGTGTCCTAGTGATTAAAAAACTCTATTCGCCTTGCATGGTGGGTGGTATTTCTTCCAATAAAAAATTAATCAGTGCGCGCGTTTTTGCAGGCATAAATTCTTTTTCAGGAAAAACTATATACATAGGCAACCCTCCTATGGGTTGATACCCAGACAATATTGGAATCAACTTTCCTTGGCCAATGGTGTCGCCTAAAAGGGCTTTATCTATAAGTAATACTCCGGCATGTTCAACAGCCGCAGAAACCAGGGCACTTGGATCATTAATGGCCAATGGTCCTGAAACGGTGATGCTTTCCTCACCTTTTTGACTGGCAAATGTCCATGTGTTCATAACCCATTTTGAGTTTCGATAAAACAAACAACGGTGGTGCACTAAATCGCTTGGTGCTTTCAAAGATGGAGCATATTTTAAATACTCTGGACTAGCACAAAGCATCCAAGATAAATCGCCGATCTTGCGAGCAATTAAAGATGAATCAGCCAAGTGCCCAACCCGTATAGAAACATCTACATTTTCGGCAACCATATCGACAAAACGGTCTTCTAATTGTAAATTTACCGTTATTTTTGGGTAGCGTGCTAAAAACTTGGCTATTAAAGGAACAAGATGAACGCGCCCTTGTGCGCTGGGGCAAGAAACCTTCAGCATTCCCGCTATCTCAGATTGATGATCTTCACTGATGTGTTCAATGGTCTGGAGTGCCAATTCAATCTTATGTGCCTCTTGAAGAATATGGCGACCGACTTCCGTGAGCACAATTTTCCGCGTGGTTCGGTTAAATAACCGAGAACCAATTTTCTTTTCCAACGCAGCCAATTGTTTGCTGACGGATGATCGACTTATACCCAGTAACTGAGCTGCGGCAGATAAGCTTCCTAGCTTATTTATGTGAGAAAAAAGAACCAATTCTTTCATATTTTCATTTTCAAGCGGCATTTTTTGCTCCATTGGTGCCAATTTGGAAATAATCTAGTGAAAAGACGATGGCTAATCAAGCCACCATATTTGTCCTACCATTCGCGTGTCTTTAGAAAATAAACAATTTAGGAGCACAGATATGAGCAACACAATGAAAGCAGTACAAATCAATGCTTTTGGTGACCAAAGCGTTTTGGAATTGAATGATATCGGCATTCCAACGCCCGCGTCGAATGAAGTATTAATCAAAGTAAAATCAGCAGCCGTAAATCCTGTGGATTGGAAAATTCGTGAAGGTTATTTGCAAGCTATGCTTAACCACACCTTACCATTAACACTGGGCTGGGATGTATCTGGTGAGGTTGTTGCCGCCGGTGATCAAGTGAATCACCTCAAAGTAGGCGATGCTGTATATAGCCGACCTGAGATTAGTAAAAATGGAAGTTATGCCGAATATATGATTGCCGTTGCAGATGAAGTTGCAATTAAACCCAGCGCACTTACATGGCAAGAAGCGGCAGGTGTTCCTTTGGCTGCACTGACTGCATGGCAGTCGCTATACGAATTGGCGAAGTTGGAGGCTGGTGAGCGTGTCTTGATTCATGCGGGTTCTGGTGCTGTTGGTCAATTCGCTATCCAATTAGCCAAATTACGTGGTGCTTACGTCTACACAACTACTTCATCGAAAAATACAAGTTTGGTGAAAAGCCTCGGTGCAGATGAAGCTATTGATTACCATCAGGAAGACTTTTCGGCATTGAAAGATATTGATGTAGTCTTCGATACTATTGGTGGCGAAACACTAGCAAACAGCTGGAAAACCTTAAAGAAAGGCGGGCGCTTAGTATCTATCTGTGATAATCCAGATGAAGCAGCTGCTGCTGAACACGGTGTTTCTGCATTCTTCTGTTTTGTGCAACCTAGCCACGAACAACTTGGCCACCTGACTGAGTTAGCCAATGCTGGAAAGCTAAAGGTTAATATCGACAGTGAATTTGGGTTAGATGAAGTAGCAAAAGCACATGAGCGCAGTGAAAGCGGTCGAGCACAAGGAAAAATCATTATCAAGGTGTCAGAATAGGCCTGAATAAAAGAGACACAAAGGTTTCTTTTTCTTCACAACCTTCAATCAAAAGACCAGTCTCATAGTAGGCTGGTCTTTTGACTTGAGTTGAGCAATGTCTTATTCAAGCTGCATTATGAGATGAAGTGAAAAATCGTTTGCAAAGCCCTGCAAACACCTTATCCGTTGGCCAACAGCAGCGTTTATGTTTGGCGCGCGCCCAGCGCTACGTCCCTCAATTTCTGTAACTGTAGGTTATATGAAAATATAGTTTAACCTCGCAATACACCTATAAACATGATTCAAAAAGCCATATTGTAAATGCCCCCTACCCATAGCATCGGTAATCGGGCTGGCGTATAGAGCCAAGCTCCTAGTATACTTGTTTAAGCAAGCTCAGGAGGATTACCATGAATTATCATGTTGCATTAGATGTCTCACTGCGTTCGGTTTCTATTTGTAT
>Ga0316204_10009275_pt1 | contig 13230 bp, 12 predicted proteins | sample 6monrhotite_MG_2_FD_205661 | JGI IMG/M metagenome (GOLD analysis project Ga0316204, IMG submission 205661) | Microbial mat bacterial communities from mineral coupon in-situ incubated in ocean water Damariscotta River, Maine, United States -... | ecosystem: Environmental > Aquatic > Marine >... | reverse complement strand
CATTTCTCGTGACTGTGTTGCCAGTGAGCGCATAATCGGTTTCAGTATTCCGAACAAAACAATAATCACCAATAATCCACCCAGAATTTTTTTACCAATATCCAGAGCCCATCCCTGTTCCCAAATCGGTACTTCAGGTAAAGGCTCAGGAGCTGAGGGAAGAGTGAAAGATGAATTCATTACATTCACCGTGTCGCCTCGTTGCACATTAAAGCCCACTGCTTCTTTGATCAAATTACTCAAACGGGACAACTCTTCCGGGGTTCGTGGCAGACGTGTAGTATTGCCGCCTGCGACTGTTAATTTATCGTCCACCACCACGGCAACTGATAATCTTTTTAGGCGTCCCATAGAAAATCGTGTGTGACTGATAGTTTTATCCAGCTCATAATTACGTATTTCCCGACGATGACTACTACTGGGAGTAGCATTGGCGACTTCAACACCGGTATTTTCTTGAACCGATGCTGCACCAGGAGGCTGATTTGTCAATGCGCCAGGCACACCACCATCTAAAGCACCAGAAGACTGTTCTATCGTGGTCTGATCACTGCGTAGAGCTGGGGTATCCGGATTGAAGCTTTCCTGTGTCTGTTCATTCACCGTAAAATCAATATCTGCCGTCACCTGTGCTCGTACCGACTCAGCCCCCAAAACAGGCTCCAGCAGACGTTCGATACGATCAATGTAGGCCTGCTCAAACTTATGGATGTACTCAAACTGGGCGCCGGTGCGTGCAATTTGTAAATTGGAACTACCCGAAGTCAACAATTTTCCTTTTTGATCCACCACAGTAACACTGCTGACATCCAGTTCGGGAATACTGGATGACACCATGTGTATGATCGCGGATACCTGCCCACTTTCAAGATTTCGGCCAGGAAATAAATCAACCACCACTGAGGCACTGGATTTCTTTCGGTTACGCACAAAAACTGATTGCCGTGGTACAGCCAAATGCACTCGCGCATTTTTAACATTGCTCAGACTGGAAATTGTTCGTGCCAATTCAATTTCCAATGCCCGTTGATAGCGCGCTTTTTCCATAAATTGTGAAACACCAAAACTACTTTTATCTTCCAATGCATCGAAGCCTGCGCTCACTCCTTTTGGCAATCCCATGGAAGCCAGTCGAATACGTGCATCATGGATATTTTTTTTAGGTACCAACACAGCACCTGTGGCTGTATCAAGCTTTGCTTCAATACCACTCTGCCTTAATGCATCCAGCACTGTGCTAATATCTTGTTCTTCCAATGCGCCATATAACACACCGTAATTGGGTGTCCACGACCACAACACCACGGTAACGCCGATGGCCACACTGGCAGCCAGCCCCAACATCAGACCAATTTGACGAAAGGCATTCAGACCACTCATGCCCGCAAGTCCGGCAGAAACTTCTTCGGTATTGACTAATGCCATTTGGAACCTTCTTTCTTATTACTAACTTTTTTATGACTATAATTAAACGAACAATATTTACACATCCATTTTCCCATTAAACCTGCATCGACATTATCTCTTTATAAGCACTCACCAATTTCTTCCGTACCTGTAATGCTGCTTCAAAAGCAATACCAGATTTTTGTTTGGCAATCATTACTTCGGCAAGGCTGATACTGGAATCCCCTGAAAGAAAGGCATTCGTCAGTTTACCAGAAGCTTTTTGCACCTCATTAACCTTGTTAATACTATTGTTTAACAGGTCCCCAAAATTACTGCCGGTTATATTGTGTTGTGGTGTTACCGTTTTTCCCTGTGCCGCCGTGGCCATAGCACGCATTTGAGTAATCAATTGACTGGTATCGATTTCATTCATCGTCATTCTCCTGTTCCTTTACATCGATCAACAAATCTGAACTACACTGTTTCCATGCCATAACGACCGGGAACAGACATACCCATTTCACGCATTTTTGCTAACTTATAACGCAGTGTGCGTTGACTTATTCCCAGGTTTTTAGCTGCACGCTGACGGTTACCATTGTCAGCACGCAGCGCTGCAAGAATTTTATTGTATTCATGATCTTTCATTTCGTTGTCTAATGTCCGAGATTTATTGTCACTATCATTCAACATATCACTAACATCTGCACCAAGATTTTCGAACTGAATATCCTCTGCTTCAATCACATCGTCTTGTTTTAAAATCAATGATCGCTGAATTACATTATCCAATTCACGCACATTCCCTGGCCATTGATGGGCTAATAGTTTTTCACGTGCAGGTTTGCTTAATTCCGGCAACTTATCACTACTTGATTTTAAATGTTTACTGATCAACATAGTGCATAATGGTAAAATATCGTCTGCTCTGTCACGCAACGCAGGTATCTGAATGGGAAAAACATTCAATCGATAAAACAAATCTTCACGGAAACGACCTTCTTTAACTTCCTGTCGCATATTCCGGTTAGAGGTTGCCAGCACGCGCACATCCAGTGCTATGGTTTTCTGTCCACCCAAGCGCTCTACTTCACGTTCTTGTAATACACGCAATAATTTGGCTTGAAGCGCGGCATCCATTTCGGATACTTCATCCAATAACAAAGTTCCGCTCTGGGCCAGTTCAAATTTCCCCGGACATGCTTTATAAGCACCGGTAAAAGCACCTTTTTCATAACCAAACAAAGTTGCTTCCAACATATTTTCCGGAATGGCAGCGCAATTAATCGCAATAAAAGGTTTTCCTGCCCGCTGTGATTGGTTATGAATATAATGTGCCAACACCTCTTTGCCGACACCACTTTCACCCATTAACATGATGGTTGCATCACTGTTTGCCACTCGCTTTGCCAATGCGGCAAGTTCTCGGCTGCGCGAATCTTCGGCAATCATATTGTTGCTGTCTGCATTACGCTCGCCAATATATTGACTCACCATGGCCACCAGTACTTCAGCCTCAAAAGGTTTGCTAAGATAATCCACAGCACCATCACGCATGGCTTCCACTGCCATTTGTATTGAGCCATACGCCGTCATTAACATCACAGGAATATCCTGCCAGTGTAATTTAATTTTTTTAAGTAACGTATGGCCATCCATACCCGGCATTTGGATATCTGTGATGACCATATCAATTGATTGGCATTGGAGGATATCCATTGCAACAAGCCCATCACTGGCCGTTTGTATTTTATACCCAGCCAGAGCCAAGGTGTCACAAAGTGCTGTCCGCAAATCAGCATCATCTTCAACAACCAGAATAACGTCCTGACTCATATTACCTCCTGACGATTTGGTATATTGTTTTCCTCTATGTTACTTTTATCTGTGTCAGCAACCGGCAATTGCATAATAAATTCACTGCCCCGTGTCGGTACTGATTCCACTCGCACACTGCCACCATGTGCACATGCAACTGCTTTCACCACCGCCAATCCCAGGCCGGTACCATCATTTCGTGTAGTGAAAAAAGGTTTAAAAAGTTCATGCTGGATGTCTTCAGGGATGCCAGGACCATTGTCGATGACACAAAGCTCAACGGTATTGCAAATACCTTTGCGAGCCTGCAAGGTCAGTCGGGCTGATCGATTATCTTCTTTATCCATGGCCTGAATCGCATTGTTTGCAAGATTGAGCAATGCGCTACCGAGAATACGTGGATTACCCTGAATTTCCTGCGTGGATGTTTCACACATAACGATTAATTGAATGTCACGTTGTTTGCATACATTGGCAGTCTGACTTTCCAGTTCCGTCAATAATGTGGCAACGGCAACACGCTCTTGTCCACTATAGCCAGTACGGGAAAAAATCAGCATGTCAGAAATCAGCGACTCCAATTGACGTAACCGTTCAGTGACTTTGTCTGCCAATTGCTTACGTGCATTACTATCCAATTGGGTATTTTTAAGTTGTGCAGCAATTAACAGGCTGGACGCCAGCGGTGTACGGATTTGGTGAGCAAGTCCTGCGGCCATTTCACCCATGGCAATCAGGCGTTGATGCTGACTAAGGTTATCCTGTAATTCACGTGTTTCCGTCACGTCGGTGATCAGTAATACCTGGCCAGGTTGATCGCCCAACGGACAAGTAGAAATGCTGACACGCCGTCCATCATGTAATGAAATTTCATGACCATCATCGGAACGTGGTGCAAATACACGCGCAATCACGTTTGTCCATACTTCACCATGTTGGAGTTCACCCAGCACAGCTGTGGCACCAGGATTAAATTCACTGATTTTTCCCAAACCGTCCACCACAACCACTCCTGCGGGCAGTGCCGCCAAAATGGCGCGCAACAGCGATGCATCTGTTGTAGTAACCGTATGTGCGTGGGAGTTTTGCGTAATACCTTGTACAACACTATGACCGGTTAACTCGCCGTGCAGTTGAGTAACGCGGTCTTCAAGCTGATGGTATGAGGCCTCCAGTTGAGAGGAGAGGCGATTAAAAACCTTGAAGCTTTTTTCCAGGTTCTGAATTTGTTGCGATACGGCCATGGCACGCCTTGCCTTTCTGTTTCAAACAGTCTGTGTGGTACGGCTAGGCTAAAACCCTTTGTTTGCCGTTTTGTCACAGAATAAGCAAGTAATGTGCCTAAACAATAATTTATTTTATTATCAATAAGTTATAAATAATGTTCTTTTGGAGAGTCAAATTTCCGTCATAGTTTCGTTGCGTTGCAGGCCATATTTACGCAATTTTTCCACTAACGTAGTACGGCGCATTTTGAGCCGTTTTGCGGCATGGGCCACCACGCCTCCAGCATCATCCAACGCCTGCTTGATCAACGAGCATTCCATGGAGCTGATATGCTCTTTTAAATCGATACCTTCCCGTGGTAAACGAGATGTCTGAAAATCGGCACTCGGCATCAGATGTTGTTCAAAGTTAATGCTGGGCATATCTTCGCTCACCGTACCGGTTGGTCGGAATTTTGCGGGCAAATCGGCGACATCAACAATGCCATAGGGATACATGATCACCATGCGCTCCAGCAAATTGGAAAGTTCGCGCACATTACCCGGCCAACGATATTGACACAGCGCCATCATTGCCGTGGGTGTAAAACGCACCGAACCCCGTTTCTCGTTTTCCATGCGAGCAATCAACTCGTTCACTAACAAAGGCACATCATCTATGCGATCACGTAACGGAGGCATATCGATGGGAAATACATTGAGACGATAATACAGGTCTTCGCGGAAACTGTTATCTTTAATCAGCTCTTCCAGGTTTTGGTGTGTCGCAGCAATAACTCGCACGTCGGCATTCAGTTCCTTGTTACCACCGACACGCTCGAAGGTGCGCTCCTGCAGAACGCGCAATAATTTGACCTGCATACTTGTAGGCATATCGCCGATTTCATCCAGAAACAGGGTGCCACCCTCTGCCATTTCAAAACGTCCCCGACGGGCACTGATGGCACCCGTGAAAGCACCTTTTTCGTGGCCAAATAATTCACTTTCCAATAACTCACTGGGAATTGCACCACAGTTAATAGGCACAAAGGGTTTATCGCGCCGTGCAGAATGATAATGCAGGTTGCGCGCAACTACTTCTTTACCCGTGCCGGACTCACCTAAAATAAGCACTGTGGCTTCGGAGTTAGCCACTTGTTCAATCAATTTGCGCACCTCGATCACCCCACGACTGTTACCCACCAGGCTGCGGAACAAATCCAGGTTTACGCCACCACTACTGCCGCGTTTGCGGCCAAGATTAAATACCTCTACGCGTTGTAACAGATCAGATAATTCGGAATAATGTAAAGGAAGATTCAATATGGCAAAGGCAGACTGAACTGTATCTTTATCCAGAGAACGATCACTATCTTCCGACAATAAGAGTACGACGGGAGTATGTTCAGATTTTTTCTTTACTTCGGTGAATAATTCAGTGAGGCGCTCTACAGAACCACAATTTCCCAGTAAAACTGCTTCCGTTTGATCATCCAGAAAATCCAACACCCTACTCGTGTTGCTATCGGCAACATTCACCACCCCTTGTGCAACAAACTCTAGAATAGTAGTTAATTTCTGACGCTGTTGATCATTATCTTCGACCAGCAACAGTGTCATTAAATCAGGCATTGTCTCCTCCCAGGATAAGGCCATTTGCACTGATTAAGTGCGTTTATTTTCCCCACATCGCACTAAGTTATACACCATATTTTCGGGATGTCAAAATATTGTCACAAATAAATTGATAAAAATTGCTTTATAAAACGGTATGCTAGAGGGGTTACTTCGATACTTCTGTAACACTTAGGAGCTAACATTCAGCAAGTTATGAATTTTCATTTTTGCGTGCCAAGGCAATGGCACGGCGATGTTGACGGAAAACATATTTGTCCAACTGGTCTTGCAAGCGCTCTTCTAATGGATAGAAATTCACTATAAAACTTTTCGCCTGTACATCAATAAGCCGTGTGTAAAGTGTGAGTGGACGAGGAAAATTCGGATCAAGATAGATCCGGATTTTCAGTAGTACATCTTTTTTTAAACAGGCAACGGCATCCCTCTCGGTTTGCACACACAGGCCGTGCGCGCCCAAAATAACAGCATGCTGCGCTGGCAGATTCGCATTACTGGCCATCATTTCCGTGAGCAGATTCAGCAACAAGTCCAGACGTGTTTCAAGACGTTTAAATGACTCGTAACCGCCACCAGCCACTTCAACTTCCTCACTTTCCTGAGATGATGCCTCGTCCCTTAATAACAGGTTTTGCAGAAGCTCTTCGCTGGCACGGTGATGACGGTGTTGCTCACCTTCACTGGGTAGTTCCGATAACACTTCCCAATCTATGGGCAAGTAGTCGTCAAAGGTAATGCCGTCCAATAGAGAGTTTAGGGATTCGGTATGCATAGCCTGCAGAGTAATCGAAGCAGTCTGGTTTATGCAATGCTGGCAAGCGGTATTTATTTGTTGTTGGAGCTAAAGCCCTGAATAGCCTGATAAGCCATGCTGGCCTTGCCTGAATTCTTAATTTTGCACAGTTCATCCTGAATAACCGGCATCTCCGCTTCTGCCAGGCTTTTCGTTTTTTCATCGATAGAAAGTATTTCCCGGGCAAGTTCAACATTACCCACTATGCCCTGAGCAAACACTTGATTAAATAATGGTAAGCGAGCCTTTTCCAGCTCGGTTAATTTTTCCCACTCACCCGCTTGTGCAAACTGCAACATTTCCCGAGTGAATGTTAGTAATTGTTCGGCCGGCGACAGTTTTTTCACAGCATTCATTATATTTTCACACTGCGTCGTCTTGAGGTTTAATGCTGTCCCAGCCCAATTTTATTTCTCGTAAAAGTGTGTTCACTTCATCTAGCGCAGCCGAGTCATTTTTCGCATGCCCCATCATCAAACGCTGCAACATATATTCGTATAATGCGTCCAGGTTTTCAGCGATTTCACCACCTGCATCCATATTCAAGCTACTACGCAATCCATCAGAAATAATTGAAATCGCTATTTTGATATGAGCGGTCTTGTTAGGGACATCCTTGCTTAACATATACCCCTTGGCTTCATTAATTGAATCAATCGCCTTGGAAAGCAGCTTAGCAATCAATTCATGAGGACTGGCTCCCAAAACCGCAGCATCGATTTGTACTGTCTGATAGGCATTAACTGCCGTTTTCATGCTTTCCATTCCAGGCTCCGTTAAAAGTCAACTGATAAAAAATACTTTATTCCATAACTCCAGAAAAACAACATAAATATGCAGATCAGTTAACCTCTCATTATGTTGAAGGAGGGTTCAAGCTATCAAGCTGTTGAGTCAAGGCAGTATTTGTCGATGACAGGCTGGCTACCAATACATCCAGGGCGGTAAATCTCGCACGCATACGCGCTTCTATCCGCTCCAATCTGCTCTCAAGTGTCACCTGTCGGTCTTCCAGGTCATTAATTCGGTCTTTAAAGGTATTAGTACGCGAATCAATCGTTCCATTGAAAACCAGCATCTCTTCCGCAATGCTATCAAGCCTTGTTGCATATCCATCGGCAGAGGAGAATAATTCTGCAACATTATTGCTGTCGGCCTGTATTGCGGTATCCAAAGCGGCCTCATCCAATGCAAGTGTACCGTCGCGCTGAAAAGCAACACCAATACTTGACAGCGATGTATACGAACCAGTGATACCCGTTGGCGCCTGGTTTAACGCATCACGAATCGTATTGAACATTTGGCGAGTGCTTGAATCACTCGCGAGGGCTCCTGCCGTGCTTCCTGCAATACCAGGGTCCGTTTCTTTATTAATTAATTCACGAAGATCATTATATGCCGTAATAAAAGTCTCAATGGCTGCTTTAGCACTATCGGTATCCTGTGATACAGACACTGTGACGGGCCCTGTTGTCACCGCCGACAAACCTAAAGTGACGCCTGCAACCACATCCGTGACTGTGTTGGAGGATTTGGTGATGGCTATGCCATCCACCGTAAAATTGGCATCTTGTGCAGTAATTTTTTCTGATAAATTTTGTGTCCCGGCAGGATCCTGGCTTAACAAGGCAGACAAAGCTGCCTCTCCTGAAACTGCAACCCGTATACTTTCACCAGAGCCGCTATCCGTGGAACTTAAGACAAGCCGATAAGGGTTTGTGGCATCACCATCATTAACGATAGTTGCCGTAACACCCTGGTTAGCCGTATTAATCGCATCCCGGACGCCTTCCAGCGTATTGTTGCTGCTATCAATAACAACATCAAAAGAAGGATCAACACCGGCGGTAAAAGTCGCACCACTGTAGGTTCCTGCCACAGGATCGAAGGTGCCGCCAGAAATTGCCCCTAAATCAATCGTCAGCGTAGTGGATGTACCACCACCAATTGCTGCTGTCGCATCGGCTTGCCCTGCTGCCACAATTTTTTGTGACTGGGCAAGTTGACTCACTTCAATAGAATAATTACCGGCAATCGAGCCAACCGTTCCTGTGGCAGTAACAAAAGCGGTGTTAGATGAAGTCGCTTTATTAGCAAGTATGCTGGTTCCTGATTTTAGACCTGCTAATGCGGACTGAAATGATGCAAGAGAACTCTTTATCGTCCCAAGCGAAGATACTTTGGCATCAAAGCTGGTTTTTTGTGCGACGATCCGGTCAAGCGGAATCCGCTCAAGTTTCATCAAGTCGCTAACAATACCAGAAATATTGAGATTCGAGCCAACGCCCTGAGAAGTGAGCGTTCCAAAACCAAAACTAAAATCTGAAGACATTACTGCTTACCTCAACTCAGGCTTAAAAAGTCATGCATAACACGCACAATGCATGATACATGCCATCAAGCACTAGACCTTTTCTTCGAACATCATACCTTGCTGAGTCTCACCCAACGCGCGGGCAATAGCCACCATCGCCTCTGAGGGAATCTGTCGGATCAACTCACCTGTTTTTGCATCTTCAATCCGGACGACGTTAATGTCAGTTCCTTCAGCAACCGTAAACTTCAAGTCACTAAAACGCCCTTGCAACGTCATATTCACTTTCTCGACAAGGTTGTTCAAGTCTTCAGTACTTGGTTGTGAAGCTGGAGCCTCACCTTGCCGAACTTCAGCGTGGACACGAACTTGCCTCGCATCCGGCAAAGAATTACCTGAAGTAACGGGCGTTTGACTGGCAACCGAATCCTTCGCAACCGGAGAAATCGCCGAGCCCACCTTTATTAAGTTAGAGACATCCATACACACCTCCTACCCGCATAACCCGGCCATGCTTATTCATAACCGGGTTATTACTACTGAGCTTTACGGGCCATCTACTATCTCAAAAGAGACAACACGTTTTGCGGAATCGAGTTAGCCTGAGCCACCATCGCCGTACCGGCCTGCACCAGAATCTGGCCACGAGCCAGATTTGCGGTTTCCATTGCAAAGTCCGCGTCCATGATCCGGCTACGAGCAGCCGCATTATTTTCACGAGCCGTTTCAAAATTCTGGATGGTAAATTCAGCTGTTGCGATAGTTGCACCGTAACCTGCACGTGTACCCGCAAGAGTACCTAAAGACGTACCAATAGCGGTTGCGATACCCGCAGCACTTGCACCAAGACTACCACCGACCGCAGTACCTGCCGTAAAAGCAGCCTGAAAGGTGTCCAGCGCATCATATTCGACCTGAATCTTTGATGCTTGAGCAGCACCATTCGTTCCAGTGGCCTGCACTGCCAGCTCATTCATTCGTTGCAACACATCGGTAATAACTGCAGCTTCGCCATCGAGTGTTTGTGCAGTAGAAATATTATCTGCTGCGTTACGGATTTGTACACTGAGCCCACGCACGGTTGACTCCAGGGATATGCCAACCGCCAAACCAGCAGCATCATCACGTGCACTGTTGACACGCAAACCAGAGGACAAACGTTCAATGGACGTCGCCAGACTCAGAGAGTTTTTGTTCAGATTCTTCTGAGCATTCAACGACATAATATTCGTATTAATAATACTTGCAGCCATTTTCTTAACTCCTTATTTGTACCCCGGTAGCGCGACTATTGCGGGCCAGACTCAGGGGCACTTTACACTTAGCGGATATATCTCATTGATTTAGAAATATTTACCGTCCTCATTTTTATCTCAAAAGAGATAATACGTTTTGCGGAATCGAGTTGGCCTGAGCCACCATCGCCGTACCGGCCTGTACCAGAATCTGGCCACGGGCCAGGTTTGCGGTTTCCATTGCAAAATCTGCATCCATGATCCGGCTACGAGCTGCCGAATTATTTTCACGAGCCGTTTCAAAGTTCTGGATGGTAAATTCTGCCGTGGCAATGGTTGCACCGTAACCCGCACGCGTACCTGCAAGGGCACCAAGAGATGTTGTAATATTACCTGCGGCATTTGCGGCACTCCCCGTTCCCACAAGGTCACCGGCAATTATTGTGCCAGCTGTAAACGCAGCCTGAAAGGCATTTAACGCACTGTATTCCACTTGAATCTTTGAAGCTTGATTAATACCATTCGTCCCTTGGGCCTGGACTGCCAGCTCATTCATTCGTTGCAACACATCGGTAATAACTGCAGCCTCACCATCAAGTATTTGTGCAGTGGAAATATTGTCTGCTGCGTTACGGATTTGTACACTGAGCCCACGCACGGTTGACTCCAGGGATATGCCAACCGCCAAACCAGCAGCATCATCACGTGCACTGTTGACACGCAAACCAGAGGACAAACGTTCAATGGACGTCGCCAGACTCAGAGAATTTTTGTTCAGATTCTTCTGAGCATTCAAAGACATAATATTCGTATTAATAATACTTGCAGCCATTTTCTTAACTCCTTATTCGTACCCCGGTAGCGCGACTATTGCAGGCCAGATTCAGGGACACTTTACATTCGGCGGATATATTTCATCGATTTAGAAATATTTACCGTCCTCATTTTTATCTCAAAAGAGATAATACGTTTTGTGGAATCGAGTTGGCCTGAGCCACCATCGCCGTACCGGCCTGCACCAGAATTTGGCCACGAGCCAGGTTTGCGGTTTCCATTGCAAAATCTGCATCCATGATCCGGCTACGAGCAGCCGCATTATTTTCACGGGCCGTTTCAAAATTCTGGATGGTAAATTCTGCCGTTGCGATAGTCGCGCCGTAACCCGCACGTGTACCGGCAAGGGCGCCTAAAGAAGTACCAATATTACTTGCCGTCGCCGCACCAAGAGCACCAGCAACCGATGTACCCGCAGCAAAAGCAGCTTGAAAAGTATTCAGTGCATCATATTCCACTTGAATTTTTGATATCTGGGCAGCACCGTTGGTTCCTTGTGCCTGCACTGACAACTCATTCATTCGTTGCAACACATCGGTAATAACTGCAGCTTCACCATCAAGTGTTTGTGCAGTAGAAATATTGTCTGCTGCGTTACGGATTTGTACGCTGAGCCCACGCACTGTTGATTCTAGAGATATGCCAACCGCCAAACCGGCAGCGTCATCACGTGCACTGTTGACACGCAAACCAGAGGACAAACGTTCAATGGACGTCGCCAGACTCAGAGAATTTTTGTTCAGATTCTTCTGAGCATTCAACGACATAATATTCGTATTAATAATACTAGCAGCCATTTTATTAACTCCTGTGCTATCCCCCTTGCTGGCACGACTGATACGGGCTAGACAAAGGGTGCTTTACATTCAGCGGATATATCTCCCTAACATCTGGAAATATTTACCACTCCCGCGCACTATGTCGGCTCATCATCAAAATGCTTTAATCAAAACAGGTTTCTCACCAAGTGCTACCAACTACTACACTGAAAGCAATCCATATGGCAGCGTTAAAAAACTCTTCAGATGGCACACAATTTGCTCAGTAATATAAACGCCATAAAATCGACACAGGGGATCGCCTCTTGAGCGGAATCAACATATCGCAACAAACTGGCATAGATGGCGTTATCAGCAATACATTCGGTGAGCATTATTTATTCGGCATTAATCGAAATGTATTTCAGGAAACCGACGCCTGCACTGTATTTCGCACTTACTTTGGCGACTCTTTGTTTGAAGAAGATACGTTTTATATTATTGCGGGTACCGATAGCGGCTTGCTGTACCAATATATAAAGACGCAAGGCATTCCAAAGGGTAGTCGATATCTTTTTGTGGAGTTATCCGAAATTCTGGCGTTACTGCATGACTTTGAGCCTCAATTGGCAGGAGATGATACGGAATTAGCCGTCACCAATGAAAAAAACTGGTTGGCTCAAGCCGAAAAAATGGGGGCAAAAAAATACGCTGCCCTGAATCGGCTATCCTCTCTCCGTTCGCTGGGGGTCATTCACGGCCATTATGATGCCTACCCGCCATTCTGGCGTGAATTCAAGAAAGAATTTGATGCTTTTACTTGGCAACAGGCAAATTTCCGCGATAACCGCCGCTTCACTCTTTGTCAAATTGAAAATCTGGCTGAAAACCAAATTCCGGTAATTTGTTTGAAAAACACCTTCAACGACAAGACAGCGGTCGTGTTAGCAGGTGGTCCATCACTGGATGAGCTACTGCCCTGGGTGCAACAACATCGTGACAATTTGCTGATCATCGCCGTATCCCGCATCAGTTATTCACTGTTGGCAGCCGACATTCAACCCGACATTGTCGTATCCATCGATCCTCATCCCATCAATTTGTATGTTTGCCGGGATATGCTCGCCTTTCAAGACGGCACATTATTCGTTAATGACTTTCATCTGAGTCCCAATTTTTTATCCAGCTGGGGAGGCCAAAAGGTATTCACGGGATCTCGCTATCCATGGCCCACTCCGCTGGAACCAGA
>Ga0316204_10009274_pt1 | contig 13232 bp, 9 predicted proteins | sample 6monrhotite_MG_2_FD_205661 | JGI IMG/M metagenome (GOLD analysis project Ga0316204, IMG submission 205661) | Microbial mat bacterial communities from mineral coupon in-situ incubated in ocean water Damariscotta River, Maine, United States -... | ecosystem: Environmental > Aquatic > Marine >... | reverse complement strand
TGAAATCAAAACAGTTATTGGGGTCAAAGCTCTCGGTCAGTTGGTCGTTGCCCGAACCACCTAAGAGTATATCATTGTCCGAACTACCGAAAATCTTGCCCCCGCTGTCCAGGTCATAAAAATCTCCGAACAGGCCCTGGAAATACGGTGTGCTGGTGTCGAGACCGTCGTCTTCACCATTGTCGTCGGCGTCACCGGGGAAATGGCCGATGGAGATTTCTCCGGTGTCGGGGTCGACGAAAATGCCGCTCAGCGGATCGTCGGTTACCGGTGTTACCGACGGGTCGGACGCGTAGCTGCCGGTGATCGAGCCCGGGAAGTTCTCCGTGCCGATCTGGATCGCCGTGGCGGAATCGTTGCCGCCGCTGCTGAAAAAGTCGCTGCCGTTGATGTACCCGGGTAGCTGAAGGTTGGCGGCGTCGGGTTGGGCACCGTTGTTAATGGAGGAGTCTTTATCAATATTGACATCGGTTGACGAACCCGCAAACGCCTTAAGAAACCCTTTGATTCCATCAACAAACGCCGTTATAGGATCAATCGTTTGGGGCACGTTTCCAAGGGTCGTCTCCCCACCTTCTGAAGCGATTAGCTCCTCGATTCGTTTGATCGCGCTGGCAATCTTATGGGCTTCGAGACCGGTATCAACACCCAGCGGTTCATCAACCTTATAGGTGTCGCTAGCAATCCCGTTACCGTTATATTCACCGTAAATATCGCCGTTTACGCGTAAATTCGTAATTGGGATATCACTTCTTAATCCGGTGTCCTTCCACCCGGTCTCATGACCGGCCGAATCATAGGTCTGTTCCTCGATCACCCCGTTGTTATTGCGCAGATCACGATGCGCGAAGCCGTTAAGACCAATTATTTCACTGATTAGCGGCGCCGTTTCCTGATCGAGTGCGACACTGTTTTGCTCCATGAACCCGCCGGAATGACCGATGGCCACAGCTTTATTGGTCTCGTTGATGATGCCTTCGGTTTTAAGATCCTGATAAAAGGCTTTCAGGTCTTTGCTATTCTTACTCTCATAATCGTAATTCGACTGCGGTCCCAGGTAACGAACAATGTCGGCCTTGCCTTCTTCTTTTTTTTCGATTCCCTCTTTGCCGAAGTCCAAACCGTCGGCGGTGACATAGATTTGTGTCGTACCTTTCAGTTGCCACGCTATAGCGGCGACACTGCCATTATCCATGGTCTTGACGACATCGTATTTGGCTAAAATTTCTTGCGTCTGTGCTGCGGTAATATCCTGTTCTGTAGTGTCTTGAAGGTTGTTGTTGTAAAAATCAATTGCTTCAGCCGCAGCGTCATTTACGGCGGTTTGATACTGATCGACCGTCATACTCGTTGGGTCGACAGCTTTAACTTTTTGATTGATATCGGCATAAGTTGCAGCTTCCAGAAGAGCCGCATCCCTGATTTTGTTCAATGTCAGTTGGTTCGTCATTGGGTTTCTCCGGCTTTGTGACCGAGTTTTGCGGGGACAAAAATGTGATCAACCCGAGGTTCGGTCTTGCTCTTGTCGGCAGAAGCGGGACAGGACCGGGTTCCAGTCGTACGGCCTGTAACTATGTTCTTCGGGCCGCTCTTCGGAACGTACTTAAACCTGTAGTGTTCGGCGTACAGTTTTTTACCATCAACACTGGAGAACGTCCTATGGCGTTGGCTGACCCTGTCATTCGATTTAACAAGGCTCCAGTCTTCGTCAATGCGATACCTCGCTGTGACTTCATCGATCCTCCAAGTGGCGATGCATTTATTCTTAAAACCCTTGGGCTTGAGACCCTTCCAACGTTTGTAAAACAAACCGCAATTTGGATGATTAGGCTTTTCATAGGTAAATCGATAGAGGCCAGGTGAATCAACGTAATGATAAAAAAATAACGTTGTCGACATTTTTCCCGTCACCCGGTATTCGATGAAATCAAACTGGGAATTAAGGCCAAATTCGACGTACCTTGGCCCCACATCCGAAAGTGAATCGAAAACCCCCTTCACATTCTCGGCGGTTTTATAAACATGCGGCCCGGCGTATTTTTGGCAAAGCTCCTCGAAGTGTTTTTCTTCCGGCGCGTCTTTCAGCACCGGGTTTGTCAAATTTTCAACAACCTGAGCCGAATATGGATCACAGGCCGACAGCGCCAGTATTGCCAAAAACAGGCCAAATCGTTGGAACTGTTTTCTCCTGGATTTGCGCAGGCTATCCACATGATTTGACCGCTGAGCTATCCTTCCGGCGGACATCTCAGATTTCTTTAAATTGTCCCACATGTTCATAACTCACCACTCCACTACCGCCATGCCCGACCCGTCCGGGGCGGGCTGCAATGTCTTGATTTTCTCGCCCTTGAACACCTGTTCACGTAACTGTTTGATGATCTCTTCGCCACCACCAAAGGGGGCAATCAGGTCAATCAGCCACAACCGGTCACCGGCGTTCCAATCTCCTGGTTGCAGGCGGATTTGCCCGGCGGCGACGCGGGCCTCGGCCTCTTCGGTCAGCCGTGCCCAGCAGGCGTAGGCGACCGGCGCGTTGTTTTTGCGGAAAATTCGGAACTGGCGGAGCTTGACCGGCGGCAGCACCAGCCATTCGGCGTCGGCGAAGAAAAAGTGTTTGTGCGCCGGCGACTGCATCATCAACCATGACACCTGCCCCAGCACCTCGACTGGCCCCGGTTGACGGGATGCGGATTGTGGTGGCGTTGTTTGTGATCCCGGCGTATCGGCGCCTGCCGCAGTCTCAGCACCAACAGATTCCGCTGGGTCTTTAGTCTTCCTGGCCGACCTTTTCGCCGCAGCCTTACGTCGCTTTTTCGGAGCAGATTGGCCCCGCGCTGGTGTGTTCACCATTTACCTTCCCCCCGGCAGGTAGCTTTAGCAGATGCTGGCATCTTTAGCAGATGCTCTTCACAATACCTGTAATTGTATACACCTCTATGATGTAAATCATTTGGAATGCTGTCATACCCGTTCGGGGTAAGTCAACATCGGCTCATAAGGATCTTCCGATACTTCATACTTGCGTATGAGTTTTATAAATGTTCGGTATTTCCCTTGGATTCCTGCTTGTTTTGGCTATCTTTTCAAGGGTGACGTAATCCGGCCCGAACCGAATGAGTTAACGATGGCAAGGGAACATGGAAGGTGGGAGTACCATCAACGCCAGAGACCAAACCACTTCCGGTTTAACTCAATCGGAAGCCGGTGCATCCGCACCAGACCAGCCTTCCCTGCCTGTTGAGGGTGGGCAAGACTCCTCTGTCGCCGCCTCGGAGGCGCCGCCATCGGTCATGGACACGGGGTTGCTATGTTATTTGATGCTCTGCCAATACTTGGAAATTCCTGCCGATGGCGATCAGATCCGGCACCGGTTGGGCAAGCCGGGCGAGCTGTTTACTGATACCGATCTGTTGCGCGTCGCCAAGGATATGGAATTTAAGGCGCGGCTCGTTGAGACCACCTGGGAGCGCCTCGATAAAACACCGCTGCCGGCCATCGCCAAACGTAAAGACGGCAGCTATTTCATTCTCGCCAAGGTCTCGAAAACCGAGAACAAGGCGCTGATCCAGTGCCCGCAAGCCGGTCGCCCGGAGACCAAAACAAAGGAGCAGATTGAGGACGAGTGGGACGGCACCCTGATCCTGATGACGACCCGTGAACAGCTGAGCGGCGATGCGCGTAAATTCGATATCTCGTGGTTTATCCCGGCGGTGATCAAGTACCGGCAATTGTTTGGCGAGGTCATCCTGGCGAGCTTTTTCATTCAGGTGTTTGCCACCGTGTCGCCACTGTTTTTCATGGTGATCATCGACAAGGTGCTGGTCAGCCGCGGGTTATCGAGCCTGGACGTGCTGATCTTCGCGTTGGTTGTCGTCTCGGCCTTCGAAGTCATTCTCGGCGGACTGCGCACCTATATCTTTTCCCATACCACCAACCGCATCGATGTGGAACTCGGCACCAAACTGTTCAAACACTTGCTTAAACTGCCCATCGCCTACTTCGGTGCGCGCCGCGTCGGGGAAACGGTGGCCCGGGTGCGTGAACTGGAAAACATCCGCAATTTCCTCACCGGTTCGGCCCTGACGCTGGTCGTCGATCTGGTGTTCACGGTGGTGTTTTTCTGGATCATGTTCATCTTCGCCCCGGTTTTAACCTGGATCGTGCTGGGCTCAATTCCGTTTTACGTGACCTTTTCGCTGCTGATTACCCCGGCACTCCGGGCCCGGGTCGAAGAAAAATTCCAGCGCGGCGCCGCCAATACGGCATTTTTGACCGAGGCGGTCTCCGGCGTCGAGACCCTGAAGGCGTCGGCGGTCGAACCTCAGATGCAGCGGCGCTGGGAGGAACAGCTGGCGGGCTACGTACAGGCCTCGTTCAAGACCTCTCAGCTCTCCAATATCGCCTCCCAGGGCGTCCAGGCCATCCAGAAAATCACCATGGCGGCGACCCTGTTTTTTGGCGCCAAACTGGTGATCGATGGTGATCTGACCGTTGGTCAGTTGGTGGCCTTCAACATGTTGTCCGGGCGGGTATCGCAACCGATCCTGCGCCTCGCCCAACTGTGGCAGGACTTCCAGCAAATGCGGGTCAGCGTCGACCGGCTGGGCGATATCCTCAACACCAAACCGGAAGGCGCGGCGGACGCCGGGCGGGCAAAACTGCCGCCGATCAGGGGAGACGTCGAGTTCGATGGCATCACCTTCAGATACCGCGACGACGGGCCGGAGGTCTTGCGCAATATCTCCCTGAAGGTTCCCGCCGGTCAGGTGATCGGCATCGTCGGCCCGTCGGGGTCGGGTAAATCGACGCTGACCAAACTGGTGCAACGCCTGTACCTGCCGGAAAAGGGCCGGGTGCTCATCGACGGCACTGACTTGGGGTTGGTCGACCCCAGCTGGCTGCGCCGTCAGGTCGGCGTGGTGTTGCAGGAGAATTTTCTGTTTAATCGCTCGGTCCGGGACAACATCGCGATCGCTGATCCCGCCATGACCATGGAGCGGGTAATTGAAGCAGCGACCCAGGCGGGAGCCCACGACTTCATCCTCGAACTGCCGGAAGGTTACGATACGCTAATCGGTGAGCGCGGCGGCACGTTGTCGGGCGGTCAGCGCCAGCGTATCGCCATCGCCCGAGCCCTGGTGACCAACCCCCGCATCCTGATCCTCGACGAGGCAACCTCGGCGCTGGATTACGAATCGGAAAGCATCATCCAGGCCAACATGCGCCATATCTGCAAGGGCCGCACCGTGTTCACCATCGCCCACCGCCTCTCGACCGTACGCGATTGCGATCGCATCATCACCATCGAAGCCGGAGAGGTGGTCGAGGACGGCACCCATACGAGCCTGCTCAAGACCGACGGGCGTTATTCCAAACTGTGGCAGGCGCAAGCATCGGGCACGCCGCTCGCTGACCAGTTGCCCAACCCGTCATCCCCTAATCAGGTGCCGTCTAAAACAGCGATCAAACCTGATCCCGAGATCAAGGCATTGGACGCGCCGAAGCCATCATCAGCGCAAGCGGAACAGACACCTCCCCCGACGCCAACAAAGACACCCCCTTCACCGGCAACGGTACGTGGCGTCGTCCGCCGCACCGATGACGGGCGGCTAGTGGTCGAGGCGCCGGCGGCAGCGGCACAGCCCGAAGCAGAGACAAGTAAAGGCGTCATCCGCGGTAACCTTGCCGCCAAAGCAGCGGAAAAAGCCCAAGAGGAAACCCGCTGACATGGGCGCCCTGACCACCCTCAAACACCACGCCGACGTCGCCCGCTCAGCCTGGAAAGAACAGAACGAGTCGCGCAGGCAACTGAAAGCCGTTGGCACGTCGAAACGCGATGAACTGGCTTTCATGCCCGCCGCCGTCGAGATCACCGAGACCCCGGCCCGACCGCTTGGCCGGGCTGTGGTGCTGACCATCTGCGCCTTCACTGCTATCGCCATCGTCTGGGCCTCTATTGGTGAAATGGCCATCATTGCCACGGGGCAGGGCAAGATCATCACCAGCGAGCGGATCAAAATGATTCAGCCCCTGGAAAGTGGTGTCATCCGTGCCATTCTGGTCAAAGACGGGCAGTTCGTTAGAAAAGGCGATGTGCTGATCGAGCTCGATCCGACCGGTTCGGAGGCTGATCGCGAAAAGCTGTTCCAGGAACTGACTGCGGCGCAGACGGAACGGGCGCGCCTGAGCGCGTTGCTGACCAAAAATCCGGCCAAGAGCTACCGCCCGCCAAAAGACGCGCCTGGCACCTTGGTCGAACTGCAACGGGCCTATTTACTCAGTCAAATGCAACAACAGAAAGCCGAGCGGGCAACGTTGGAAGGGGAAATCTCCCGCTCGAAAGCCGAGATACGCACCACCAGCGCCGGTATCCATCGGCTGGAGACTAAGTATGGCAAGGTCAAACAGCGTATTGATGCCAACCGAAGGCTGTTCGAGAAAGGTGTGTTGCCCAAACTGACGTTTAACGAAATGGAAGAAGAAGAGTTCGATGTCGCCGGACAGCTGGAGGTCGAACGTCAGCGCCTGAGCGAAAGCCAGGCGTCACTGCGCTCAGCCCGCGCCCAGTACGCCGAAAAAGAGGCGGCCTTTGTTCGCGACATCCACGCGCAGCGGGCCGAGGTCCAGCAGCGGGTCAAATCGATTGAGCAGGAACTGGTCAAAGCGGTTGAGCGCAAACGCCTGCAGTCTCTGGTCGCGCCGGTCGATGGCTCAGTCCAGCAACTTGACGTGCATACGGTGGGCGGTGTCGTCACCCCGGCCCAACCCCTGATGCAGATTGTCCCTGCGGACTCAAAGATTGAGGTTGAGATAAAAATTCTCAACAAGGACATCGGCTTCGTGCTGAAAGATCAGAAAGCCGAGATCAAGATCGAGAGTTTCCCCTTCACCAAATATGGCACCATCGACGGCGAGGTCCGGCATGTCTATGGAGATGCCGTTGAGGATGAGCAAAACGGCCTTGCCTATCCGGCCCGCGTCTCCATGGCGCGAACGACCATGCTGGTTGGCACGAAGACCGTCAACCTCACGCCGGGCATGGCCGTCACCGTCGAGATCAAGACCGGCAAACGCCGCATCATCGACTATATTCTCGCCCCCTTGCAGGAATACCAGGACGAGAGTCTGAAGGAACAATAAGTGGATTCCGAAAACCTCTCCTTTCTACAAGCCGCTGATATCTTCTCGGTCCTTGACCCGGACGAATTTGACGACCTGAGCCAGGGCTTGCAGGTGACTGAACTTGTGGCCGAGCAGGCGTCCGTTACCCAGGGAGACGCGGGCAGTTCGCTGTTTATCGTCGTCTCAGGTCATCTGGCGGTGTTTATCACCGATGCCGGCACACCCGTTCATGTCGGTGACCTTTATGAAGGTGATTTTTTCGGCGAGATGTCGCTGCTAACCGGCACCCCTCGTACGGCCACTGTCCGCGCGACCCTCCCGACTTCGGTCATTGAAATCACCAAATCCCGCCTCGCTCCTTTGATGCAGCGTCATGCGGAATTGGCCTCGATGATGGGCCTGGCCCTGTCGGAACGCCAGAGCTCCAATCTCAAGACCCTGATGGAGTTCGAGCATCCGGCAACAGAGACTGAACAAGAAACCGTCGCGGCGCAGCTGTCCTATAGGATCAGCAAATTCTTCGAACTCCCGGTCACGGTCTGGGGTAAAGCCGTTGATGGCATCTCAGGGTTTTCGTTCAGCGGGCCGCTGGCTTATGTGCTGGGACGGACGGATGAGACGGCGAGCGCGGGCCGACCGTCTGCCGGTTCCGACGACCGTCAGATTGCCTTCACCACGGCGATCATCGTCATCGCCGCCAAGATGGCGGCGGCCGGGGGCAGTTATTCCGAGCGCGAAGTCGGACTGCTACAGGAGATTTTTGATATCCCCGCCGGTGACATGGCCAACGTCAGGCGGATTTATAACCGCGCCCAGGGCAGCCCAAAGGGGTATGAGCCTTTTGCCGAGCAGATTGCCGAACTGTTCAAAGACCGGACCACGGTCCTCGAAGAGTTGATCGGGATGCTGTTAAAGGTGGCGGGCAGCGGCACGCCCGGCACAGAGTACAAACTGCGGGTTATTGAGCGCGTTTCTGTAATATTCGGGTTTTCCAGTGAGGAGTTCGAGCGCCTGCAAACCATCAATGCACAAAGCACCTCCGCCGCCAGTGGTGAAGAGACCATGGATTACCTCAGTGTGCTGTCCTTACCCTTAAACACCACACCTGAAGAAGCCAAACAGGCCTACCGTAGGCTGGTTATGGAAAACCACCCGGACAAGCTGATCGCCGAGGGCATGCCAGAAGAGTTCATCAAACAGGCCAATGAAAAGCTGGCGATGATCAACACGGCTTATGAACAATTCCGTGCCGCCCATGCGGTTGCCTGATGCCTTTGATCTCTCTTCTAATACCCCTGCTGGCAGTTATCTTTAGTCTTCCAACGCCTTCAGCGCAGGCCGCCGAAGCGCAACTCCACAACAGGCTGCTTAAACTTAAAGGTGAGCCCGGAAACGACCACCGAACCATTGTCGACAGCACCAATACGCCTTGGCGGGCAATCGGTCGCTTGAACCGGCGCACGGGCGGACACTGCACGGCAACAGTGATCGCGCCCCATCTGGTACTGACCGCTGCCCATTGTCTGTGGAACAAACGCACCCGGCGCTACCTTCCCCCCCAGGCACTACATTTTGTCGCCGGCTGGAGCAAAGGCGAATACCTGTTCGCAACCCAGGCCCGCGCCGTCCACCCGGCTCCGGGTTACGAAAAAAACAGATCAAAACAAATGAAAGCCTTCACCCATGACTGGGCGATCGTCGAACTCATTGACAACCCGGTCCCGATAACCGGCCTGATCGCGCCCGGGAAGTTGGATTCTGGAAAATTCCAGGCGCGAGATACCAAGGTCGGTCCCTACAGCCAGGCCGGATACAGCGCCGACAAACGTCACGTCTTATCCGTCCACGAAAACTGCGCCGTCTGGGGGTTAGAAAAAACCCTAAAAGTAGCCCTCCACGGCTGTGATGCCCTGCCGGGTGACTCGGGCTCGCCAATGATCATCCGCCAGAAGAACGGCACCTACAACCTTATCGCCATCCACGTTGGTAATGCCGCGACAGGTGGCACAGGAACAGGAATCGCCGTCCCCATAGATGCCTTCCTTGGAAAGATCGAGAAATTTAAATGAGGCGCACCCTTGCCTGGGCTTGCCTGATTTTTTATTGACGGCCCTGATCGGCTACGCATCAAGAATATATGTTGCTCGCCTAACCCACACACGTCATCCAAAAAAAACTTTTTCATTTCGCGGGCAGACGTATGTGATTACGCAATGGTCTACGTTTTCGGAGAGTTGCAGGGATTTAACCCCCCCTCCCTAATTTCCACCCAACCAAAAAAACGACTGGGCAACGGTCTACCGTTCATGGCAACTGTAGGGAGTGTACCCCCTACCCCTTACGGGGATTGCGAGTCCTAAGCACCTCAGACCTAAACAACAACAATAACAACAAGCGACTTTTTTTATGTTCCGGGTCGGAAAATCCAGGGTCATGCGTTTCCCCGTGGAGCTCAGGGTCTCAAAGGACCCAACATGCCCAGGTGTTGCGTTGCCCCGCAACGATCATCGTTGCACGTTGCATTAAAACTCCAACTCCCAAACTAGAAAACCCAAACCCCTCTGCCACCCGTATATATAAAACATTTCGGGAAGGACCCAAATAAGGTCACCCCACACCGGATCAGCTAATCCGACTATCGTCAACAAGAGCGGCACGAAAGATTCAGGCAGAAAATCTAGGGTGCTGCACTGCCAGTGGTGCACGGTCCGTCAGAAAATCCAAAAGTGACAGGGTGGTGACGGGCAACGACAAGTCGTCGATCATCCTTAACCCATTGAATTTATTGGCTAGAGTGACGGGGTGACGGGCATGACGGAGGAAACGGCTTCTTTTGGGTAGGGGGCTTATTTTCTTGCTCCCCGAAACCTGCACCCTATTAAACTTCTCCCATATCTTCCCTAAAAACATAAAGACCCTCCCGTCATGCCCGTCACCCCGTCACTGAATTGTTTATTATCAACCGCTTATCAATGACGGTCGACCTGTCGTTGCCCGTCACCTGCCCGTCATCTTTCAAGCACAACCTCACCCTTGTTTCCTTCGTCTGCGGGTGCATCGCCTGAAACAAGCCCACCCATGCGGTTAGACTGACCGTGCTGGCAGCAGGTTGAGTGAGTGATACGGCGAGGTTATTCCGTGGTGACGGCATGGCGCACGGTGCCGTTTATCAATTAAAGGGGGGCGGGGGAAGGAGCGGGAGCGCAAGCGCTAACGAGACAATTCAGCAAGACTATAACCTAACCCCGGATAACAACGCCACAGGCCCCGGAAAAGGGCCAGCTGGCACGATTAATCCTCGCTCTCGGGGGCGGTGATATGCCAGGCACGGTCTTTCCCTTTTCTATCCTTATAAATTTCCCAACCAGCCTTATTCAAAACACCCATAATCCTCTTGAGTTCTGTACCTATTACACTCGGCTTGAGGGTTTCAAATTTCTTCCGCGCGCTGGTACTATCAATCTGGAGCACGACCTTTTCCTGCAATTCCGTTGCAGAACCACTCCACTTTTTGCCACCAACCGGGAACAAGGCCTCAAGGTGTTTCCAGATAAAACTATCTTCCAGCGCCACATCAGCTGATACGCGACGGTTTTCAATATAGGCCGCTTCAAATGCTCCAGCTGGCCAACCCATTGCGACAGAAACGGCCTCGCCCCAGACCCCCAAATCCCCCAACCTAAAATCCTCTCCCGGAGCCTTCACACCATCGTTGTAGGCCTTCATGGCGGCAGAGAAAACACCGCATAGTCCACCGAAGATACGAGGCTGCGCGACCTCAAACTCATCCCAAAATGCCGGGGTATCGTTGGTTTTGAGATATTCGGGGCGACGGCGAGGCGGCGGCTCCAGGTTGACTATGATTCCCCGATCCGCCAAGTCGCCACGCGTCATCAAATCCCCAATCCCGTTCAAAATTGAAGGACGGCCACCTTTAATCAAAGTAAGTTCAGTGTTGGAATGAAGCCGCCGCTGCACAACTCCGGCGCCGGTTGCCATTCCGCACAGGCTATTCGACAGCCAAACAGGAATTTTTTCGATATTGTCAAATACGAGAAGGTGTGAGTTTTCGAGAACTGCCGCAAAGTCACCAGCCCTATCAGGCGCCGCAACCAGTGGAATTTCGTTGGGGTCGATAAACCTTCTGATGATTTGGGAAGTCACAGATTTTGATGCACCCGGCGAACCACTCAACGCTAACACTGGATAAGGATGTTTGGGCGTCACCGCCTTGAGGATAAATACCAGTATCAGCATATTGTCATCATCAGATTTGCAGTTTATCCATGACCATAACTCATCAACGGAGCCCTCCGCATCCGGATCGGGAAGGGGGTTCATTATCGCAGTTCGGCGAAACTTCACTGGCGGGCAACCGATCACTCTCCAGCCATTAGAATTTATTTCAACCGCCTTGCCATCATCGCGCCCAAGATCGATGTAGACGGTGCTATCCAAACTGCCCGCAACACGCAAATAAAGCTTATGTTCCGGCCCTTCATGGATAGCCCGAGCCTTTATAGTCGCTATCAAACTACTCCGCATTTCCCGACTCGGAACACCAAGCCCGTTTCTATAACAGGAAAAATCAAGCCAGGTGGCAAAGCTCGGATCGTCTATACGGAAATTTCGCAGTCCCGCGCCAGAGGCCACCGTCGCCCACGCCTCTTTGGTCGACGTATGCCAGAGTTCGATATCACCAACGGCCCTCAGATAGTCATCATAGCTTTTCCCCCTACGCTTATTGCCACCCTTACCGGTATCAGCTTCATTCGTCCCGGTATCATCCGTCACATTTTGCTCTGACGCATTCACGACAAGCGACAAAACAGCGTCAAGTTCCCGAGTGCCCGCCTTGATTTCCTCTGCCGCGTCCGCCACGTCCCATTTTTCAGGAACATCTTGAGGCAGGGTAACCTGACGCACGGACGCAATGGCGATACCGGGAAGGCAACGGGCAACATCTTTCATCGCATCATGTCCCGGCGTGTCGGCGTCCGGCCACAGAATAACATTGCGCCGCGCCAACGGTCCCCAGTCGGACTTATTCACGGCCTTGCCCCCGTGCGGCCAGGTTGTAACGACGAAATCGGGATATAGTTTCGCCGCCGCGTCCGCCGCTTTTTCACCCTCAACGATCAACACCGGAGCATTACGCCGGGCGTATAAATGATCGAGATTGTAGAGCGGGCGGGGTGTTAAAAGCCCTTTCCACCGCCATTCAAAACGATCATTCCGGCTGCAAAACGTGAGTGGGAGAATGTCTTTTTCACCACCTTTTTTATTAAAGCGGCAAACATACATCATCACACCACCTTGAGCGTCTCGGTATGTCCAGTATCGAGACGGCTTGCCGTGCTTCGGGTGCACCATGGGTGGTTTTGACGCGTTGCAAGGAACTGGCGTTATCGGTTCCCATGTGTTCGCTTTCCGTTGCCGTGATCTTGAACGTTGGGCGGCTTCATCAGGCCCCAAATTTTCCGGAGATCCAAGCGGGGCAAAATTATCCATGATCAATCCCTAGCATTTCAGCCATACGTTCAGCCGCTTCGTATTGTGTTATCCGATGAAGGTATGCCGCCAGTGCGATCAGATCGCCGCCGCTGTCGCCGGATGACCAGTCGGCCCAGCGCCCGGTTCGCCAGTTGATTTTGAAACTGCCCCGGCGCTTGTCAGCACGGTGCGGATTGAGAGCGACATATTCAGAACCCTCAATTCGCCCATCCGGCAACCAGCGCTTGAGAATATCCAAGGGCCAGGCCATGGCCGCACGGTTGATCCTGTCGAAGTCGAGAGGTCTTCTGGTCATGGCAACCCCTCAATCTTCAACGACATACAAAGGTTTGGGTCGCAGTTGGAGTCCCCCGATCAGATCAAGGAATTCGTGCCATTGCCCGACCCTCTCAACTGGCGTTCGAATGAGAGAGTTATCTAGATCGATGAAAGTCAGCATCAAACTGCAAAGCTGGTCAGGAGTGACGTTCGCCACCTTCGAGCGTTCGACCGCATGCATGTAGCGTCGTTGAGCATCCATGATTCGTCCGGCGCTGGACAGATCGAAGTCTTGGGGTGCTCTCCCGGTTATCGCCATGCCAATTCGCCCCGAG
>Ga0316204_10009272_pt1 | contig 13236 bp, 14 predicted proteins | sample 6monrhotite_MG_2_FD_205661 | JGI IMG/M metagenome (GOLD analysis project Ga0316204, IMG submission 205661) | Microbial mat bacterial communities from mineral coupon in-situ incubated in ocean water Damariscotta River, Maine, United States -... | ecosystem: Environmental > Aquatic > Marine >... | reverse complement strand
GTCTAAAATCCACGCCACCATAGAGGCGGTGGTGGTTTTGCCGTGTGTACCCGCCACGGCAATCACCCAGCGGTCGTGCAAAATATTTTCCGCCAACCATTGCGGGCCAGACGTATAGGGTTGCAAGGTGTTTAAAGTGGCCTCTACCGCCAGATGCCCACGGCTTTTAGCGTTACCAATGACCACGGAATCGGGATTCTCTTTTAAAAACGTAATGTCGTCATCATTAGAAACGGCAATATCCGCTTGCTCAAGCTGTGTGCTCATTGGAGGATAAATGGCTTTATCCGAGCCTGTTACCTGCACACCCATCGCCTTGGCAATTTGAGCAATACCGCCCATAAAGGTTCCTGCAATGCCTAAAATATGAATTTTTTCCACTTTCACTCGATTATCCTTGCTCTGATTCCGCCACTCTTTTACACTCTCTTGTTATGAATAAACAAGCCTTTTTATCGGTAGAAACCGAATCCCAACTGTACGACTACTGCCAACAAATCATCAATAATCCTGAGATTACTTGGATTGCGATTGATACTGAATTTGTGCGCGTCGATACTTTTTTTCCTGAACTCAGTTTGGTTCAAATTCAAGACTGCTTGGGGCAAGCGACCATTATAGACCCCTTATTAATACAACAATCCACCAGCGAAGAAAATCGCGCGACCTCACTCAATGCCTTGATTGATCTGCTGACCGATCCAAACACGCTCAAAGTGTTTCACTCCGCTCGTCAAGATATCGAAGTATTGTACCAACTTGCACAGCGCTTGCCTGTTTCAATTTTTGACACCCAAATAGCCACCCTCTTCTTAAAACACGGCGAAATGGCGGGTTTTGCCCGAGTGGTTTTGGAAGAGCTGGGCGTCACCATGGACAAAAGCCAAACGCGCACCAACTGGCATGCTCGCCCCCTGACCGAAGAACAAATTCAATACGCCTTAGATGACGTACGTTACCTTGCCCCTTTATATGAAATCTGCCTACAAAAACTCAGCCCTGCTCAATTAAATGCCGTAACAGAAGATTGTTTAGCCATGCTCGATGAATCTCTCTATATCATCAACCCTAAACTGGCGGGCGAAAAAATTAAAGGCACCAAAGGTTATAAATCGAAACAACTGGCAATCGTTTATTCTTTAGCGCAATGGCGAGAAGAATACGCCATTCAACACAATCGACCCAAAAAATGGGTGATGAGTGATGATGTGATTACTCAAATAGCCAAGCGCCCACCTAAAACGGTTGAAGCGCTTTATAAAGTACCGCAAATAAAACCTTCATCGGTTAAAAGCTATGGTATTGAGTGGATCGAATTGATTGATCAAGTATTTGAACAGCCAGCAGAACAATGGCCGCAACCAGCGCCTAAAGCTAAAAGCCCAACACCACAGGAAGACGTACTGATTCAACTCTGTACGACTTATGCTCATCAAGTGGTGATTGACTATCGTTTGACCATGCATTCACTCATGCAACGCAACGATATATTGGCCATTATGCACAATCAGCCGCCAGCAAAACCCCTGCTTTCTGGCTGGCGTTATCAAATCATTGGTCAAGATCTTTTAGCTATTTTAAACGGTGATAAATCACTGTCTATCCTTAATCAGCAAGTGGTTTTATCCACGTCATAAAACAGTCTTAAAAAAGCAGGAACAGTACTTTATACTATTGCTTAGTATTGCCAGGTTTAACTATAACCATTTGAAAATAAAACACTAAACAGGCCTGCTCTCACCTTTTAACAAAAGCAATGTGGGAGTTTAAAGTTAAAAAAGGAATGCCCTCTTGAATTCGTCAACGCCTCATTCAATAAAAGACACAGTCGGAAACAACACCGCTAACAACGTTTTGTATGCGCAGGCGGGAGGTGTTTCAGCCGTTATTAATGCCAGTGCCGCTGCAGTCATTGAAACCGTTTTAGGCCATTCAGATCGTTTTGGCAAAATGTACGCCGCGTTAAATGGCATTAAAGGCGTGTTAGAAGAGAGGTTGATTGATCTAAGCGATATTTCAAAAGACACCTTAGACGCCATTAAATACCAACCCGGTGCGGTTTTTAATGCCTGTCGTTTTGACTTAGACCCTTTAGATCACAACCCGGCTCAATATGAACGTGTTTTAGAAGTTTTTAAAACCTACGACATTGGCTACTTCTTTTATAACGGTGGCAATGGTTCCATGGTCACCGCGCAAAAAGTCGCCGATTACTGTTGTGCCAATGGTCACCCTGTTCAGTGTGTGGGCATTGCCAAAACCATCGATAACGACTTAGCCATCTCTCACTGCAGCCCAGGATTTGGAAGTGCGGCTAAATACATCGCCACCAGTTTTTTAGAGGCCACGTTAGACACAATCTCCATGCATGATACCTCTACCAAGTTTTTTATTATGGAAACCATGGGGCGTAATGCTGGCTGGTTAGCGCTTTCGGCAGGTTTAATTAAAGATGTCATTCCAGATGTACCACTGATCATTCTGCCATCCGAACGCCCTTTTAATCAGCAAGCCTTTATGCAAAAAGCCGAGCAGTTCATTGCCGAAAAAGGCTACTGTGTCTGTGCCGTTTCAGAGGGACTGCAAAATGAGAATGGTGACTACCTCACCATTGCGAATATAGAGCACACCCACGAACGCGATTACACTCAACTGGGTGGTGTGGGTCATGCCATTGCAAGAATTGTTAATGACCAATACGATATTAAAACCCACTGCGCCATTCCAGATTATTTACAACGTTCTGCTAGCCACCTGGTGTCAAAAACCGATTGGCAAATGGCGTATGACGCTGGAAAAGCGGCCGTTGAAGCCGCCATCAATGGTCATCACGGCGTATTACCTATCATCAAAGTGACGTCAACAGAGCCCTTACAATGGACATTTGAGAACGTCAATTTAGAAGAAGTGGCTAATTTAGAAAAAACCGTACCCGATGAATTCATCACAGAAGACGGTATGGATTTGACCCCCGCCGCTTTAGAGTATCTGCGCCCATTGATACAAGGCGAAAGATCGGCTCCTTTCAAAAACGGTCTGCCTAATATTCCCGTTATTCAATTTGACTGTGTCGCACAACAACTACCGACTTATCACGCAATTAAATAAGACTCAGAGCTTTGCTTGCTACTTATGACTCACCCCTACAAGATCATCCATTTAGACACCATCGATTCAACCAATCGTTATTTGAAAGACTACACCTCTAAAAATAAACCGAGTGCTCCTGTATTTTGCATCACGCGAGAACAAACTCACGGCTACGGTCAACAACAACGTCGTTGGCAAACCAATCAACACTCGGCCATTTTTTCTTTAGCTTATCCTCTGCCACCTAAATCAACTATTATCGGCCTATTGAGTCTTAATATCGCGGCACTACTACACCAAAGCCTGACAGAATTAACGTCTGACACACTCTACTTAAAATGGCCAAATGATCTATACAATGCGCAAGGAAAAGTGGCTGGCATTTTAATCGAGCAGATCATTAAAAAAGACTACCAAGCGCTCATCATTGGCATTGGCATTAACCGAAACCATTCTGAACTGATTGACAGTGCCAGCAGTACCAGTCCGTTCGATACCGAATCATTACTCAAACGCTTTTTTCAAAAAATCCAACAAACAGGTTTGCTCGACTTTTCAGCGGCTGACACCCAAAAATACTGGCTAGAACACGATTTCTTTCTTAAAGAAGAGCCCGTCCGCATTATCACAGCAGAAAACAACGAACACATTCAATACGGTACCTATTTAGGAATCAACGCGCAGGGCCAAGCAAACATAATGATTCAAGACAACCTCATCACCCTCTCTTCTGGCCAAACGTCTATTAGAAAAATGACCTAGCTAATACCCCCTTTATAGTCACAAAAAACTTTATTCAGTTAAGAAAAATGTGAACAAAGTCAGAAACATTTAACCATTCAACGAATACTCTTCTCGTTTTCATAAAATACGTATATATTAGTAACTAGGAAAGACATAGAAGCGTTTCGTTATTACGCCAAAGGCCGTGCCCGTGGCAAAGTCGTGATCAGCATGGAGGAACCCGTATGCAAACAGACACTCTAAAAGACAATCAGATGAAGGCCATTATCTGGACCGCTTATGGCCGCCCAGAGGTACTTCAACTTCAAGACATAGAAAAGCCCGCTCCCAAAGACAATGAAATTTTGATCAAACTGCACGCCACCACGGTAGAAACAGGAGACTGTGAACTGAGGCAATACAAAATTCATAACTGGCTTTACCTACCCTTGCGATTCTACACAGGGCTGTTTAAACCCAGAATCAAAATACTAGGCCAACAGTTAGCGGGTGAAGTTGAAAAGGTAGGTAAGATGTCACTCTAAGGTAACCCCTGACACTATGGTTTATAAATATAGTTACATGCATTAATACCATTGGTACAAGCGTTTCAGACGGTACAGCCCTTTACTAAAGCGACCTACAGCTTTACCGTTTTGTTTTCGGCAACGGTACAGGCGGTACATGAGAAAAATTAACACCAACTATAACGGCCACTAATCTCTGCCTGATCAGCGACAAATTAACGCCAATTTTAGTAGCGGCTAATCATCATACTCAAGCAATAGATCAGCACTCACCCCCAAGGCATTCGATAACTTGAGTAAGGTATCAGCTCTTGGTATGGCCTTATCATTTTCAAAATTGGCTATTTGCGATTGGGTACTATTAGCCTTTTCGGCTAATTAAGTCTGAGAAAGCCCCAAATAAACACGCCACGCCTTTAATAGAGAATAACCTTCTAAGGTATTCAACTTAACCACTTCATGGGGGAGCGTGGTGTATTTTCTGTAACTTACTTGCATGGAGGTCATCAAGCATTGAGTGCAGTATTTTGCCCAAGCTCAAACTTTAGCCCTAAAGCTTGTACCACTTTAAATACCGTTTCAAATCGGGGGTGTTTACCAGCACCAAAGGACTTATAAAGGCTCTCACGGCCTAAACCTGTTTGATCTGCAATAGAGGCCATGCCCTTAGACTTAGCAGCCACACCAATGGCTTCAATAAATAACGCTGGGTCATTTTCTTCTAGGCAAGCCTCTAAGTAACCTCTAACATCTTCAGGCGTCTCAAGGTAATCCGCTGGGTTGTATGCGGCTGTTTTAATTTTCGAGTTCATTTATCCACGTCCTTATTTCTTTTATATCTTTGGTCTGCTGCGTCTTGTCACCGACCAGCATCAACAAAACGACTTGATCACCCTGCTTAGTAAAATACACTCGCCATCCTGCTCCAACATCAATCTTAAGCTCAAAGAGCTTTTCATCTAGTTGCCGACAGTCTCCAAAGCTCCCCATTGCAACACGGGTTAACCTTGCCGTAATTCGAGATTTTGCCCGATGGTCTTTTATCTTTTTAAAGCGTTCATCAAACGGAATCTTGCCGTTTCTTATTAACTTGGTGATTTCAATCATGTACTTAATTGTATCCCTTTAGATACTAAAAACAACATTATTAGAAAAATATAGTCTATTTTATGGCTCTCTGTACCGTTTGTACCGTTACGAAAACAAAAACGGTACAGGCTCTAAGCCTTGCTGGTAAAGGGCTGTACCGCTTGTACCATGTGTACCGTTAAAAATAACGAATGTATACTATGTCACACGCCTATTTTATGAATAGGAATGACATTGCCACCCGCTTTTAAACCGTCTAAATAATTAGCCCATGATTGCATCATCTCTTTACGCTGCGGTAAGTATTGAGCTTTGTTGTATGCACCGCGTACCTTGTTAACTTCCTCATGGGCTAATTGCTTCTCGATCAAGTCACCCATAAAGCCCATCTCATTAAGCATGGTGCTTGCGGTATGCCTAAAGCCGTGGAATGTTTGAATATCTTTAAAGCCTAGACGGTGTAATGCAGGGTTAAGGGTTTGTTCACCAAGGGGGCGGGTTTGGCTTCTAGGGCTAGGGAATAGGAATTCACAATCGGCACTGAGAGGCCTCATATATTCTATGATCTATAATACCTTTGATGAAATGGGCACGATATGGGGGCGCTTCTTTTTCATGCGTTCGGCTGGAATATCAATCACACCATTTTCTAGGTCGATTTCTTCCCATCTAATGCCAGCAATCTCTTTAGAACGTAAAAAAATGTATGGTGCTAACTCTAAGGCTTTCTTAGTGCTTATATCTCCTGCATAGCTATCTATCGCTTTTAGAATTTGAGTTAATACTTTGGGATCGGTGGTATGGGCGTAGTTTTTCTTATCAGCCTTTTGGAATATGTCATCGGGTAATTCGCCTGCTGGATTGCGTTCACAGTGGCCAAAGCCGATACCAAACTTAAATATGCGGTTGGTGTATTGCTTAATTCGACTGGTTGTCTCTACCCGTCCGCCTTGCTCAATTAACTTTAAGACCTTAATAACATCCATCGGTTTAATGTCGGCAAGTGGGTAGCTTTCTAGGCTTGGTAATAAATGCTTTTCTATCCGCTCTCTAATATCCCGTGAGTGGGCATAAGTCCATGATTCAGAATTATGCCTATGCCAAAGCTCAAAGAGCTGGCCAAAGGTCATTAGGTCGCTTTGCTTCTGTTCTTCTACGGCCTGCTCAAGCTGTATCGCCTGCTCTGTCTTTTTATGATCATTAGGGTCAATGCCAACGGCTAACAGTTCTTTAGCGTCATTACGCAAGTCTCTGGCCTGCTTTAAACCAATTGCGGGATATTCACCAATAGTAAGCACTTGCTCTTTTTTGGTTTGGGGGTGACGATAGCGGAAACGAAAGAATTTAGTACCGGCTTTACGAACCTCAATATAAAGGCCGTGCGTGTCGGTTTCTTTGTAAGCCTTAGACTTAGGCTTAAGATTTCTTAACTTTGTATCTGTAAGCATGGCAAACCCCAGTAAATTAGACCATTACAAGAAAAAAGCGGGTAACACCTAAAAATAATTGAGGGTAACGCTAAGTGTTACCCTCAATATTACCCGCTTTTTTATAAGCTTGCATAGTACAAATAATACTTGTGAATACCGCACAATACGCTAAGCTGTTGATTTTACTGAACGACAGGCATAAAAAAGCCTGCATAAGCAGGCTCAATTATCGAATATGGCGATGGACTAGGGATTCGAACCCCAGGTGGGCTACAAACCCACAACAGTTTTCAAGACTGCCGCCTTAAACCACTCAGCCAGTCCACCTTGTTTTGATGTTGCGTATTATAGAGTTCTGAGAGATTATTGCAAGGCGTTTTAACCATTTTTTCTGTAAATTTTTTATAACTTCCTGGGCTAGGACAAAGCAATGAATTCTAAACTCAATCAAAACAATCACTTAACGTTTAATGAACAATGTTATCAGTTGCTTTTTAAAATACCCAAAGGTCGAATAACCACCTATAAAGCCATTGCTGAGGCTTTAAATAGCAAAGCTTATCAAGCGGTCGGCAATGCGATGAATCGTAACCCTAACCCGATTACTGTGCCTTGCCATCGAGTCGTTAACGCTGACGGTCAATTAGGCGGTTATGCTTTTGGTCAGGATAAAAAAATTGAACTGCTTACTCAAGAAGGGATTGTCATTAACAACAACAGAGTGCAAGACTTTAAAACGGTCTTGTATGATTTTACTGAATAGCGCCTTTAAACCGGCATTCATTGCTTACTAATATTCAGGCATAAAAAACCACCTGAGTCGGTGGTTTTAAAAGGCTTCTTTTACAACACTAACATTAGATAGTTTCTACGCCACCCATATAAGGTCTTAAAGCTTCTGGCACGGTAATGCTACCATCTGCATTTTGATAGTTCTCTAGTACCGCCACTAAAGTGCGCCCTACAGCTAAACCTGAACCATTAATGGTATGCACTAATTGTGGTTTATCTTGTCCTGAACGGAAACGCGCCATTAAGCGACGTGCTTGAAAGTCTTCAAAACTTGAGCAAGATGAGATTTCACGATAGGCCTGTTGACCAGGTAACCAAACTTCTAGATCGAAAGTTTTCGCCGCTGAAAAACCGATGTCGCCTGCACACAATGCCATTAAGCGGTAAGGTAAGCCTAGTTTTTGTAGAATCACTTCTGCATGACCTGTTAGCTCTTCTAGAGCTTCTAGAGATTTTTCAGGGTGAACGATTTGTACCATCTCTACTTTTTCGAACTGGTGCTGACGAATCAGACCACGGGTATCACGACCATAAGAACCAGCTTCTGAACGGAAACATGGGGTATGCCCAACAAACTTAAGCGGCAGATCACTCTCTTCAATGATTTCATCACGCACAAGATTGGTAATAGGCACTTCAGCCGTTGGAATTAAATACAGATCACGATCACTGGTGTCATGCTCATCGTGTTTGCTGATCTTATAAAGGTCCGCTTCAAACTTAGGCAATTGCCCTGTACCGCGCAAGCTGTCTTGATTCACTAAATAAGGTACATAGACTTCTTCATAACCATGTTCAGCATGCGTATCCAGCATAAACTGCGTTAAAGCGCGTTGCATTTTTGCCAACGGGCCTTTTAATACAGAGAAACGTCCTGAAGTAACTTTAACTGCGGCATCGTTGTCATACCAACCACGCGCTTCAGTTAAATCAACATGGTCTTTTACCTCAAAATCATACTCGTTAGGCGTACCCCACTTTTTGATTTCAACATTATCCGCTTCTTCAAGCCCTGCAGGCGTAGAGGCGTGTGGAACATTAGGAATGCCAGAAAAGATATCATGCAGCTGGCTCTGTACCGATTCTGAAGACTGCTCTGCCGCTTCTAACTGAGCTTTTAAAGACTCTACTTCAGCCAATAACGGAGCAATATCCTCTCCTTGTGCTTTGGCTTTACCAATGCCTTTAGAACGACTGTTACGCTCTGCTTGCAACGCCTGTGCATTGGCTTGAAACTCTTTACGCTGTGCTTCAAGTGTTTGAATGACTTCTACATCTAACACATAACCACGAGTCTGTAGCTGCTCTGCAATGGTTTCTAGTTCACTTCTTAATCTTTTTGGATCTAACATGGGTTTCTCTAACCTATTATCTGGATATTAATTTTTCTATAACGTAAATTCTATAACGGAGTCTACCGTGTATCTGACATTCTGGCTTTCAGCCAGCCATTAAGCTCTTTGATCTAAATGACCTAAAACGATTTAAATATGCATGGTCAAAAACAATTCAAACACTTAAGTGGTTAAAAACTGACGGCCTGCTATCAAACCTAACCAAACACCCGCCAAGCAAGTAATTAAGCTCACGGCAATATTTAACACCGCTTTATTCAACTCGCCTACTTGAATGTATTGCATGGTTTCAAATGAAAAGGTCGAAAAGGTCGTAAACGCACCTAAAAACCCCACCATAATAAAAGCACGCCACTCGGTAGACACATCAAATTTATCCACCAGCAAAACGGCCACCAAGCCCATAATAAAAGAACCTAGCACATTAACTGATAAGGTTCCCCAAGCGAACTCTCGCCCAAACCATTGATAAACCTGATGAGACATTGCAAACCTTGCCACAGCGCCTAAGGCGCCACCACAAGCAATGGCAAACCAACCTAAAGTGGTCATCATAACGTACTCATTACCTGCATTAAATTTGATTCATTCTCATAGAAAGAGCACATCACTTTTTTATGATCGACGACGATAAATCGCCTGACTGTTTAATGACTCAAGATGCTTCATTTTAGCGGAAATTTTAATTTCTAATCCCCTTTCTACGGGCTGATAATACGATTTTTCAGCCATTTCTTCTGGAAAATAACACTCTCCCGCGGCAAACGCTTCAGGTTCATCGTGCGCATAACGATAACCCTTGCCATAATCTAACTCGGCCATTAACTTAGTCGGCGCATTCCGTAAATGCAAAGGCACTTCATAAGAGCCGTGTTCTTTAATATCGGCCAACACCGCTTTATACCCCATATAAACGGCATTCGACTTTGGTGCCACGGCTAAATAAGAGGCGGCATGAGCCAAGGCTAAATCGCCTTCTGGAGAGCCTAAACGCTCATAAGCCTCGGCCGCATTCACGCTGATTTGCAGTGCTTTTGGATCAGCATTGCCAATTTCTTCACTGGCCATGCGAATCAGACGACGCGCAAGGTAACGCGCATCGACCCCACCGTCTAACATTCGCACAAGCCAATACAGAGCGGCATTGGCATCTGAGCCACGAATAGATTTATGCAAAGCTGAGATTTGATCATAAAAAGCTTCACCGCCCTTATCAAAACGGCGTAAGCCCCCTTGAACCACCTCTTTACACGCCTCAGCAGTTAAGATAACTTGGCCTAGTGAGTCCGCGTCACTCATTTCGACAAAATCAATGGCCTGCTCTAAGTTATTCAGTAAACGACGAGCATCGCCATCCGCAGCGGCAATCAATAACGCTTGCGCTTCACTCTCTACCTTCAGTTCAATCTGCCGTTCTGAAGGAAAAGCGTCGTTAAGATCCGCTTCTAACAAAGCACGGCCATTTTCTAAAACCTGTGCTAATTCTTCATCCTCTAAGGTACGTAAAACATAAACTCGAGCGCGTGATAACAGGGCATTATTCAATTCAAAAGAGGGATTTTCCGTTGTGGCACCGATAAAAATAAAGGTACCGTCTTCTACAAAAGGTAAAAAGGCATCCTGCTGAGCTTTATTAAAACGATGCACTTCATCTACAAACAATAAAGTCCCCTGCTGAAATTGTTCACGATGCAATTTAGCTTGCTCAACCGCCGCTCTGACCTCTTTAACCCCATCTAAAACCGCAGATAAACTAATAAATTGCAAATCAGATTGCAAGGCAATCAGCCGTGCTAAGGTCGTTTTACCTACACCTGGCGGCCCCCAAAATACCATGGAGTGCAGACTGCCCGATTCAAACATACGAGAAAGCGCCCGCTTAGGCCCTAGTAAATGGGTTTGGCCTACATAGCCTTCGAGCGTTTGCGGCCTTAAACGGTCAGATAGAGGACGGTAAACGGACATTAAAGCGGTTCACCAACCAAGTCCACCCCCTCAGGCAGGTTAAATTTAAAATTCTCTAATGGAATCACATGATTTGATTCAATATTATGAAAGCGCACTTTGGTAATATTATCAGGCCCTTGGAACATCCATACTTCAGCCATTTCACCGTCTTTCATACCCACTTCAATACTTTGAAAGTAAGTGGCTTTTTTAGGCGTTAAATTATACCAATCCATGCCCATTCGATGGCCTGCATTCAAAATCATAAATTTACTTTCTATGTTCTCATCATAAAGAATCCAACTTAATGGAATATCGCCTTTCAGATCATCAATAGGACGCACGGTTACCTGATCCAAATCTTCATCAAACACCCACAAATTCACGCCATCAATGACAATTTTTTGCGGCGTTGGCTCTTCATACTGCCAAACCAATTGGCCAGGCCTATTTAACTGAAAGTGACCCGTTGATTTATTTAAAGCAAACATCGCTTCATCTGGCTGAGTTTGTTCAAACTCAGCACTAAAAGTTTTTAAATGGTTTACATAGTCTTGCAGGACATGTTGAGTAGGCGCACCATGAGCCACATTAGCCAAGCTAAACACGCCCGCTAAAGTTAACACTTTGAACCATTTGGTAAGAGATATTAATTTCATATTTTATTTGCCGCTTATCATCTTTATGTTCATTTTCGAATGTGATTTAAAGCTACGTCTCCTGAGGTTTGGGGGCCAGTACTTCACGGTTTCCATTGGCACCCGCCGATGAAATAACGCCTGAAGATTCCATGGTTTCAACAATTCTGGCCGCACGGTTATAACCAATTCTAAAATGCCTTTGCACCGAAGAAATTGACACTCGTCGTCCCTGAACAACAAAGTCTACAGCCGCATCATAAAGCTCGTCTTGCTCCGCGTCAGCTGGCTCGCCTCCATCGCCACCCTGATTATTCATACCCTGGGTAATCGTCTCAAGATAACGTGGTTCGCCTTGGCTTCTGACAAAATTTGCCACGCTATGTACTTCTTCATCGCTCATAAAAGCACCATGCACACGTTTAGGCGTACCTGAGCCTGGCGGTAAAAAAAGCATATCTCCCATGCCTAGTAGTTGTTCAGCGCCCCCTTGATCAAGAATGGTTCTTGAATCAATTTTAGTACTGACCATAAAAGAGATACGCGTTGGAATATTGGCTTTAATTAAACCGGTAATCACGTTGACAGAAGGACGCTGAGTGGCCAAAATCAGGTGAATACCCGCTGCTCGAGCTTTCTGAGCGATACGAGCAATCAACTGCTCCACCTCTTTACCCACCACCATAATCATATCCGCAAACTCATCCACCACGACCACAATAAAAGGTAAGGTTTCTAAAGTCGGAGGACTTTCACCCAGTTCATGACCGTAATTGGCCACCTGCTGGTAAAGTGGATCGATTAAAGGCTTACCATCATCAATGGCTTTTTGTACTTTAGCATTAAATCCAGCAATGTTTCGTACACCCAATTTAGCCATTAACTGGTAACGTCGATCCATTTCGAAAACACACCAGCGCAGAGCATTGGCCGCTTCACTCATATCGGTCACTACGGGCGTTAATAAGTGCGGAATATCATCGTATACCGATAGTTCTAACATCTTAGGATCAACCATAATCAATCGAACTTGCTCTGGCGTACTTTTATAGAGCAAACTTAAAATCATACTGTTCACGCCAACCGATTTACCCGACCCTGTCGTACCCGCCACCAAAAGATGAGGCATTTTGGCAATGTCCGCTACAATTGGTTTACCCGCAATGTCTTTACCTAAACCAACGGTTAAAGGTGAAGAGGCCATCTGAAACTCATCAGATGACAAGACCTCTCTAAAACTCACTATTTCACGTTGTTCATTAGGGATTTCAATTCCAACCACGGCTTTACCAGGTATGACATCCACCACTCTCACGGCTTGAACAGAAAGCACACGCGCTAAATCTTTAGAAAGGTTATTGATTTGACTTACTTTGACACCTGCTGCTGGCAAGATTTCAAATCGAGTTACAACAGGACCTGGCTGCACCGATTCCACTTTAACCGTAACACCAAACTCTAAGAGTCTCTGTTCTAATAGGCTCGATAAAGCGGTTAGTTCCTCTGTTGAAAAGCCATCCTCATATTCTGGGGCAGGCTCCAATAACTCTAAACCAGGTAAGTCGCCTGATTGCACAAGGGGAATGGACGATCTGCTTTGTTGTTTTTGACCAATTTTTACATCAGAGCTTATATTTTCTTTATC
>Ga0316204_10009271_pt1 | contig 13237 bp, 15 predicted proteins | sample 6monrhotite_MG_2_FD_205661 | JGI IMG/M metagenome (GOLD analysis project Ga0316204, IMG submission 205661) | Microbial mat bacterial communities from mineral coupon in-situ incubated in ocean water Damariscotta River, Maine, United States -... | ecosystem: Environmental > Aquatic > Marine >... | reverse complement strand
CACAGGATGAGACATGCCCACAGGCCCCCGGCGAAGTCAGGCAGGTTTATGGGTTTGACGATACCGTGATGCCGTTTCCGATGGGGCCGGGGGGTGATGAATCCTATCCCGTTGCCCTGTGGCGTGGACTCTATGGCTGTGGGGATCAAACCGGGGGCGGATTGTGGAAGGCCGTGGACTGGTTGACGCTGGACCGTCGGGTCTGGGAATGCGACCGGGGAAAGGTGACGCTTGATCTGCATTCGGGCGGGCATTTCATCCCGCATGGGTGGATTGGCTGGCAGCTGGATCAGCTGATGGGCCGGGTGCCGCGCTATCCCTGAGCGTGTGCTAGCGTCGAAGGGGGGGGCTGCGTTGTGGGTTCCGCGCCGCCGTCTTCTGCACCCCATCAGGAACGAGACCGGATAGGGCAGGGAACACGTGGCAAATGAGTGGTTTTGTCAGGGAACATGCTTTAACTTGGTCAGACGGCAGGCGCAAAAAAGCCCGGCACAATGGCCGGGCGTTTTATAACTATTTCATCGCATGGCATTGGAAAATTGGTGTATTCGGATCGAGCGAATACCAAGGTTTCCAGGAAATCCCTTAGCGGCGCAGGCCCAGGCGTTTGATAAGGTCCTGATACCGGGCTTCATCCTTGCCTTTTGTGTAGTCCAGAAGCTTGCGGCGTGTCGCAACCATTTTGAGCAGACCACGGCGGCCGTGGTTGTCTTTTTTGTGGGTCTTGAAGTGCTCTGTCAGCGTCGCAATGCGAGAGCTGAGAACGGCAACCTGAACTTCGGGCGAACCGGTGTCACCTTCGGACGTGCCGAATTCCTTGATCAGCCGGGCTTTTTCTTCTGCTGTAATCGACATCGGGGTCTCCTTTTCAAAAGGGTTAAAGATATGGCGCAGGCCGGGATGTCGTCCAGCACAGGCCCATGGAGGACGCCTGCGGACCGGAATCAGCAGGCGATGGGGGCGTATAGGAGGATTTTGGCAGGATGGCAAAGGGTTATTGTGTCAGGCACCGCCCAGACCCAGCGCAGCAACGGCGCTTTGCGGGATCAGAGAAATATCGGCGCCGGTGAGGGGGCCGTCCAGTGACCGCACCTGGGCCAGAAGCTGATTGCCCATCCAGACCTGCAATTCCCCTTGCTGATCGGGATCGGGACGGACTTCGACATCAGGCGGGGCGATGTCGTCGCTGTCGTCCCAGACAAAAAGCAAGGTGTCATCTTCGGGTGTGAAATCCGTAATGTCGGCGCGCGCGCCCTCGGTCATCCAATCCCCGATCATGATGTCATCGGTGCCGTCACCGGCGGTCACGATGTCGCCGTCACCTGCGATAATCAGGTCATTGCCGCCGCCTCCATTCAGGAAATCGGGCAATTTGTTGGGATTGGACGGTGAAGGGGCGGCCTCATCCGTGACACCATCAACCGTGTCATTGCCCCAGCCGCCAAACAGCACATCGTTTCCGCCGCCGCCTTGCAACAGGTCATCGTCAAGCCCGCCGTGGATCGAATCATCACCCGGCCCGCCAAAAAGGCGGTCGTTGCCCGCCGACCCATTCAACGCGTCATTTCCGGCGTTGCCGTGGATCACGTCGTCATCGTTGTGTCCCGCAATCGCATCATCCAGATCACCACCCAAAAGCGCGTCATCACCGTCCTCGCCGGCAATGCTGTCATTCCCGGCGCCGCCGATGATGGTGTCGTTTCCCGCACCGCCACGCGCATCGTCGTTGCCCGCGCCGCCATGTATCAGATCGTCGCCGTTGTAGCCGCCGATCCGGTCCTCGGCGTCGGTTCCTGACAGGGTATCGGCCTCCTGCGTACCCAAAAGCAGATTTACTCGGGTATTGGTTTCGGTGTTTTCTTCAGGCAGATCATCGGTTTCGTCACCCTGGGCGCCGATGTCGACATAGGCAACAGCACTGACCGCCATCAGGCCCATCAATCCTGCCAACCACAACATCCGATGCCCTCTTTGTCAGTACGATCCGGGGTGAATAGACCCTGCACAGCATGGCAACACGCAGGCCACAGGTCAAAGCAGAGTTGGGAACGTGGTTAACAATTCCCTGCCGATCCGGGGATCAGGTCCAGCCGACAGGGGCCTGCGCATAGGGCAGGTACAATGGGTGTTTCGGGTGGCCCGCCTTGGAAAGCCCAAGATGGAAGAGCGGTGTTGGTTCTTGGCGCAACATTTCGCCAACCGCAGGCCCCCGCATGTGATGTTCGCCGTGCACCCCCCATGCCGCGATGATGTCATCCGCCCATGCCGCCCCCTCACGGATCGCCATGTCATTGCCCGGCCCGACGGGATCGGCCACGGCGCGCATGTCGCGTGGATCGGTTGCGCGGTAGGCAAAGATGTTCGTTACCCGGAAGCCGCCGTACCCCAGATGCCGGGCGCGGCGCTCGCAACGTTCCACGGTCGGGTCGTTCTGGACTTCGGTTGCGGTCGAGGGGTTGAGCATCACGAACATTACCCGCCTGGCTGTCTTGTCCCAGATCCGTGTCAGGCTGTAGCGGTAGCGTTCGCAATCGGAATAGACTGCCGTTGACGGCGCGTCGCCTTTGGTATGGGTGCGGGTTATCATGTCGGTGTTGTGCCAAATCGTCGGGCCGGCTTCAAACCGAAAAGGCCGCCCAACGACGGGGCGGCCCAATGTCTGTCAGAAAGGATCATGCCGGGGCGACAATCCTGCGGGTCTTGAGGTCAAAGACGAGCGCTTGGGTTTCAATTACCGCTGCCACGACAACGGCAAAGACGATGTGCCCCCAAAGGGCGACCCAGGTGATCCCGGTAAAGCCAAGGAAGGCAGGCATTCCAGCCACCAGATGAGCCATGACGTACAAGGCAAAGATCCACAGCGCGGTGCCATAGGCCACGGCCGTCACGCCCCAGTGCAACGCAGGCAGAATGGCCCGCTGGATCGGGCGGGCAATCAGGAAATAACCAAGGGTATAGAATATCACGCCGGTGGCGATGTGCAGCAGATAAGCAGCGCCAGCGGGGCTGCTGCCAAACACCTGCTTGAGGGTCGAGGTGGCCAGCCCGACAGGCGCCAGTTTGGCGTAGCCCAGAAGCGGGCTGAGGCCCTGACCAAATGCGTCAAAGGCCACGGTGGCAAGCGCACCTGCGCTCAAAAGGGTAAAAATGCTGCGGTTCATCGTCTGTCTCCTTTGGGGGCGGCGGGTTCAATACTGTATAAATGTGCCCTGTCCGGGCCGACGTCAGCCGTTCTCACGCAGGCATGAACGATTGCGCGGGTTCTGAAACAATTTCTGAAACAATCCCCGCGAGATGCTGACAGCGGCGTGATTTGCGTGTCAGTCTGTAATATTTGGAACTGAAAGGTTCCGAATATTTTGCCGTTAACCTCGGATTAATCTTATTCAACTTTTATCGGCCCGATGATCGGAGTGCCTGGGGCCTGCTCTTGCAGGGCCAGATCGGCGCAAAAACAGATGGGGCATGTTCATGTTGTTTGCACTAATTGCGATGGCTTTGGCGGCAGCGGCGGGATTGACCGACTTTGCCAGCGCGGAACTGGAAGAAGAAATTGAAAAGCTGGAAGAAGAGTTTGAGCGCGAGATAGCGGACCTGGATGTCGGGGCACTGATTGACGATCTGCGCAATGGGTCGGACAGCGCGGAAATGCCGGTGATCACGGCAGGGGTCGATCAAACCATTGAAGGCACGGAGGGCGCGGATACCCTTGCCGGTGACGCCGGTGATGCCGACCTGTTGCTGGGGTATGGCGGGGACGACCAGCTGGCTGTCAATGACCAGAACACAGGCACCGGCGGCGCTGGCAGAGACATTTTTGACCTTTACGCCGGTTCGGACGCGGTCATCACCGACTTTGTACCCGGAGAGGATTCGCTGCGCGTCAATGCCAACGAAATACTGCTGTTCCAGAACCCGCCTTATGCGATGGACTGGCAGGTGACAGATCAGGGGGTTGAACTGCATTATGTGTCCGAAGGGGCGGTGGGCGACGCTGAAAACAGCAGGATCGTCACTCTTGAGGGGCTGGACGCCCCGCCACCCGTCGAAGATGTCACGCTGCTGATATACGATGAGATACAGGACGAGAATTTTGTCCTGATGGGCGATGAGATCAATTTTACCCAGCGTCTGGAAGGCACCGGGGCGGACGATCAGTTCACGGTTGAGGACACCTATTCAGCGTATGAAATCGCCACCGGCGCAGGGGATGACCAGGTCGAATTCAACAGTTTTCGCGGTGTCACCGATCTTGGTGAGGGGGACGACACCTATGTATCAGAGGCGGAACCGTTCACGGATAACCCGTTCCTCAATCCTTCTGAGACAATCATGGGTGGCGCAGGCAACGACGTCATCACCGGCGGCGAAACCGGGTTTATCGTCGATGGCGGACCGGGCGACGATACGATCACCGCCCTGCGTGACAGCCGGGCCAGCGCCTTTTATGCGCAACTGGATGGCGGAGCCGGAGAGGATGTCATCACCTTTGGCGAACATACCGTCGCGACCGGCGGAGAGGGCGCGGACAGCTTCGTGATTACCCCGGAACTGAAAGGGGGACCAACGCCGTCACAGATCACCGATTTCGACCCGGCAGAGGACGCTTTGGTAATCCAGCTGCACGAAGGGTATAGCGGCGCAGGAGAATTGTCGCTTGCGGTTGCGACCTACGGGTATGGGTCTGCGATCCTTGTTGACGGGATTGTTGCGGTTCAGTTTGTCGAAAACCTGAATGATCTGTCATCCGTTGTCGTCGTCCGGTGATGCCGGGCCGGTTTCGGATACATTGAAGACCCGCGAAGGGTGCAGCATGCCTGCCTTGAAGCGCCCGACCGCAACGGCCCGACCGTCAAACGAGGCCCAGCATTCATCGCCGTAATCCACATCATAAGCAATCACCATGCCCGGATTGCCATTGCGCAGGCGTATCGCACCTTCGGCGGTGGCAGTGACTTCAGGCAGGTCCACCAGACCCTGCTCCAGAGGCAGAAGATGCTGATCCAGCTCGGGACTGCGCGCCAGCGCGTCGATCTGATCCATTGTCAGCCCGTCCGCGGCATCAAATGGGCCTGACCAGATGCGGCGCAGTTCGCGGACATGGCCATAACACCCCAGAACCTGCCCCAGATCGCGGGCAATGGCCCGAACGTATCCACCCTTGCCACAGACCATTTCAAGCGTGATTTGATCGGCATCGGGCCGATCGGTCAACAGCAGGCTTTCCACGAACAACGGGCGCGCGGCCAGGGTCATTTCCTCGCCGTCGCGGGCGCGCTTGTAGGCCCGTTCGCCGTCGATCTTCACGGCCGAAAACTGTGGCGGTACCTGTTCGATGTCACCGATGAAGCCTGACAGCGCCTGTTTGATTGCGGCGTCGTCCGGGCGCAGATCTGAGGTTTTCAGCACCTCGCCTTCGGCGTCATCGGTGTTTGTCGACACCCCCAACCGGACCGTGAACTCGTAAGCCTTGAGCGCATCGGTGATGTAGGGCACGGTTTTGGTTGCCTCACCCAGCGCCACGGCAAGCACGCCCGTGGCTTCGGGATCTAGGGTGCCGGCATGCCCGGCCTTCTTGGCGTCAAGGGCCCAGCGGACCTTGTTTACGACGGCTGTTGATGTTGGCCCTGCGGGTTTGTCCACAACCAGCCATCCCGAAATGTCCCGACCTTTGCGTTTGCGCGCCATAATATCCCCATCCAATCTGGCCTGCGCTATACAGAGGTCACGCGGCACTGCCCAGACCGATTTTGGCGCGGTCAATCAGAGACTGGCCGGGGCTCCACCACGCCAATGATCGGCCCGATGGTTGTGAACCCCGCATCGTCCCGGCCCAGGTCAGGCGCGCGGACACGGGATATGTTGCCATCCAGATAGAGCGCATTCGGAACACCGAGATGATCCCGAAAAAGCAATGCAAACTCATAAAAGGACACCACGTTGTTGGAAATTGCAAACACTGCCCTGCTACCGTCCGGGCTGGTGCCGACGCCGTTCCGAATGTAGCGGGACGTGCTCTCGGCCAGAAAACGCGGATGCAGCGCGCCGTCAATGACCAGCATCGGACCCGATTGGGTAGCCGACCGGCACTCAGGTGTACGGGCGACAAAGACAGACGTTTCAAACACATCAGCGCGGTCTTCTCGAAGGCATAGAACCCCATTCGGCAACAGGCCGAAATTTCCCGGCCCGGCGTTCCGCATCACGTGCTGGGCTTCGACCCCGTCTTCCAGATAATAGCCGACAGGTCTCCGGTCGTCGTGATACATCCCGGCATTCATCGCAAACCCCAGCGAAAGGCCCGATGCAGACAGAATGGCGTCCAACGTCCCGAAATGGCCGATTATCTCGCCATTTTCATCGCGCAGGAACAACCGCAGGTCTTGCGCGGCTGGCTGAACCTCGCAGATGACGTAGGAATTGCCCTGATACACGTCCTCGCGGCACTGGGCTGCCTGCGCGCCCCCCGCCGCCAACACAAGCGCAAGGGTCGCAGGCCACTTCATGCGTCGCCTGGTCGGTCGGGCGCGTCGGCGTCCCGGCGCACCCGGTCCTCCGACAACATCCGCCGGGTCTCATCCATCTGGTCAAAGGTCTGATCCAGCTGAAACCGCAGCTCAGGCGAGAATTTCAAGGTCAGCTTCTTGGCCACAGCCTTGCGCAACTCGCCCTTGTTGCGGGCCAGCATCTTGAGCACATCCTCCTGGCCCTGTCCCCCCAACGGCAAGACATAGGCCGTCGCGATCTTGAGATCCGGCGAGGTGCGGACCTCGCCCACGGTGATCGACATGCGGTTCAGGTCGGGGTCATGCACGTCACCACGTGCCAGAACATCGGACAATGCACGGCGAATGGTCTCGCCGACGCGAAGCTGACGCTGAGAGGGCCCCGGCCCGTTATGAAATTTGTTCTTTCCCATGCCCCCCATCTAAGGGTTCAGGTGCCCTTTGCCAAGCGTGCGCAAGCGGGGTACACCAGCGCGAAACATGCGATGAGGAGCACGACCATGTCCAAAACCCTCGGGATAGCCGTGACAGGGGCATCTGGCCGTATGGGGCAGATGTTGATGACGCAGATACTGGCGTCTGACCGCATGGCTCTGGTCAGTGCAATCGAGCGGCCCGGCCACGGCTGGATCGGGCAGGATGCGGGTGTTGCAATGGGCGGCTCGGCTCTTGGAGTGGTGGTGACGCAGGACGCGAGATCAGCCATATCACAAGCTGACGCCGTGATTGATTTCACAGCCCCCGCCGCGACGCTTGAATTTGCCTCCCTTGCCGCCGCCGCAGGCATCGTTCACGTCATCGGGACAACCGGAATGACCGAAGATGAAATAGCCGCACTGGCCCCTGCGGCACAACGTGCGGTCATTGTCCGGGCTGGCAACATGAGCCTTGGGGTGAACCTGCTGACCCAACTGACCCGAAAGGTCGCGGCGGCATTGGACGACGATTACGACATCGAGGTGATCGAGGCGCACCACAACAAAAAGGTGGATGCGCCATCCGGCACTGCGCTGATGCTGGGTGAGGCCGCCGCTGAAGGGCGCGGTGTTGTGCTGAATCAGGTTTCGGACCGGGGCCGCGACGGGATCACCGGCGCCCGCAAGCGGGGCGACATCGGGTTTTCCGCGATTCGCGGTGGGGACATCGTGGGCGAGCATGACGTGATGTTCGCAGCCGCCGGGGAACGGATCATCCTGCGACATGTGGCGTCGGATCGTTCGGTATTTGCGCGCGGTGCACTCAAGGCCGCGCTGTGGGGGCATGGGCGTGCGCCCGGAGAGTATGACATGCTTGATGTTCTGGGCCTGTCGGACAAGACCTGACTCTTTTTTCATTTCTGATGAAACCATTTGCCGTGCTGGCGCGTATTTACGTCAGCGACAGCGCGTGGAGCGTCCCATGAAAACCATGACTCTAGCAATTCTAGCGGCGGCATTCGGGTTGGCGACCCCCGCCACAGCAGAATACCAAACCGTTCAGACCCGCGCTGAATTTGTTGCGCTGGTCAGCGGCAAGACCCTGACCCGGCCCCTGGTCCGGTTGGAGGTCAGGCCAGATGGCAACATTACCGGAAAGGGGGCCGCCTGGGACGTGTCGGGTAAGTGGCAGTGGAAAGACGGGTTCCTTTGTCGCAGCCTTGTCTGGGGCGGCGACGATATGGGGTACAACTGCCAACGGGTAAAGGCCAACGGGTCAAAGGTGCGCATCACCTCTGACCGCGGTCGGGGTCAGTCCGCAGATTTCCGGTTGCGCTAGCGGAACCGCTCAGGTGTCCAGCCATTGATCGAGCGTCGCGCGCACCTCATCGGGCCATGGCACCGAGATATGTTTGTCGAGATCGGACGCCGCCAGCACCTGAGTGGAATTCCAGCGCGGTTCATCACCGCAATTGATCTGGTGCTTCAGGGTGACAGAAGATCGCCCGACCTTCACCACACGCAATTCAAACGTCAGCGTTTGACCAAAAAAGGAGGGGATCGAAAAGTCGCAGGTCAGGTGCACGGTGGGCGTGCCCCAGCGGTCCTTCCAGATGATTTCGTGCCAAGGATAGCCGATGTGGTCCCAAAATTCCTCGTTCACGCCGTTGAGCAGGTTCAGATAGGACGGAAAATAGGCGGTGCCCGAAATGTCGCAATCGCCAAACCGCAGTTCCCGATCTGTGGAAAAGGTTTTGCCCATGGTCTGGTTCCTTCTGTGGTGCTGCAAGCTGGCATAGCCTCCGATGGCGACGGTGGCCAGAGCTTGTGCAGATGCGCTGCCGAATTGGCTCTGGCAAATGGCGACCCGCATGCCGCCTGTCCTGGGAGTGCGATTTTTCGGGTGGGGCGGTCTGCGTGTTGTCATTGCGACCTGCCACCGGGTAGCATCAGCCAAACCCCGACCCCGGTCGCGAAAACAGGAGTGCCCGATGAAAGTTGATTACCTTATTGTGGGCGCCGGTGCATCGGGGTTGGCGTTCCTCGACGTCATTCTGGCAGAAACGGAGGCCACGGTTGCCATCGTGGACCGCCGGGATGCGCCGGGTGGCCATTGGAATGACGCCTATCCCTTTGTCCGTCTGCACCAGTCGTCGTCATTTTACGGGGTGCCATCAAGGGAGCTGGGTCAGGATCGCATCACACCGCGCGGCTACAATGCCGGGTTGTTTGAACTGGCGTCGAAATACGAGATCCTGCACTATTACGAAGACCTGATGGAAACCCAGTATATTCCCAGCGGCCGGGTCTCGTATTTTCCGATGTCCGAATACCGTGACGGCGCGGTTTGTTCGCTGTTGACCGGGGACAAGACACCTATCGACGTGATCGGAAAAACCGTACAGGCGGGAATTTGGGGTGATTTGACCAGCATTCCTTCAACCCATACCCGAAATTTTGCTGTCGATAACGATGTATCCTGCATCCCGCCAAACGACCTGCCCCGGCAGGCCCCGTCGCACGACAAATTCACCGTGCTGGGGGCGGGCAAGACCGGGATGGATGCGGTGCTGTGGTTATTGGCCCGCGACGTCAACCCTGATGACATCACCTGGGTGCGCCCCAATGACTACTGGATTTTCCAGCGCGACAAAATCCTGCCACATCCGGATTTCTTTGAACAGACCATCGGGTCAATGACCGCAGACCTCGAAAGTCTGGCCACGTCAACGACCATCACCGAACACTGTCTGAACCTGGAGGCGTGTGGCCGTTGGCAGCGCATTGACCCCGACGTCTGGCCAGAGCGATTTCATGCCGCCGTGTGCTCCAGACGCGAGGTAGAGGCCATGCGCCGGATCACCGATGTGGTGCGCGCGGGTCATCTCGTCAGCTTGCACCGCGATCGGATGATCCTGCAAGACGCAGAGCATGCGACGCCTGAGGCGCGGCTTTATGTCGATTGCACTGCGCGCGCCGGCGTTGCCATCAACCGCCCCGAGATGAAGGTGTTTGACGGTGATGTGATCAATCTGGCGATGGTGCGCCCGTTCCAGCCGTTGTTCAGTGCGGCACTGGTTGCACATCTGGAAGCCTGCGTTCCGGACGAAGAACTCCGTCAGCAGGCGACCGGGATCACGGATTTCTTTGATACCCCCGCACTTTCGCTGATCGGACAGCGGCAGGGGTTCATCAATCAACATGTCTGGAATCAGACACCGGCGATCAAGAATTGGGTGGATGGATGCCGGTTGAATGCGGGATTCCATCTGTTGCGCGGACTTGGACCCGAGGACGCGGAAAAAATGAAAATGCTGGGGCGGCTGCGGCCGCTGACGGCGGCGGCGGTCAAGAATATTCCCAGAATTCTTGCTGCGCAGGACGGGTGAGGCAACGCCTATGGCCGTGCCATCCGATTTCCCTGCGCCCGGGTCCATTCATCCCGTCAAACTGGCGGATGGAAAGGCGCACAAGGGCACGGTGTTCCTCAGGGCGGCGCTCAATCATCCGCGGATCGAGGTGGGGGACTACACCTATGCCAGCGCCCACGCGCCCCCCGACGACTGGGCGGCGCATCTGGCACCCTATCTCTATGATTTCAGCCCCGAGCGGCTGGTGATCGGGCGGTTTTGCCAGATCGCGGACGGTGTTACCTTTGTCACGGCGTCGGCAAACCACCGCTATGACGGCATTTCGTCCTTTCCTTTTGCGGTGTTTGGATCAGGCCCCAGAGAAGGCCGTCCGTCGATGCCTGCCCCCGGTGCGGACACCATCATCGGCAATGACGTCTGGATCGGGCAGGGCGCGCGCATATTGCCGGGTGCGCGTATCGGGGATGGCGTGGTCGTCGGCTCAGGCGCGGTGGTTGCGGGGCATGTGGCGGATTATTCCATTGTTGCGGGCAATCCGGCCCGGGTGATCCGCCAGCGTTTTTTGCAGGCCGATGTGGCACGGCTCAAACGGATCGCATGGTGGCATTGGCCGATAGATGCGATTCTCGCCAACGAGGCGTTGATCGCAGGGGGTGACGTCTCCGCGCTTGAGGCTGTCGCGCCCTGAGGGCGGTACGAAATGGCGGGGCATGTTGCCATCTGTTGATGGCGCAATGGCGCGGCTGGTGTGCCTTGATCGGGAAAATCCCGTCAAATGGCATTGATCCCCCTTGATCGCCGTCGCTTTTGCGACTAGGCCAACATCCGGCATAGGGGTTTAGCTCAGTTGGTAGAGCATCGGTCTCCAAAACCGAGGGTCGTGGGTTCGAGTCCCTCAGCCCCTGCCACCAAATCCATCAAGGCGTTCGGTTTTCGTGCGGTCTCAGGGGCCGTGTAGACACAGTATCGTCTTTCAGGGTGGCCTCCCATTTGGCAAGCAGACCAGCCCCTTCACCAGTGAAATGCGCGTCCAGAAGCGCCCATTCCTGTATCCGGTCCAGTCGAAAGTGGCGCAAGTCCTGGCGCAGTTCGCACCAGGCGGCGATCATCACCGCATCGACGAAATAAACCAGGACAAGCGGCCAAACCACGCGCTGCGAGGATTGTGCGTTTGCGTCGCGATAGACCAGCCTGAGCTTTTGTTCGTTGCGGATGGCAGCGCGCAGTCGGCCCAGATCAATGGTGGTGACCGCGTCCAACCCCCGGGATGACGCCAGTACCTGCCCGGTGCCCGGCGCCACCTGATCGAGCTTGCGCGCAGCGCGCCCTGCGGCGCGCCACAGGCCAACATCACCGGTCCGCGCAATCAAGGCCAATCCGATCGCCACGGCCTCTGCCTCGTCCACATCAAGGTTGAGTGGCGGAAGGTCATACCCTTTGCGCAGGACATAGCCGACGCCTGCTTCTCCGTAGATTGGTGTTTGCATTGCCTGAAGGCTGGCGATGTCCCGGTAAATTGTGCGGGTCGATACCTCGAGGTGTTCGGCCAGATGGCCTGCCGACACCGGGCCGGTCGCCCGGCGCAGTATTTGGATGATTTCAAAGAACCGGAGTGATTTGGACATGGCACCTCAATTTCCCGCCATAGGCTAACACTCATGACACGTAGATGTCAGCATGGGTGCGCTAGATTTGCCACGTAACAGGGGAAGCGGGGTTCGGTATGACAAATCAACATGGAACCGGCGTGCTGCTGGTGGTCATTTCCGCCTTCGTGTTCAGCAGTGCGGGGGTTTTTACCAAAGGTGTGCCGACGCCGGCATGGGACATCATCTTCTGGCGTGGCGTCTCTGCGGTCACATTCACGCTCGGCTATCTGGTCTTGCGCGGCAAACTGATGGCCGAGGTGCGGGCCTTCTGCGGCCCGGCCTTGTCGGCTGCGTTGGTTTTTGGCGCAGGGAGTGCGGCCTTCATCCCCGCGTTCAAGCTGAGCACGGTCAGCAATGTCGCGCTGATCTATGGGGCTGTTTCCTTTGTTGCGCCGGCGCTGGCGTGGCTATTTCTTCGGGAACGACCGTCGGTCCGTGCCGCCTGTGCGAGTACGATCGCCTTTGCGGGGGTCATCATGATCGTGTCTGGCGGGATCGCGCGGGGGCATCTGGCCGGGGATTTGCTTGCGCTGTTCATGACCGTGATGATGGCGGCGGGTCTGGTGATATATCGCCGGTTTCCACAGACGACCGCCGCCTTGCCCGCAGCGGTGTCTGCCCTCTTGTTGCTGCCTTTGGCGCTCTGGTTCGGAGATCCGTTCGCCGTGCCGGTGTCCGAACTGCCAGTGCTGGTGGCATTCGGGCTGGTTTTTGCAGTGGCGTCGGTGACCTTGTCGGAGGGTGCGCGCAGATTGCCATCGGCGGAAACCGCATTGCTGTCGACCCTGGAATTGCCGCTGGCCCCGGTGTTGGCGCTGGTTGTATTGAACGAAATGCCGCCGCTGCCCACCGTTATGGGCGGGGGGATCATCGTGCTGGCCGTCCTGTGGTCACAGCGCCGCGTGCAGGCCGCCACAAAGCTGCCATAATTCGGTCAATGAAGGGTCGGAAAGGGCTGCTAGAAAACGGAGAAGTCTGTAACAGAGAAACCCCATGACGCAGTCCCCGAAACACCAAGCCACGCAAGAGAAAACCGCTGACAACGATGGACTTGACGCCACTTCATTGGCGGCAATCCGTTCCTTGTTGGTGGCTGAGCCCGAAGCATTCAAGGCAACCGCACCGACCAAACCCGGCAGACACCGCAAGACACCGCCTGCGCGCACAGCCGAGCCTGCTCGGACTGCGACGGACGAACCTGGTACCAGAATACAAGCCGCCCCGGCGCAGGCGGAGAACGAACCGTTTCAGGCCGAGCGCCCCGCCACCGCCAGGAGCCGGATTGCCGGATTTCG
>Ga0316204_10009269_pt1 | contig 13239 bp, 12 predicted proteins | sample 6monrhotite_MG_2_FD_205661 | JGI IMG/M metagenome (GOLD analysis project Ga0316204, IMG submission 205661) | Microbial mat bacterial communities from mineral coupon in-situ incubated in ocean water Damariscotta River, Maine, United States -... | ecosystem: Environmental > Aquatic > Marine >... | reverse complement strand
AAATAAAAGTAAGGCTGCCGGGTAAACAGTCAATGTAACGGCCTTAATAGGAGTTTTTCAGATAAGTCCAATCTTTTTCAGCCCTGAAACAAAACGGTCCGACCGCTTTGAGCGATCAGACCGATGGTCAGATGCCATATGTCTTCGAATTAGGTAAAATTGTGTCTGACCTGTTCGGTCTTACACAGCTTTTATTTACCAGTTGATGCGGTAGTATTTTTTCTCGCCATCAGGGTATTTGCCCAGCACGTAAAAGTCATCGTCTTTGGTTTCGAGTATTTCTTCCAGGTCGGTAATGTCTTCTATGTCTTCGTCACCCACTTTAGTGATGATAAAACCTTCTTTCACATCGCTTTTTGCCCAGGCGCCTCTGCCCAGATCGTCAATCTGCACGCCACCATCTATGCGAAGCGATCTTTTCAGGCGCGCGGTCACATTTTTGAAAGTAGCTCCTTCTATTTCATAAGTGAGTGGAATCTCTCTGTCCAAATACCGCTCTACGTCTTCGGCTGGGTTGGCCACCTGCTCTCGTCTTCTCAAAGTCAGAGTAGACTGTAGCAAGTCTCCATCGCGCTTGTATTTTACCAGCACATCGTCTCCGGGTCTTTTACGAGCCACCAATTCCTGTAGTTGGCTGGTGGTTTTCACTTCTCTTTCATCAATGCCTACAATTACATCATCTATTGCCAGACCTGCTGCTTCAGCCGCACCACCGGGGGTCAGTTCGCGAATCCAAACACCACTCAGTTCTGAAGTGCCTACTCCTTCAGCATCTCTGATCTGAATGCCCAATAGGCCTCGTTGTACTGCACCAAATTCCAGCAAGTCGTCCATCACCTTTTTCACCAGTATGGAAGGTACCGCAAAGGAGTAGCCGCTGAAGGTACCGGTATTGGTGGCTATGGCGGTGTTGATGCCTATCAGCTCACCTTCCAGATTTACCAAAGCACCACCGCTGTTGCCACGGTTTACTACCGCATCGGTTTGAATGAATGACTCGATGCCATATTGGTTTTGAATACCGCTGATCAGGTTGATGTTTCTGGCTTTGGCACTTACTATGCCTGCGGTTACTGTATTGTTCAGGTCAAACGGGTTGCCTACGGCCAATACCCACTCGCCTATCTGTACATTGTCAGAATCTCCGAATTGTACGAAGGGCATGTTAACAGCCTCTACTTTGATTAGTGCCAGATCGGTGTCTTTATCAGTGCCTATTAGGGTAGCTTCCAGTCTTCTATTGTCGTCAAGTCTTACTTCCAGTTCATCAGCATCTTCTACCACATGGTAGTTGGTGACGATGTAACCATCGGCAGAGATAAGCACCCCTGAGCCAGTAGACTGACGGGCCCTTCTGTTGCCTCTTAATACGCGGCTCCAGTTGCTGCCACTTACCTGCATGGTGTTGGTAATGTGTACCACAGCCGGCACCGACCCGCTGGATGCTTTTATGAAATTGATGCCTTCAGGCACCACATAATTTCTGGCTGTATTGTCTATATCATTGAATCGGGCTGTAGTTACCGAATTGCCCTGCAAAGTGGAGTCTGAAGAATTGTTATTCCCCAAAATGCTTATACCTATCAGCACGATGAGCCCTCCGAAGATGGACGATGCGATCATCGCTATTATCAATTGCCTCTTTCCCATAAATCCTCTTTTGGTTTTTAAACCCTGATTAGGCGATAGTCAATCTATTACATAAACCGGGTTGACCTGGTGTGTAATGTAACGCCATTACAAACGACCATGTTCTAATATATTGAAATTGAGGCGCGTTTTAACAGAGTTTAACAGGAAAATGGCAGGATTCAACTGCTTATATCAGAGGCTGAGTCAATATTTAATGGTCTGCTAAAATACGGTTTGTAGGTGCATCGAAAGCAGCTTGTAAATAAGTTTGGAATAAACTCAAAGCACAGTTCTAAGAAAAGTAGAAGGTACCCAGGCATTTGAATACTTGCTTTTTGAAGGCCAAAAAGCAACAAAAAGCCCTTCCGAAAACCCCAAATCCAAGCGCGGTCTTGGCGCCAGTCCAGCCCTGCCTCCTGACCGACTTGTATTTCGCTCGGTTTTCGGTTTCCCGCCCGCCTGGGTGGTATATGATTCATGTGAACTACGCTCATTCAAAGATTGAAATAATATTTAATGGTCTGCTAAATGGACTGTCTACCGGAGGCACCGGTAAAATCAAAAGCGGTTATCTGTTGCTTGAAGACGCGATTTCCCTTTTGCGTAATAGCTGTCCACTCGGAGCAAACAGTCCTTCCCAAAGGGTATTTTTCCCATCAATATCAGCCTTAAACTCTACAGTATATCGTAGGGTGGCCTTAGTTGGGTCATCTTCTCTCACAGCCTTCATCAGGTCTGAAGAGGTAGAGGCTGTCCACTGTTCGTAGACTGTCATCAGCTTGAAGTTTTTCAGGCGCGAGAAACCGAGGTAGAGTTGGGCTTTTTGATATTCAGGCATTTTGTCGAGGCTCACCTTTCTTTCAACATCTTCAATGTCTCCTGATTCAGAAAATGACATACTGTATCTGCTGCCTTTGGACTTGAATCTGGCCACATAACTGGTTTTACCAGCCGTTACTCCCTTGTACCATTTGGCTTTTTTTATAGCCGGAAATGCCTGTTCTAACCAGGCCTGACTGAGCTCGGGTACTTCATTAGCCGCAACTTTCTTTTCCTGCTCATACTTCACCTGAGCTTGTGCAGCTACCGAATAAAAAAGTACAAGAGTCAGTAGTAAAAAATTCTTCATTACGCTATTGTTTACGAACACTCCCAGGGATTAGACACGGTTTGGAGTTGAAAAGTGTTGTTAAAACAACTAAAATGTCGCTTGCCCTTAAACACTAAGCTTTCGATGAAGCTGCTTTCTTAATTGCCTACCATACCTATCCCCACCACGGACTCCCCTGTATTGACTGGTGGCGTGCCCAAAATCAAAAGAATAACACCCGTTTCTGGTGCGTATACCTCTTGCAAGTGCTTGCCGAAAAAATCGGTGATATAGCCCAGGTGAGCGCCCTTCGCTACATAGTCGCCCGCCTGTTTTGTAGGGTAAAAAATTCCATCATGCTCACTGGAAACATAAGACCGTACCGGGAAGAAGGTCTGGCCTCTTTGCTTCTTGAGTTCACCTTCCGTCATCTTTAAGTGAATCATGATGCGCTCAATGCCGGTCGTAATTTTCTCTACCAGCTCGGGTTCAATCAGGCCTAATCTGCCACATTCAAAATCAATGGCTGGCAAGCCTCTTTTAAAAGCTTCGGCTGAGCAATAAAGGCTCGGGTTCCCTTCTTTCAGATAGTCTTTGCCTGTGGTTTTGAATTCTACGATATAGTCAAAACCAGTGGCCATGGCCATAGATTTGCCTTTTTGGGAAGCTTCAGGTTTGTTGTCGTTCTGATAATAGCCCATATAGGCCACCAGGTCTTCAGGTGCATCTCCACTGTGGGCATCTATGAAATGAGTGCTTTTAGCAATTACTTCCTGACTGATGAAATTGGCTACTCGTTCTGTAATGGTACCTTCTGGGCTGCCCGGAAAGGAGCGGTTCAGGTTTTTACCATCCAGCAGGTTGGTGAAGGGAGATCTACCCAGAAAACTGCCTGTATTGGCTACCTGAACCAGAATAACCGTACCTGATAAGACTGCTGGATTAATACGATTGATGAGCTGCTGCCCGGCTAATATGGGCGAATATTCATAGCCATGCACACCAGCTGTTATGCCCAGGACCGGGCCAGGTTTGACGCCATGAAAAACCGTAACGGGTACCGAAACGGTGTCTTTGCCATCATTGATTGAAACCAACCAGTGCTTTTTAGTGCCAGGGTTTACCTGGTCTCCATAAAACTTAAATGCAGTTTGGGCCTTGCTTGAAATGGTGCAGAGCAGAAGCAGGAGTGCGACAGAGAGTCTCAAAGTAAAGGTGTTTTATTGATGATCATAATTTACCATTATTTCCAACAGGACAGAATTCCTATGACCAAAACGATGTACCATTGAGGAGCACTGCCAGCACTATCAGAGCGGTAAGCATTGTAAGGTAAATGATGGTTGAGATGAGTGATTTTTTATCAAATTCCATGGGGCATCAGAACTGCTTGAGAAAAGTGACCTTGGCAATGAACTGCTGCTCTTCGAATGGATTTTCCAGACCACTGATTTGAGTATTGTTAAATACCAGGTAGAGGAAAGACAGGGGCTGATACTCCCAACTGAGGCGCACATTCCACCGGCCTTGTTCATCGAAGGTATTGTACTGATAAAAAGTCGACAGCTGCAGTCTGGGGTTGGCAGCAAAGCGGGCACCTATGGTACTCAAATGCGTCTCCAGGTTTTCACTGGCCTCGCCCAAACTCCTCAATCTGTTGTATTCATAGTCAAAGGTCATGGCCATGTACGGATTGGGCGCTACCCGAAAGCCTGAGGTTAGCCTTTCTCGCTTGCCGTTATAGAATTCTCCCCATTCAAATTCGCCACTCACAGACCATTTTTTCGACTGGTCAGTGTTGAACCTAACCTCGTGCCGTGTATAGTAATAATCGTCCTGAGCGATGTTGACTCCCAATGGCGCAAAATTGAAGTTGATGTTTTGCCAGGTAGGGAAAACCGAATAGGACAGAAAACTGCCATCAGTAAAGAAAATCCACACTGGAAATAGCCAGAGGTTGGCTTGTTGAAATTGCCCTGGGTCATCAGCATCATGATAATAGTTTACAAAAAACCCAGGATCCCAGCGCCTGATCCAGGGCAGTTTTTTGGGCCTTACAATCCAGTAGCCTCCGGGGTTGTGTCTGATGACATTTTTCTGTCTCACAAAACCCATGGCTGGATTATAGTTGCCGGTGGTCATCTCTGTCACCCAGCCCAAGTAGGAGTTATTAGACCGTCTGCCGGCAAAGAAGCGCCCAGCAAAACCCGCTTCGTTTTGCTCATGGTCAATGGATGCGGTGGCCAGGTAGTTGATGGACCAAATGCTCGAAGGGCGAATCAGTCCATCGATGGTGATGGTGCTGTTATTTTGCTGATCGAGGCCTAAATCACCTGAAGCTTCATCGAGCCTGTGAGTGACCATTACCCCTACATTGTTCTCTCTGCCGTAATTTTTGAGGTAACGGGCCACCGCAAAGCTGGCAGCAGCAGAACCATTGGTCTCTGCCTGGTGCATGTACAGCCCTGCAATGGCCTTACGTTCATCGCGAAGGGTAAACCTGGCCCCGGCATCTATTCGGGCAGGTGCTGCATTGAAGTTACCCTGCAAACCGATTCTTCTGCTGAAAAAGGGCCTGATTGAAGTTTGCCTGCCTCCTGCCCATATGCCTGAATTTTCCAGGAAAAACTGCCTGCGTTCCGGGAAGAAGATGTTGAATCGCTCCAGGTTGTTCACCGCACGATCTACATCGGCCTGGGCAAAGTCTGTGTTGAAAGTCACATCTAAAACCGTATTCGGATTCACCGCCCATTTCACATCTCCACCCAGCTTAAAGTCACTTTGGCTGGTGGTATTGCCATCAGCGGTCAGCTCTTCGTACTGATACAGCGCATAGGGCTCTACCCTCACGTTGGCACTCGGTGCTGGTAATTCCAAACCCGTAAGTTTGGCCGCATAGGTCATGCGATAAGGCGAAAATGACTGTGGAATAGCAGGGAAAACGGTGACTTCATAATCTCTTCTGGCCAGGCGGTTGAAAGTAACGCCCCATGTTGGCTCTTCTCCAGCTTCAACCGCATCGTACCGGAGCGATTTAAAGGGTATGGCAAACTCGGCATAGTAGCCATTATCTGTCTGGCTGGTTCTTACGGTCCATAAAGCATTCCAGTCATTATCGGTTACCTGATCGTTGAAATTCTGCAGGTCGCGTTGGTTGCCATAGGGAGTAGTTTGAAAGGACACGGCAAACTGCTTGAGGTTTTGCGGATCTAGCTGTATGCTGAACATATCATTCTGGTTCCAAACAAAGTCTCTTCGTAAATCCTGCACCCGGATGCCCTTCCTGCCCAGTGAGTCCTGGCAAAAAGCCCCTACATACAGAAATTTATCATCGAATAGAATTCTTACTTCCGTGCTGTATTGATACTCCCCACCCTGGCGAGGCTCCATGCGGAAAAAATCTGTGACCGGAATAGCCTGCTGCCAGGCCGTTTCATCCAGCTTGCCATCAATTCTAATGGGAGTACTGGCCCTGGTGGCCCTTATTTCTGGCTGGTTGTCTGGCGGGGGAAAATTGCCATCACCTTCCTGGGCGGCCAATGAAGTGGAAACAGCCAGCAAGGCTACTAAAAAATACCGTTTCATATTTGAGTTTTTGCTTCATTGCATCAGGCGTTCTGCCTCTTTCGATCCGCTTCTGGCAAAGCCTGAAACCACCAGGCCTACCGTGATCAGCAACAAAATGATTGAGTTGATATTTACCGGAGAAGAGAGACCATCTCCATCAAAACTGAACTCCGGCATTTGACTAAACTTGTCTTTGGTAAAAGGTTGATCCTGAAAGACCATAGGCAGGAAAAAATCTCTCCATTCCTCTGAAAAAGTCAGCACTTCCTGTCTGTAAGTGTCATAATGCTGTGTTGAGGTTTCTGCCATATGGTTGAGGCTGTTTTGCATAAGCACCGCAGGCGAAAGAAAGCTGAGTTGATTCACCCACTTTTGCTGTTTTCTCAGGCTTTCGTCATGGCCATTCACCAAAGGAGACATTCGCTCTGCCAGCAAGTCTTTGGAGGCAAAGTAGCGCTGCCACCAACCATAGGCCGTACTTTCATCGGCATCGCGGGTCATTAGCTCAGGGTGATTTCTGAGATAATCGTCCAGAATGGCATCCTGTTCTTTGTCTATTTCATTCTGAGCCATGCGCATCTCATTGATAAGCAAAGTACGGGCGGGTACAGGATAAATGGCATTGGCCGACTGGCCTATCAATGAAGGAATTGCCAAAACCAGGGCTACCCATAGACCCAGCATGGTAATGGCATTTCTGCTGCTTGACATACCTTGCAGGTTGACCATATAGGCCAGGGCAAACCAGAAGGCAGTGTACAACCAAACTACGACAAAGAGGTTGATCGTAGATCCATCAAGGGAGGCACCGTTTAGTAGTAGCATCAGCACAAGGCAAATGCTCAACAAAACAGCCACGACCACAAAGCGGATCAATATTTTCTGAAGCAACCAGCCCCTTAGACTCAAAGGACTGGAAGCAATAAGTACCAGCGAACCCTGCTCTTTTTCACTGCTCAAAATGTTGTAGCAAAAGCTGATGATCAGCAAGGGTAAGAGGTAGACAATGACAAAGGCCGGGTCGAAATTTCCCATAAGCAGGCTTACCGGACTTGTTAACTCTGTAAAGGCAATGCTGAAGCTATCACCAGTGAGGGTGGGCTTCACATAGTGGTTGAACATGTCGCTCTGCCCGGTAGCAATGAGGCTCAGATTGCCTGGCTCAAAAGCCGCTACACGTGGGTTGAAGTTGCCTGTGGTAGTAGGGGAATTGGGGTATTGCCAGGTAGCAAGCCCTATTTCCAGCCCTTGCTCAATAGAGTCCAGGCGAGCAATGGCCAAGGCATCGGCCTCTTGCATGGTACGCTTGGCCGACTCTATGTTCTCAACTCGCTGGACTACATGATTGTGACCATTCCAACCCGCATAAAGACAAAGGCTGAGCAAAAGTACCGTAATGGCGGCCAGCCAGTAGTTTCTAAAAATGGTGCGAAGCTCGGTGCGTATGTTCAGTGGTAGCATGGGCTTACAGTCTTTTAGTGGATAGAAAAAGCCCGGCAAAGGCAAGGATCAACCAGCCGGAAATGACCGCGAAGTTTTGGCCATTATGGGCCAGAACATCACTCAATTCGGGTGGTGCATATGAAAACGCTGGTATGTCAGACCACAGCGCCTTATCGGCCTTGTAGGCCCAGTTGCCATATTCAGAGTTGTCGGCAAAGTTTTCATTGAGTGCTTGCTGCAAGCCTATGCGGTAGTTCTCGGCCGCATCGGAAAAGTGCCAGTGTGTGGAATAGTCGGTATGCGCCAGCGACATGGAAAGAAAACGAACAGGCAGATAGGGTGAAAGCAATGTGAGACCGCGATACACACCCGTCTGCTGTTCGTGAATGCTTTTTAATTCTTTGTAGTGCTTGAAATAGATTTCAGCCTCATGTTCTTCGCCTTTTTGCATGCGATAGCCATCATAGTTAAAAGGCAGCTCTTGCAGGTTGCTTACATTGTAAGCCTTCAGTGTTTCTTCTTCCAGCTTTTTGGCGGCCTTGCTCCAGGGGTCATGCCCATCTAGTCCTTGTGATTTGTCATAAGCTACGGCCTCATCAAAGGCCTGCTTGGCAGGGTATGGGTATTTGAGTTCGGCAATGTTGGTGGCTGCTTTGGGCACTGCCAGGCAGCCAATGATCCAGAAAGCCAAGAGGCTTACCAGCGAAATGCCGGAGCTTTTTGACAGTGCTGAAATGATGAGCGAGACACAGGCAAAAATGGCATAGTAAGCCAGGTAGATGAGCAACATCATCAAAAGGCTTGTCCAACTCAACTCTCCGAAATCGCCCAGGGAACTCAGCAAAATGCCCGCTAGTAAGAAGATGGCCAGCGTCAAAGCAGCCACTGGTATGAACACCCCAAGCCACTTGCCCATGGCCAGCTTATGCAGGCTTAAGCCCTGACTTTTGATCAGGTTGAGCGTGCCCCGTTCTTTTTCCCTGGTAAAGGCATTATGCCCAATTAAGATCACCAAAAGAGGCATGATAAAGAGTAAAATAAAGTCGGGTGTCAATTCACCAAACCTGGCCAGGCCGGTTTGGTCGGCTGCTGCCATGTACTGGGCTTCATTACGCGAATGGGCTTCCAGAAAGATCGAAATGCCTACAAATTTGTCCACCCCCTGGTCTACCAGTGAGAGCGGATATTTGGGTTTGAAAGCATAGGTACCATAATGGGCTGCACTGTGCGGATTTTTGTCATCCTGGCTCTCCCATACGTTCCTTTCATTGCTCTGCGCCTGCGCGTGCTGTTGCTGCACCGACCGGTAGTAACCAGCACTGATGAAGATGGCAATGACGGTTAATAGCAGAACAATCAACCCAGCAATGCGGAACTGACCCGACCGGAGTATCTCTTGTAATTCTTTTTTGACTAATAGCTTTTGCATGGCTTCGGGATTAGTTCATGTGGGCCAAATACAGTTTTTCCAGATCGCTATGGTTGATGTCATCAGCAGATAGCTGTTCTACCAGTACACCCGCCTTCATTATGCCAATGTCGGTACCGGTTTCTTTGGCCCGGAAGAGATCGTGGGTGGCCATCAAAGTAGCCACTCCCTGATCGCTCAGTTTTACCAATAACTCGGAAAATTCGTTGCTCGCTTTAGGGTCCAGGCCTGAAGTGGGTTCGTCTAAAAGCAAGGCTTTGGCGCGCTTGGCCAGGGCAATTGCGATACCCACTTTTTGGCGCATGCCTTTGGAGTAACCCTTTACTCGCTGCCTGTGTGCATTGGCTTGCAGGCCTGCTTCGTTCAGATAATCTGAAAGGTGATCTCGCGAATACTTTTTACCAGAAAGACCTACAAAGTACTCCAGGTTTTCCAGCCCGGTGAGCTCCCCATACAGGTTCAGGTTTTCTGGTATGTAGGCAATTACCTCCTTGGTTTTCAGAGGCTCCTTGTTTACATCCATTTGGTCTATTACCACCAAACCCGCAGTAGGCTTGATGAAATTGAGGAAGAGGTTGATAGTAGTAGACTTACCGGCACCATTGGCCCCCAACAGACAGTAAATGTCTCCTGCGCCAACGCTTAGGTTCAGTGCATCGAGGGCACGGTTACCGTCATATTCTTTGGTTAGATTTTCAGCATGCAACATGGCTTGATCATTTTTGCAACAACGATGCAAGTATGAAAATTCTCATGCTATTTGCAACAACGATGCAAAAACCGGAGGATACTTGTTTTGAATGGTTTGAACGAGGTATGAGGTGCTTATACTAAGCTGTTCTTACTAGCCTTCTGTTCACCAGATGTGCTATGGCAATCCACAAAGCTCCCGTTACATTAAGAGTAGTTTCTAACCACTCAGAAGTGGCAAATTGTGCAAATGAAAAAATGATTAGACTTAATCCCAATAGAACCAATGGAGCCAATCGCTTATGCACATGGTAAGATTTAGAGAGGAACAAAAGACAAATAAGAATACTCACCGATAAAATGACCAGTTCAACGATATGATGATCAGGTCCGACAAAGGCAAGAAAAGATCCCATTGATACCAGAACCGGAAAGACCAGGCAGTGTACGGCACAAGAGAAGGAAATAAAGGACCCGAGGAGATCAAGTCTCCCGGCAAATGACCTGGCTTTAATCATTTATTCTATTGGTTATGCCTGCCCGTGGCAGTCAACACGTTTGCAATGCCCCTTCAACAGGGTTGAGAGTGGTTTGGTATCGTGATCACTCAACACGTTTAAATATCGATCGGAGTATTCTGGCAGATCAAATACCCGATCACAGTCAACACATTCCAGGTAAGAATGGCCTTGACCGTCAGCCTCTAAATGTGGCTTGTAGAAGAAACAGGAATTACCCTCCTGATTCAGCGCTTTGCCTGACAGACCTACCTCTACAAAGCACATCAGCGACCTGTATACCGTTGCCCGGTCTATGGCTTCGTGAAATTGATCAGAGAGTTGGCGCAAGGTAAAAGCCTTGTGGTGGCGCATTAAAAAAAGCAAGACATCAACGCGATGGCTGGTGGCTTTGCGTTGATGCTTGCTCAGAACAGACCTTGCATCGGATTCACAGAATGCTGTGAGATGATCCAATTTCGTTCAACCTTATATTATTGTACCGTTACCGTGAAAGGAACGCGAATGTCTTCTTCTCCACCAGCATTGGTGATGTCTCCTGAAGAAACTCCTGATGCGGTTTTCTCGGGCTCATGTACGAGTACTACGTTCAGTGTACCAGTGCTGGCGGCACCAGTGGTAGCGGTACCGGTAAGTCCGAGTGGGTTGCCATCACCATCCTGATCGCCATAGGCATAGGTAAAGTTGAGGCCCGTACCGGCTATGTAGAATACCTGATGCTCATCATCTTCTTCGCTTACTTCTGCAGTAATGTCTTCTGCAGGAGTTTCTTCTTCATTCAGGAACTCTACGGTCACTGTGTAAGTAGCATTGGCAGAAAGCGTAGGGTTCACAGTAGTACCATCAGTGCCACCAGGACCATCCAGATCGGTAAAAGAAGCCATTACTACATCTGTAGCATCCTGCGTATTGGTAAAGGTCACATTCAGGGTAGTGATCAGCTCTTCTTCATTCACCGGCTCCGGATCATCAGAATTACAAGCTACCGCCACAAAACCTGCCGCTAGGGCTAATGCAAATACTTTGAGTTTTTGAAATGATTGCGATTTCATTGTTAGAATTGTTAATGTCTTTATAAATGCAACGTTATTGCATTTGCATCATTGTTGCAAGTCATTTGACCAGAAACTTCTCTCGTTTCTGTAAACGGCATAATAAAGGGTTTGAAAAGTAATCAGGCAGTACGGCTGAGGCCTAGAGCTGCTCGTTCCAGAGGCCCAGTTCTTTTTCTATCTCCAGGCAAATGAGGCTATCCTGGCTTTTGGTCATTAGGTATTGGTTTCTGATCTGCAAAACTTTTCTATCTATTCTGTTCACAAGGTTGTACAGCTCATGACTGTCTAGCACTTGTAGGTTTTGCCTGCTATTTGGCTTGCTGAAATCCAAACGGTCATAATAAGGGTGAAGCTGCATTGTGAGTTGCCTCATCTCTCCCTTGAACTGATCAATGAATTGCATTCTTCGCTTGTGGATGCCCATGGTACGCTTTAGCTCTACATTTTTGATAAATGCATAATAATCGGTCATGAGCAGGTCGAGGTGCGGTGACTCAAAAAACCAATTGGCCAATGGCTGCTCAGCACTCATTAACATGCGATAGGTTTGAGGCAACACTGAAGTCTCATTTTGCTCCATGAGCGTGCGCAATGAATCATAGATATCAAACTGCTGTTGAATTACCCCATTTGGCAGTTTAAGGTCAAAATTCATTGCCCGCTGGTTTCGCTGCAGGTCAAAATGAAAGTCTTTTAGCTGGTTGATGTAGGCCGTTTCGCGGCTGTTTTGTTCCCGATAGTTTTCGAAATAGAAGGCGAGCATGATGCTCAGAAAAATCAGGAGGGCCTCGCCCACCCATACCATCAAAGACTTTTTGTTTTTTCTCATGGCCTTAAAAAATCAATGGAGGTCTAATATAAACCTGTTATGGTCTAAGTTAAATTACCTAAAGAACATAAAAAAACCCTGACGGCAGCCGTCAGGGTTTTCTATCAAAAGTCTTTGGTATTAATACAGGTAATCGAGGGCGATCTTATCAAAGTTCGAGAATTCACCATCTTCATTACCGCTGAAGCAGGCAATCATGATGGAGTCAAAATCGATTTGCGAATTGCCTTTGGTACCAGTTGGTGTACCAGGGATTCCTACTGCCCCTTCCGGATCTCTTCTTTCCTTCTTAGGACCGCTGCAATTTCTTCTAAACCAGTTAGTATGACGGAATCCAACACAGTGTCCCAGCTCATGTGTTACTACATGCTCTACCACATCCAGAGGAAAGGTAGTCAAGCCAAAAATGGTAACTGAGCTAAATGGGTCACCACCAGAAGTTGGGAAGCCTGCCACTCCACCGTTACCACTAGGGTCCCAGTTTACATTAATATCTCCACCACTGCCTACACGGCTCATACTCAAAGTGAGGTTTTCATTGTTAAAGTTTTCAATGGCAAGATCAAGACCTTGACTAATGATGGTTGGCAGACCACTGCCCGATACTGTGATTACCCTTGGGGTGGTCACCAGATTATAGGTGTGAAACTGCTCTTCGGTGGCAGTACGGTTTTGAAAACGCTCATACATATGGGCAAGCGCCTCATCGGTGAGTATAATATCGCCTTCTACTAAATAGCCGTTGGGTACGCGTTCAACACCCTCTGTGTCAAAAAACATTTCCTGGAGTTGACTTAGCACTTCTTCAGGTACGGTATCTTGCTCCGGTTCCTGTAAATCTTCCTGACAAGCAGGAATGAAAAAAATGGCCGCAATAAAGCAGACCCATAGAGATACTCTCTTCATAATAGTTAATTGTTATAAGGTTAAAAATTGGAGACCTTGGCAATGCCCTGTCCCGCTGTTCTAAACTCCATACACACAAC
>Ga0316204_10009268_pt1 | contig 13241 bp, 12 predicted proteins | sample 6monrhotite_MG_2_FD_205661 | JGI IMG/M metagenome (GOLD analysis project Ga0316204, IMG submission 205661) | Microbial mat bacterial communities from mineral coupon in-situ incubated in ocean water Damariscotta River, Maine, United States -... | ecosystem: Environmental > Aquatic > Marine >... | reverse complement strand
TAATAAATAACGACTCCAAAGAACAATATGATATCCGTGTTTACAATAGTCTTGGACAGGTTCTTTATCAAGAAGAAAACATCTATGAAACTAATAAGCAAATTGAGGTGTCAACATTCTCAAAAGGCCTGTTAATAATCAACATTAAATCAAATAATAAGGTCATCAATTACAAACTCTTAAAACAATAACTCATGAAAACAAAACGACTTCTCTGTTTAGTTGCGTTCGCAACATTAACAACATCCTCATTTGCTCAAGATTGGCAACAAGGCGGGAATGGCTTATTCCCTCCACCATTTAGCGTTGCAAACCCTGTGAATCAACGTCTAGGTACCACCGCAAACTTTCCGTTTCGCTTTATTACCACGGATATTCAAAGAATGCATATTAATGAGAATAGGCTTTCAAACTTTAACCTATACAACAATGTTAACACCGATGGTTTCGTTGGTATTGGTCGTACAGATTTATTCGGTGCACCCGGATCCGATTACTGGAATACACAGGGCCCAATGAGTTTATTACACCTTAAAGGATTTAACCAAGGGTTTGTTCAAGATGCTGGGTATAGACCTTGGATGCAAATAGGAATAACTATTACAGATAACCAGGATTTAATGTATGTAGGGCAAAGAAGAGTAGGAGCTGGTCCAGATATAACAGAAAACGTAATTACCTGGGCAGATAATGCTGGTGTAGGCGGTCCAGGACCAGATGATTTGGCTTTTCGGTTTACCACATCAGGAAATGGAAATATAGGAACAGCGCCCAATCAAGATGCAACGAATGATTTAGATGGACGAAATATTGTTCGATACACCGGTACTGGTCAAATGGGATTAGGATCTACTTTTGGTGTGCCAGCTGCTGGAGCATATGTTCGTCCGGCAACTCAGTTCCATACTAGTAAAAGAAGGTTTCAACAAAACTGGGGACTAATAACAAATGAACTTGGTACTGGCCAATTGGCAAGTGATGGGTTAAAGTGGGGTATTCGTAGAAGCTCTTATTTTGGAGGAGACAATCGAACGTATGGTTTCTTGAGATGGCAAGAGAACACGCCATTTATTATTCAGACGGATTGGAATGCAGGATCTGGATTTGGGAACCTACAAGGTGAGAGAATGAGAATTGTTTCAATTGGAGCGCTACAAGCAGATCCTGGATATGTTGGTATTGCAGGCAACAATACCACGAGGGTAGCGATTAGCCATAATGGAAATGCGCCAATTGAGCGTCCAATGAGTTTATTGCACCTAGGTAATGACGTTGGAGGTGGCTTAATTCCATCAACTGATGGATGGAGAAACTGGATGGACGTTGGAACTTTCACTGCTGATGATAGTGATAACATGTATGTTGGTTTGAAAAATGAAGGAGTTGATCGAAAGGATGCTGTTATCAATTGGGGTGACAATCAAGTTCCAGGTGTGTCTGGCCCAGTTGGCCCTGACAATCTTAGATTTATTTTCACATCAACAACTACAGCTCTTCCTCCGGGAACAGGAGATCCTGTATCTCAAAGTAATGATGGACTAGAAGTAGCTAGAATGGAACCTGGTGTAGCTTCAACGCTTGGCGCTGGACAATTTGGCATGATGGGAATTGGGGATTATTCGCCAGGAAGTCCTAACATCATAGCGGGAAATCCAGTTGATGCAAAACTTGACATCGATGGTGATTTAAGAATAAGAACACTAACTCAGAATAATGCATTGAACATGGTTCTTGTTGCAGACCCAGCGGATTTAAACAGAGTTCTTTGGAGAGACGCTGCAACGCTAGGAGGAGCTCCATTATCGAATAACGGAATATTTACAACTCCAGGTGGTGTGGTTCAACTTGGAGCTACATGTACTTTACCAGGTGGTGGTACAAATACAGCAGGCTTGGCAGCTGTGCAATTAACTGCTGATAGATCTATTCCAAATAGGAACTTCAATTTTTGGTTCGCTTCTTTAAACGCTGAAACCGGAGGTGTTGGGTTTGGTGGCCAGCCTTCAACTAGTGCTTTTTGTACTACAGGAAACACAGTAGAGATAAGTGCAAATTCAAACAATGCTACTTATGGTTCTGCCAATGCAAGTGGATTAAGACTTTCAAAACTTACTTCAGCATCCCCAACAATACCAAATACCATTAATGGTGTTAATAGTGCAAAGGTATTAACGGTTGATGCGAACGGAGATGTTGTTTTAACAGATGCTGCAATCGCTCCCCCTGCAGGTATTAGCACAGCAGATAATGGAGCTACAGTTAACCCTGGAGGAAATGTTCAATGGGGTCAGATAAATACTGGAACTGGAGCTTTTAACGGAGGTCAATTACTGCATGACACAGAAATCCCTATGGATGGAAATGATGTAGCATTTATGGGGCAAGGTGTTGCCGGAGGGAACAGACTCTTCGTTGGTTCGCAAGCATCACCTGGATTTGGAACAGTGAATGTTAATAATAATGCACAAAACTCAGGTCTGCACGCCCAAACTGACGCTACTGCCTTAACTGCTTTTCAGGTTTCTGGGATGAGCACAAGGGTGATTAATGCACCAACTGTTGGGTACGGAATTCTTGTAGAAGCAACTAGTAACACAGTCGCAACATTTAACAACATAGGAGTAAGCGCAGATTCTGACGGTGCTTTATTGAACATCTGTTATCGAGGAAGAGCAAACGATATTACAGCTGGCCGAAGTTCTAGGGGAATGGATGTATCTGCATCAACTTCTGATGGGCAAAGTTTAGGTGGACTTATAACTGCTTTTAGTGATGGGGCCACTATTACAAGGGCAATTGAAGTCAGAGCTAATAATCAACAAAATTTACCTGGATCTGAAACTTATGGAGTATTTGCTAGAGCTGAAGGAGGAGAAACTGGATATGGTGTTTATGGAACTTCAGCAGGAGCAACAACTAATATCGCTGGTTACTTTGCTGGGGATGTTTTTGCTAATAGTTATTCAATTATTTCTGATCAAATGTTCAAAAACAATGTGACGGACCTAACAAATGCAACAACAATCATTAATCAGTTAGCTCCAAAAACATTCGATTATGATCAAGCTGGATTTCCGCAGATGGAATTCACTAGCGGCACCAAGTATGGCTTAATTGCGCAGGAAGTTGAAACTGTTTTACCAAACCTAGTCTCAACTAAAACAGCTCCGGCAGTTAGAGATTCTGCTGGAACTATTACGACTCCAGCACTTGATTTTAAAGCACTTGATTATGAGGCTTTCATTCCTATTTTAATTCAAGGAATGAAAGAGCAAAATGGTGCAATGGCTGAAAAAGATTCTTTGATTGATGATTTGGAATCAAGATTGGCTCAACTAGAAGCGTGTGTTTCTAACTTAGGGTTGTGTTCAGGATCTTCTTCTACAATGCAGATGCAAGATCAAGAATCTTCTAACGAAGCGACTTCAGAAGTGACAATAGAGTTGTCTGATGCTAGAAGCATTATACTGGAGCAAAACGTACCTAATCCATTTGCGGAGCAAACTACGATTGCTTTTAGTCTCCCGGAAGAAGTACAAAAAGCACAGATCTTGTTCTACAACTTTAGCGGAAAGCTTATCAATTCTGTTGAGTTAAACGAAAGAGGAGACAGCAAAATCAACGTGTTTGCTAATGATTTATCTTCAGGAGTGTACACTTACACTTTAGTTGCAGATGGTCAAATTATAGCAACTAAGAAAATGGTGAAGCAGCAATAGTGTAGTGACTTAATCTATTTTCACTTTAACGAAATGCCCTCTGTAATACGGAGGGCATTTTTAGTTTGAATAGATCCTTACAGCGCTTATCGATAATATTTCGTAAAGATCTAAATCTCGCTTGACAATAACTAGATAATCATTAACCGCGTAGGTTTCGGTTTGGTACTCCATGCACTCACTGATCTCTACGTCTAGTTCTGGCCATTGATGGCCAATGCCGTTACAGTCGCTAAACACATAGTTAATTCTTTGTTCGAGGGGCATTTCATTAAATAAAGACATCATAGTCGTATAGTTTTCGTCTGACGGTGTTTTTGTTTCCTTTGGCTACACACCTAGAGTTTTTGCTGTATATGCGCCAACATTCTTAATGGCACCATCTCTTACGCCCGTTTGGATTTTATACAACGTTTTGTTTATGTGCTTCTCATCGTGTTTCTCTATTACCTTCTGAGCTTGAAGCTTGTTTAGTCCAAACTTGTTGATCAATCGACTAAAGATTTCGGTCTTCTGATCCTTGAAATCAATTATCACCTGGTAAGGCTCATGAGTTATGAAAAAGTCAATATCAGTAAAGGATCTACCTTGTTTTTTTGGTTTGTAATTGAAGGTAATATCAGTAACCTTATTGATTTCTTTTTGTGCCACCTTCATCACATATCGCTCAAATGCAGACCATTTTTCGTATTGGACAGTGCCATCGTTAGAGATTAGTCCTAGTCTGCTTTTCAGTTCATTTATTTCTAGATTCATAAAGCCGGTGTCCTTATACTGGGAGAGCATTTCGTAAAGTCTCTTAGAGAACTTAGACCTTAAGGTAAGGGCCATCTCTAACTGAAATGTGGTGAAGTTGCTCTTAAGCTCCAGCAAGTAAGGTTTGATCTTCTCACTTAGTTCAACTTCAATAACTCCAGTCCCAGCCAGGTACTCTGCAGAGGAAAAAAGATTGACGTGTAGGTAATTCCCATTCTCTTTTTGGATCTTGAATGACTTATCGATCATACGGTCAATGGCATTCTTATAGTCCACGTAACGGCTTTCTACACCTGTCTTGTCTTGAAGATCTCTTATGGACACATGATAAAACTTTTTACCAGTTTCGATATCGCTTTTTCGCAATTCACCCATCACAGAATACATGATATTCTTCTCTAAAGAAGTATATTCATGTCTTGAGGATGTAAGGGCATTGTCTTGAGCTAATATTTGGTTATCCATAGTTCAAATATACCAAAAAAGAATGCTTGATAAAGTAGTCTATCTTTTTAATTCTAGATATGACCGAGATTTTCTATCCCTTTGACCGAGATTTTCTATCCTTTGACCGAGATTTTCTATCCTTTAGACCGAGATTTTCTATCCTTTGACCGAGATTTTCTATCCTTTAATGTTGTCAAACCCTTTGGTGTAAAGGGCTGTAGAGGCACAACAAATAACTACAAATAACTGACAATCTTCACAATATTGTGATTGACTTGATTTTTCTCCCCATTTAGGGTCGGAAAATACATTCAAAACTTTCTAAAAAGGAAATGGTCTTTTAATGTGTTGTTGGAGAAAAATTAATTCATCCTGAAGATGAGATCCTTCAGATCTCGTCAAAGGGTGAACCAACCCCCTGAAAAAACCACCGAACCTCTCAGATGGAAAGCCACTGCCTAAAATGCCCAGCTAGGGGCGCGGCCGGCACACAATTTTGGCCTAGCTCTCGCTTTCGCTCGCAGCTTAAAAGGTCATTTAAGGGGGTTTTTCTGCGGTTTTAGAAACTTAATCTAATTATTTAGGGATGCTTCGACAGTTTTTAGAATAAGCGCTTAAATCGCTTCTTTTTGAGTCGAAGATTTTAACAGATTGCGTAATGATCTAATTCTAATCCCGTTTGAATCTAAACGGGAATACTCCTGAATCAGCTGATTACCTTGAATTGCGTATTTCCATGGCTTGGTATAAAGTATCGGCCACTTTCCTTCAAACCCAAATTCATTAAGACTGTCTTTTCTCCATCGGTTTGATTTGAAATTCAGATTTAATGAATCGTTAAGAACAGTCCAGGTTCCTGTTATAATGTTGCCACAAGTAATTAATTTGAAATTAGAATCTTCTTTTAATTTCAGCTGAGTACCAATGGACCATGTTGTTTTCTGGTCAAGGTTTAATAAGGCGTCTTCAAAAACGTTGTATTGAACACTAGTATAATCTCCAATTAATGATTCATTCTCATTAGTGCACGAGAAGCAGAATAGACAAAGACAGATGATGGCGAATTTCTTCATAATTCGTATTAGCCCTGAGGCGTTGCTAAAGTTAACGCATTAATACTTTCAACTTCAAACAACAATTTTCATCCTTTTATCTGCATTAAAAATGGGCAAGGCTTCGCCAATCCGAGCCAGAAGCTCAGGCAAAACCAATAATTTGAAGGCTGATTTTCAGCCTACCAGCCTAGGTAGTGAACAACTCCAGCTAAAATCAAACCGCCAATAACAATCGCTGCGATTCTAAGCAGCCACCGTCCAAGTGCATTAATTCGTGTCATAATTTTCTATTTTTTTCGGTCCCATTCGCTCCGTTGCCATTGGGATTAACGCATGGATGCGATTAAATCCGGACATGGCCAAGGGCTATTGGGCATTATTCTATATATCCATCTTCCCAGATGGTTTTTAATAAATACAATGAAATTCTGCAGAATTCGATTTAAGGTGGATAACTGGCCCTCCAGGTTAACAACATTTGGGCAGGTCTCACCTAATTCGACTACCATTAAATACTATTATTCCCAGAAATCAAAAAACATAAAACTTTCTCTAACCTTTGGTTAAAAATTAAACACTACATTTAGTGTAAGGTTATAGCCCACTATAACCCCTAAAGGAGTTGTGGGCTCTACGAGGTTAGAATTATGAGAAAAGCAAGTGTACATTTTAAGCCGGTCAAGAGTACTTCTGAACAGCACAACTATCGTAGAAAAGAATACGACTACGTGGTAACTTCCCGGTCAAAAGATAATGAGTCCTGGAGCGAAATGACTGTCAGAAAAAAGCGACTTGAGATAGAGAAAAAGTACAAAGATAGCGTAGGTCAAAAGATGCAAGAGAGAGCAATTCCAATTAGAGAAGGAGTTATCGTTTTACAGAAACATCACACGCTGGAAGATGTCGCTAAAGTCGCAGACAAAATAGAAGAGGAACTTGGAATCCATTGCTTTCAAATACACATTCATCACGATGAAGGTCGGCTTGTAAAGATTGACGAGGACGATAGATTTGATGAAAATGGAATCAAAAGAAAGCGGGAAATATTCTTAGATGAAAATGGAGAACCAGTAATTAATTATCATGGACATATGTTGTTTGACTGGACAGATCCAAAAGGGAAGTCTGTAAAGTTTCAGAAACAACATATGAGTAGGATGCAGGATATCGTTTCTGAAGAGCTTAAGATGGAAAGAGGAGTTCCGGCCACGGAATCCAAACGAAGACATTTGGATCCAATTCAGTATAAAGCAACGAAGGATCTCCAGGAGATCGAGCTCACCATCGAGAAGTCGAATCAGTTATTAAAAGTTCTGCAGCAAGAGAGTGATCATTCAGACCAGGTGATTAAGAAAAACAACATGATGCCTACTAATGCGCTGGGTGTTGTGAATAAGCAACAAGTTGAGCAGCATATGAAAAGCTTAATCGATATAATAAATCGAATGGGAAAAGAGCAAAGAGCAAAAGAAGCTGCAGCAAAGAAGATACATGAAGGTGACATTAAACGAGCTCAACGAAAGTACTCAAAGCTCCAGGAATCATTTGATAAAAAGCAAGTGTCTTTAGATAACAATTTAAAAGCTGTGAGAGCATTTGTAGAGGCGAGGAAGGGAGATCCGGAAGCGATTAAACATGCTAACTATGTTTGTGATCAGTACGCTAAATTTGATCTTAAGAAAGAACAAAAGAAAGATAAAGGCAAAGATTTTGGAATAAGTTAGTCGTTAACAGACATCCACTCGCCAAACGTCATTCCTTCTTTCAATGCTTTTTCCATCAATACTTTTTGTCGATCCTCAGCTAATTTTTTTTGCGAGGTCATAAGGGGTTCATTTGCAGGGTCATTTGACCTTGTGTCTTCTATTTCCTCCGTATAGCTTACTTCTTCTATTTCTTTATGGGGGGTCAAGTTGACCTCATTAGTTCCTTGTATTGTTTGAACCAATTGGTTGTTTTGCTGAAGAAGAATTGCATTTTGCTTCTGGAGATCCGCGACCATATCAAGCACTTTTTGTTCCATCTCCAGATACGAATCTATCTGTCCCTGCATTCTGTCTATTTGATTTCCCTTTCGTTGCAGCTCTTCCTTTAGGAAGTGATGCATTTCATCTCGCTGGTTAGAGCGTTGCTTTGAAAAGGCGAAGTAGTTTTCAATGAATAGTTGGCTAACAATCATTCGAGTTCTTCCTGGAGTATACTCCTCCATCTTGAATGCTTCATGCAAATCATTAGGGTCAACTTGACCCTCGAATGACCCCTCTTTGACCTTGCGGTAAAAGCGCTTAACTGTGCTCTCTGATTTCCCAGTAAATTCAACCGTTTCAGCAATTGTGAAATACTTCATAAAATGAAGCTACAAAGATTTTAGCGTGTCATGATGACCCCCTTTATGAACTTATGAAAAAGAGAGTGTTAAAACTTGGAGAATTGACGTTTAAAATTTAGTTGGATTTTTTTTAATTCCTTCGAAAAGGATTGAATATAGTGCTGTTTTACTTCTATCCATTTGTCTTTTCACCACAGAATAATCTGTTGGCGAATCACTACCTATAGTGTCAATGTAGTTTGTGAAGATGTCTTGAGTTCTTCTTAATAGAGAGTCTATTTTTTTCGCCATAATCGGGTCAAATGACCTTATTGCCGTATTGAATTCCGTAATGAATTTGTCTTTATTTTTAATAAAAGACTTCATTTTTTCGGCTTTAGCAATTGTCAAAGGGTTTAACACTAGGGATTCGAGTTCCTTGGGCGATTTTTCTAGAACATCCAGCAAGTTAGAGTAGAAATCGGAAATTGAGTTCATGTTAGGCTCAACAACAACATTTAGGAACCAGTCTTGTTTTGCTCTTTGGTTATCGGCTCGAGAAGAATTGATTCGTTCCAAAATAAAAACGAGTACTGCAATTCCGATTCCGGAGATGGATATAATATCTCCAGCACTTAAAATAGGCTCAGCTGGACAGCATAATATGTTAGGACCAAAATCCATCAGAGTCTAGGTCTTCTAGGTCATTCATTGCTTGTCTTCTACTATCTTCAATGTCTTCGTTTAATTTTTCTTTGACCTTTTCATCCATTCCGTCTTCAAACACCACTAAGTATTTGTTGTCGAAATTCACCAAGGTTTTAAATTTTTCAATACTAGGAAAAAATAACCCTAGGTAAAAAGATGAATTAAATGCTGTAGTATCATTAGGAATAACAACTTCATAGTTATGAGAATCTAGATCCTTCTCATCTAATAAAACTTTTTCATCACGGACTTGCTCCCCTTGAGGTCTCCCAGTGAATGTAGTACTCTTAGTACCTCTCCATTCTTTATCAAGAAATATTGTAACTCGATCAGCCATCGCACGAAATTAGTTTTTTTCTAGTACCTTATCAAAATGATCTTCACTCATAAATATCTTAACTTGGAGCAATGTCCCAGGGAAGGAAGATTCATTTGTAACCAAGTAATTCTGATCAGGTAATATCTTCAAGTCCTTCTCTTTATTTAAAGACAATCTGTGCCTTACTCTTTCACCGGCGCCAGTTGGAAAGGGTGCAAATACGTTGTCACATTTAACATTAGCTTTCCCCGACAAGATGTTAAGCTTAGATAAGTGTTCAGGACTTTCAGTCCCTAACGATCCTAAAGAAATAAAAGCTCGAATGAAACTCATCGTACCAGTCCCCCTGCTCTTTCTTTCGAACTTAAACCTACTAACACCTTCTTGTAAAGCATAAAGCGTAAAGAGAGATTCTTTAGAAAAGCTTTTCCGCTTCGTAAATTGATCTTCATGAGTATTATACAAATCATTTAAGAACCCGTAGATTCTACTGTTTTGCTCTTTTGTTCCTTCGAGACCTTCGTAAATAGAGAATCCGAAATTAACTATAGCAAGATTTAGTTCTATAATCGTTTTCCCTTCATCATCATACTCTTTAAAGGAAACACCATCAACGTAAAAGTTGTTCAATTCACTGTGATCTTCTGCATTATTAAGTATTTCACCCATCAAATTGTCCAACGAATTCCTACTATCACTGTTTAGTTTAACATTAGAAGCTTTGAGGCTCATATCAACGAAATCCCTTATTTTGGTGCATATCCATCCCTTTCGATTTTCTCTGACATCTGACTTAGCCTTTGATGTGGTTAAAAGAGAAAGGTGTAAGTATTCAGCTTTCACAGGTTTTTCAGCAGGGATATGAGTAATAAAACCAAGCGCAAACAGGATGCGATTAACTTCCCAAACTGTAGAGGGCTTACTGGATATGCCTTTGTTTACCTTGTAGTAGTAGCTGGAGTTGAATTTTTCTTGAAATTGCTGATAGTCCTGAACCATTATTTCCAGTACCATAAGAGCTCCTAGATCAATTTTCTTGCATTTTGAGAAGTCTAACACAAAATCCTTGTTCGAATTAATCAAACAACTGAATACTTTTTTAATGAACACTAAGCTTGGTTCAAGTTTATCGGTTAAAGAAAATTCCTTTGGGCATTGGATGTTGATTAATACGGATTCAACACCAAAATCATTTGCTATAAAAAATCGCTGTAAGCTGGTTCTTTTTGGTCTAGAAAGAAATAGAAAAGCAGATATCCCTGGCTGGAGGTTATTGTCTTGTTTATTGGCTTTTCGTTTTGTTTCTATTTCCGACCTACGTTTCTCTATTCGTGTTCGGATTCTTATTCTATCTTTCAATTGCTTCTATATTCTTACTCGTTAAATGCAGGGTATGTTATTATACTCACTTTTGAAGCAATTTGTTTTCAAGAACATTAGAAAGTGTGTTATTTGATGTTTATAGATTGGTGACGGGATAGTACTAATCATCATAATGAAATCGACATTGGGACACATCAAGGATCTGATTAGGGTTTTTGCCTGAAACTCGATATACCAATCGATGTTCACGTGTGATCCTTCTGGACCACCAGCCTTTTAATTCATGTTTTAAAGGTTCTGGACGGCCAACGCCTTTGAACGGGTCTTGTTTTATAGCAGCAATAAGGTTTTTGATCTTCTCTACCTTGGGTAGGTCATTTTGTTTCCAGTACTCATAATCTTCAAGAGCTCTTTGGGAAAATACTACTTTCATTAATCGTCAAATTCAGTCATTACCAATCCTTCGCCTTTGTCCAGTTGATCAATTGATTCCAGGAGCCGAGATCTATTTGTTTCGTTAGATAACAAATAGTCGGTTTCTGTGAGTGAATTGTACTCGGCCAGCGAAATTAGAACAACAGCTGCATCCTGATCATCGTTCCTAGGAACAATAATCACATCTGAGTTTTCGGTTACCTGGTCAAAGTAAGTCCGGATGTTTTTTCTCAGCTTTGTGATAGTAATAGCTTTCATTCTTTCTACGATTTGATTTACGATTCGAAGAGTAAATATACATCTTCTGTACATTATTACGTACAGAAGAGAGGAAAGTTACTCTCTCCAAGAGTTTTTTAAGTGTTGACCTTTCTTTAGTTGAGTAGTAATTAAAATAATCACAGTCAGACAAGCAAAGAAACTGCCAGCGGGGACGATAATTAAAATAGGTATGTCAAAGGAGTCCAGCCCTTGTGGAAAATAAGAATATTCAAATGAGGCAAACAGAAACCAAAATAAAGCTGTAATTGTCAATACTGACAAACCTCCAAACACCAATAATCTATTCTTATAGCTAGCTATTTTGTTATTTCTTCTGGAAAATATCAGAAATAACAGTCCGACTATTGCAACTGGAGGCATGGATTCCAAATGTTGATGCATCGAATCGGTTTTCCAAACAAAGATGTCGAGTAGTCCCAGCACTATAAAGTGTATTCCAAAACACCCGACAATTAATCCGAATATTTTGGAAATTAGTTTAACTCTTTTATCGTATTTGTTCATCGCATCGCAGGTTATTAGGCGGTTTCCTTTTCTTCAAGATAATCAATATAAATTATTTTCTTCTTCTTTCTCTTGTCAACAATCATAAATGCTGAGCTTGTAGAATCATTCATGTTATGAATAGAAGGGGGGTAAATACTACAGAGCTAAAGCGTCAGATAATTAGTATTATGTAAAGTAGAAAATTGAAAACCTCCCAAATTCCTCTGTAAAGCAAGGACTCAGAAGGTTTACACGTAAACTAACGCGGTAGAATTACAATAATAGACGGGCTGTATACCAGAAGAACCAAAGGTAAAAAACAGTTTGGATTGTAATTTACAAAAAGGGAGATAGACTTCCAATGATAAGATCGAATAGCGCCTACTATTCGTTTGGTTTTTTTCGTAACTTATTGGTCTCGTTACTATTGGATGAAATTCGAGAACCCTACTGTAAACCAATAAAAACATGTAATAAATGAAAAAGTCGATCCTCTTGGTTTGGGTAGTGAGCGCTGTGCCGTTTTTTTCCAATTGTTTTGGGCAGGTTAATCTTGTGCCTAACCCTAGCTTTGAGGATACCTCTTATTGCGTTTCTAGTCCAGGTGAAATGCCATCATCGCAAGGTTGGAATTCTTATTTAAACTCCCCTGATTATTTTAATCCTTGCACCTCCGACTCTTTTGTTTCTGTCCCCTATAATTGGGGCGGATATCAGCAACCTTCAAGTGGAATAGCGTATTGTGCTTTAGGAACATACAGCAGTTCGTTTGGTCAGATTAATGGAAGGGAATTTATAGGTAGAGACTTGTCTGAGCCTTTAACCATTGGAGCCCAATATTATGTCTCATTTAAAACTGTATTAAGTGTTAGCCCTGCAATTTGGTCGAATTGTGCAACTAATAATTTAGGAGCTGGGTTTACTAACACCCCGCACCATTGGTCCACTGCCCCGTTGCAAGTGACTAACAACCCAAAAGTTTATTGTGATAGCATTATAACCGATACTTTAAATTGGGTTACTGTATTTGGTTCTTTTACAGCTGATTCTGCATATCAATATATAGTCTTGGGGAATTTGTTCAATGATGTCAATACTGATACTTTAATCGTCAACGGAAGCTCAGCTACAAATTGTTTTGCTTATTATTATATAGATGATGTATGTGTGTCAACCGATTCAATGTATGCGGCAAATTTTTTATATACATCATTGGAGGATGAACCTTTAGAAAATCGGTTTAACGTTTATCCCAATCCTATTTCTGACCTTTTGCTAATAAATAACGACTCCAAAGAACAATATGATATCCGTGTTTACAATAGTCTTGGACAGGTTCTTTATCAAGAAGAAAACATCTATGAAACTAATAAGCAAATTGAGGTGTCAACATTCTCAAAAGG
>Ga0316204_10009267_pt1 | contig 13243 bp, 10 predicted proteins | sample 6monrhotite_MG_2_FD_205661 | JGI IMG/M metagenome (GOLD analysis project Ga0316204, IMG submission 205661) | Microbial mat bacterial communities from mineral coupon in-situ incubated in ocean water Damariscotta River, Maine, United States -... | ecosystem: Environmental > Aquatic > Marine >... | reverse complement strand
AATGAACAAACATGACACGATTGGTATCGATCTTGTCGCTATGTGCGTAAATGACCTGATTGTTCAGGGCGCAGAACCTCTCTTTTTCCTCGATTATTACGCGACTGGAAAGCTTGATATTGAAGTCGCAGAAAGTGTCATTAAAGGGATTGCTGATGGCTGTCTCATTTCAGGTGCGGCTCTTATTGGCGGTGAAACAGCCGAAATGCCGGGTATGTACAGTGCTGAAGATTACGATTTAGCCGGTTTCTGTGTTGGCGTCGTAGAAAAAGCCAAAGTTATTGATGGCTCAAAAGTAATAGCCGGTGACACTTTAATTGGTCTGTCTTCCAGTGGACCTCATTCCAATGGTTATTCACTCATTCGTAAAGTTATTGAAGTAAGTGGCGCTGATTTAAACCAGGAATTCGATGGTGCCACATTAGGTGAAAGACTTTTAGCTCCAACACAAATCTATGTGAAGCAACTCCTTGCGCTACATGAAAAAATTGAGATTCATGCCCTCGCCCATATCACTGGTGGAGGCTTACTCGAAAATATTCCACGTGTTATGCCAGATAATACCCAAGCTAAAATTGACGCAAATAGCTGGACAACGCCAGCCATTTTCGATTGGTTACAAACCAATGGCAATATTAATGACGAAGAAATGTATCGAACCTTTAATTGCGGGATTGGTATGGTTGTTGTTGTTGATAACAATGATGTTGAGACAACAATTAAGGTATTAAAAGATCAAGGAATCGAAACACACATCATTGGTACGATTGAATCGAGCCAAGAACAAACACCCCACGTTATAATTTAATAATTATCGTGTCTAAATAGCCATGTTACGCATCGTTGTTCTTATTTCAGGTAATGGCAGTAATCTACAAGCCATTATTGACGACATCCATGACGACGAAATAGATGCCAGCGTCGTGACTGTTATTAGTAACAAACCTGATGCCTATGGATTACAACGTGCAGAACAAGCTGGTATCAAAGCCATTGTCGTTAATAGTGAAAATGTTAATTCTCGAGAAGAATACGATATTCAACTACAACAAACTATCGACCAACACCAACCTGATTTAGTGGTGTTAGCAGGTTTCATGCGAATATTAAGCGACAACTTCGTTAACCATTACCATGGAAAATTAATCAATATTCACCCATCACTATTACCAAAGTATCAAGGTTTAAATACCCACCAACGCGTGCTCGATGCCGGTGATACTCATCATGGTGCCAGTGTCCACTTTGTTATACCTGAGCTAGATGCGGGCCCTCTTATCCTTCAAGCTGAAGTCGCAATACATGACGACGATACTGCAGCGACTCTTGCCGAGCGAGTGCATAAACAAGAGCATATTATCTACCCCTTGGTTATTAAATGGTTTGCCGAAGGCCGAGTTAAAATGATTGACAATAAAACTTATAAAGATGGCAAAGAACTTAGCCACGATGCGGCCATGCTACACCTCATTTAATAATTTTTTGTTTTATTAACCGCTCCTGAACAGAATAATAAGGTTTATTGAACAAATAAAACCAAGTACAGTCTTAAGTTAACCATCAATAAAATAAGAATTTAAAATATGTCGATAAAAACGCTAAGTGTATCTTTAGTTTTCTTTGTTAGTACTATAAATACAAGCCAGGCCAATCTTCTGCAATCAGGTTTTAACGCAGAATACGATGTTAATTACAATGGAATGGAATTGGGTGTTAGCAAACGTCGTTTAAGCATGACTAAAAATCAAATAGCTATCTTTGAAGCCACTACGTTACCCGAAGGTTTTGCTGCGCTTCTAATAAAAGAAACGATTACCGAAACAAGTAAAATAAAAATTACGCATGAGAAAATACAGCCCATCCAGTATGTTGAGGCTAAAGATAAAAAAGGCAATATAGAAAAATACCAATTAAGCTTTGACTGGAACAAAAACACATTACGCAATGAACACTTAAAGATAAGTGAGCCTTTAAAATCAAATACGCATGACTTACTCAGCTTCCAACTCAACATGATGCGAGACTTGCAAAAAAACAAACAAAACATGCAGTACCGCATCGCAACAAAAAGACATACGCGAGATTATAGTTTAAGAATTATTCTTACCGAAAAAATAGAAACCAACATGGGTGAATTTGAGGTTATTAAACTGACTACCAAACCCGTTAAAGGTAAAAGCCAGTTTACATTTTGGTGCGCCCCGGCATTGGAATTCTTACCGGTTAAAATTCAAAAAACAAATGACAAGGGTAATAAGTTTAGTTTTACTCTTCGAAGCTTTTCTATACACAAATAGAAATGTTCAATAGATAAAACCATTAAATCAATTCACTAACATTTATCCAAAAAAAAATCCTGCTCGAAAACAGGATTTTTTACGGAGGGCTTTAGATAATATTAAGTATTTTTTCTTGCTGTTACTAACAAACCAAGCAAGCCAAAAAGAAGTAAGTATAAAGAAGTTGATTCTGGCACGCTAACACCACAACTGCCTTGACTGATTGAAAAGTTACCAAAACCCCATTCAAAAGGATCAATGGTAATAGATTTAATGCTAGAAGAACAATCGGTGCTCTCATTGTAAACACCAAAACCAGGTGTTTTATTTTGGTCTACTCGGAAAGTTTTATTGGCGGTTACTACACCATTTGTATCCTTTGCATTGAGCCATGCGTTATGCCAAGAGCCATTACCAATAGTCGCACCAACATTAAAGTAAAATGCTTGTGTATTTTCTGGCAACACAATAGTAACCACATGCAAGCTAGTAGTGAAAATATCGTAATCAGTACCCGTATTATTCCACCACCATGTACTATTGGCTAAACCGCGATCTAGTGCTGCTGAATGTCCATTTCTATCTAAAAAGCTTAAAGACCCACCAAGAGGAGATGGAACACTTGTAGTCGGGTTAAAATTTGTGTCATTTTCAATATCAAAGACGGTCATATCATAACCACCAAGACTAAGCGAAGCATCTCGATCAGGCGCAAACTGCTGAATAACTGTGGCTTGAGTACCAGAGATAAAACCTAATAATAAAAGACCTGCTAATATAACTTTCACTGAAATCACCTTGAAATGCATTAATAATGTGATGAAGTATACATAATCTATTATTGGTTGTATCTCACCCAAACGGGTTAACCCATTGCCGAAAAACAATTGAAAACGCCCCATTTTGATGGAAATGGGGCGTTGATAAAGGACTAATTGAGGTATATATCTATGCTTTGGGCAAAGTAACCCCTTGCTGACCCTGATATTTGCCACCGCGATCACGATATGATGTTTCACACACCTCATCTGATTCAAAGAAAAGCATTTGAGCCACACCTTCATTGGCGTAGATTTTTGCAGGTAATGGCGTGGTATTAGAGAACTCTAAAGTCACATGCCCTTCCCATTCTGGCTCAAGTGGGGTCACATTCACAATAATACCGCAACGCGCATAAGTTGATTTACCCAAGCACACGGTTAATACACTGCGCGGAATTTTGAAGTTTTCAACGGTACGCGCCAGAGCAAAGGAATTAGGCGGGATAATACATACGTCGGCTTTGATATCGACAAAGCTTTGATGATCAAAATCTTTCGGGTCAACAATAACTGAATTAATATTAGTGAAAACCTTGAATTCATTAGAACAACGCACGTCATAACCATAACTGGAAGTACCATAAGAAATAATTCGACCACCTTCATTTTCACGAACCTGACCTGCCTCAAATGGCTCAATCATCCCTTCCGACTCCGCCATACGACGAATCCACTTATCCGATTTAATACTCATCCTGCTACACCTATTATAATTCAGTCTTTTTATCGAGCGGGTATTCTAAACTAATTTAATGGCGAAAGGGTATGACGGAAGGCAGGAATTTCGATAGCCAGAAATAATAAAGACAAAATTAATACTCGATAAAAGAAAATTTTTTATATACTATCAACAACTTATGTTTCCATGGGTAATTATTTTTTAGGTTTAGTCCGAACCAATAACAGTCATTCATATAATGTTATTAAATTTTTAGATCTGCAAAAAAATTTTATTATTGATATTGCACGCTACCCTAATAATTCACGTACTCTTTTAAATAAGGTTTGTGAGTTAAATGGTTTATTGAGTAAATCTTTATGTAAAGTATCAGTATCATGGCCCATATTTAAATGTCGGTCATCACTAAATCCACTGGCTAATTGAATTTTTATATGGGGATATTTTTCATGAACAATTGTAGATAGCTTATAGCCATCCATGTCGGGCATTATCACGTCGGAAAGGAGTAAATCGATAGTTTCAACTTTAAGTATTTCTAATGCCTGTTGAGCGCTTTCAGCCTTGAATATTTGATACCCCTGTTGACTTAATATCAGTGCAGTTAAATCAAGTAATGCCGGTTCATCATCCACAACTAAAATAGTTTCATTACCTTTAACATCATTTATATTATTTGTGTGAGCCAATGGTTTTTCAAATTGGCTACTTTTGGCACGAGGAAAATATAGAATAATTCGCGTTCCATGATTAAGCTCTGAATAGACTTTAATTGCTCCACGGCAGCGATCAACAAACCCATAAACTTGGCTTAGGCCCAAACCAGTACCGAATTCTCCTTTAGTGGAAAAGAAGGGGTCAAAAATTTTATCTTTCGTTAATTTATCCATGCCCGAGCCTGAATCGGAAATACTCAGTGATACATAATCACCTTCTTTCATTTCTAACAATTTGGCATCCATTTGATTAACGACTTCGTTTCGAGTTTGAAACGTTAGTGTGCCATTGCCGTCAATTGCGTGCATAGAGTTAATGCTTATATTTAAAATAGCATCTTCTAAATCATTGTCATCAATACAAACATCCCAAAGATCATCAGCCAAATCGAATATCAATTTAATACGTGCGGTTAGTGTTTTTTCTAGCAGAAGATGATTATTATGTAATAGTGTATTGAGGTTATGATTTTCATCATTAGAGTCTTTCTGCCGTGAGAAAGATAATAATTTTTTAGTCAGTTTGCTTCCACGCTCGCCCGCATGGTAAATTTGCTCGGCATATTTAGACACATCAGGTTCCGCACTTGAAATGTTTTTTAACAAGCCAGCATATCCCAGAACAACACCAAGAATATTATTGAAGTCATGAGCTACACCACCGGTGAGCTTCCCTACCGCATCCATTTTTTGGCTTTGGCGAAGTTGGTCCTCTTTTTGCTGACGTTCGGTAATATCCTGAACAATGGATGCGGCACCGATAATTTTTCCTGATTCATTCTTTAATGGCGTGTTATGCCATTCACAAAGTATAGTCCGACCATCTTTGGTTATATTTTCATTTATGCTGAGCTTTCCACCCGTTTGTGTCATCAAGTCCTTCCATATTTGTTTGACACTAACGATAGATTTTTCAGGTAACATAACATCTACAAAGTTCTGTCCTTTAACTTCCTCAACGGTATAACCAAACATTTTTTCTGCAGCCACATTCCAATCAACAACCTGAAAATCAATATTCCATTCAATAATCGCCATAGGTGCTTGCTCACGATAAAGCTTAAGATGTTGTGCCGATGAACGAATTTCTTCACGCATTTTATATTGTTCAGTTACATTGTTAAAAATCAGAACCATACCTAATATATTCTCATCCCCATTACGAATTGGCGCTGCAGAATCGGCTATCTGGTATTCAGTTCCATCTTTGGCGATTAAAGTCGTATGATTACTCAAGTAAACCGTTTCACCTGTAGACATAACGATATCAATTGGGTTTTCAATCGTTTCACGAGTTGTTGCATTAATAATTGGAAATATCTTACTTATTAGTTGCCCTTGCGCCTCACCTAATGACCAACCCGTGAGATTCTCTGCAACAGGATTCATGCGAGTGATTAAACCCTTCGCATCTGTAGTAATAACGGCATCACCAATACTGTTTAATGTGACAGTAAGGTTTTGTTCTCTTTCCTGAGTTTCACGGAGAGAACGATTTAGAGCTTCTTTATTTTCCAGTAAGCGTTCAACCATATGGTCAAACGTTATTGCAAGTTTTCCTATTTCATCGTGAGCATGGATGCTTGTTCTAGCAGTTAGGTCGCCTTCTGCAATTTTCTGAGCCGTTGAAGTAAGAGTGGCTAAACGTCGCGTTAGCAAATAACCAACTAATACACCTACAGCAGCAATAATTAACATACCAAAAAGAGCAATCGTTAAACCAAAATCACGTGCATGCATATAGGCGGTAGTTAGTTCCTCATTCGAAAATTCAATTGCCAAGTGCCCCATAAGTCCAGAGGCATTATTTATTTCCTGTACTTGCCAACGATAGTTAGAGCGCTCATTTAATTGAGGAAGCTGTTTGCCAATATCTGATGTGGTAGAGCTGACTATAATCAGATTGTTTGCATCAGTCAGTATCAACTTAGTGGCTTCAGTAGTTGATATTAATTCTTTTATATACGGTTGTAACTCCGCATATTCTTCTGTGATAAGAGCAGCCTTACTTATCCCTGCAACAAGCCCCAGAATTGCACGTTCGTTGCTGCTTATCTGTTTGGAACTGGCTTCATACGATTGTTTTTGAGTTTGTTGTAGAACAATTGTCATCATAATCGCTTCAAGAATAAAAATGATAACTGCAATACGATATTTTAATGATAAGCGCGAAAACATTATTTTTTAAGTTCCTTCAAAAACCGACGAACAATATCGTATTCTTTATCAATAATGGGGACAAATCGTTTAGTTTGCATATTACTTAACAAATTTTTGCCCTTTTTTGAGTTATACCATGACATGATGGTTTCACGTACGCGTTTACGATCTACCACTGAAACCCGAGGATGAACAACGATGGATAAATTAGGGATGCTTGACGACTTAAGAACAGTCCGCAGTTTTATATTCATGGATTTTTCAAAAACAGCCGGCGCAAATGGAGGGGTGACACAGGCACTGGCTTTACCCGTTAACACCTGCTGAAAACAGGAATCAACAGATTTGTAAGCCTTAAAAATAACATCTTTCCCTGGTGTCATACCCTTCTTAATGAGAGCACGTCTAGCCATATGCACTACCGGTACAAATGCAGGAGGCGTAGCAATTATTTTACCCCTAAGATCCTCAACTGTGATTATCTGACCGCTGTTTAAAACCATAATCAATGAAACAAAAGGCTCCTCCATTCTTAATAATGGAATATAGCCTTTTTTATCAACGGCAACGGGATACCAAAATGGCTGAATAAGTGCAATGTCATAATATTCGGCTTTTAGTTTAGCGAGGAATTTTTTAAATGTTGAGGAAGTTCGAAACTTAACTTTGTGATTGATCCTGTTTGCAATCTCATCACTAACAGGTGAATAAATCTCATCCATCCGAACAGGTGATAGATATGGAAAAACGCCAAACTTGTACTCGGCTTTTTGTTGTTTTTCAGCCGCACATAGATAACTTGATACTCCGAACATTAAAATAAGTAATGTATATAAATGGAAGTTTTTCATTTTTGCCCCTAATTTAACAATAATACACTTACTTTAGATGGCCAAGCAATTCTTTACTATTTTAGTTCGTTATAGGGGGCAGCTGAGGAAAACAGAACAATTTAGTACTCGTTAGCCATTAATGGGAATGGCAGCTTTTGATCGATTTGAATCAAACTCAAAAATTATAACAGTCTGCTTCCTATATTGAGCTGTATACATACGAAAGCTATATATCTCTAATTGGCCGCGGGTTTTCCTTTAACAGCTTTCCTAAAATAGAAAACTATTATATTGAGCTTCTAGTCCTTACCAATTACAAACTTTAGTTTACAACTCACCAATAAAAAAAGGGAAAACACAGAGTGTTTCCCCTTTTAGTTTAATCTTTTTAAGATTAAAAAATATTAATTATTTTGAATAACAATATTAGGGAAGCTCGCACTAAAGTCTTTCGCCTTCATTGCTAATTTCGCTGTAACACGACGTGCAATATCACAGTAAATTTCAGTAACACGGCCATCTGGGTCTGCAACAACGGTTGGTTTACCTTCATCGGTACCAATTCGAATAGCCATATCTAAAGGCAATGCACCAAGCAAATCAACGTCATACTGTTCTGACATTTTTTCGCCACCACCAGAACCAAAGATGTGTTCTTCATGGCCACATTCGCTACAAATATGCAGGCTCATGTTTTCGATAATACCGAGTACCGGTACTTCTACTTTTTCAAACATCTTCAAGCCTTTACGTGCATCTAGAAGTGCAATGTCTTGAGGAGTTGTAACAATAATCGCACCGGTAACAGGTACTTTTTGCGCTAGTGTTAATTGGATATCACCTGTTCCTGGTGGTAAATCGATAATTAAGTAATCGACATCTTTCCATTTAGTATCATTTAATAATTGCTCTAAGGCTTGAGTAACCATTGGGCCACGCCAAATCATTGGAGTTTCTTCATCGATTAAGTAACCAATCGACATAGATTGAACATCGTAGCTATTTAAAGGCTCAAGGCTTTTGCCATCGGCTGATTCAGGTTGCCCACTAACACCTAACATACGTGGTTGGCTTGGGCCGTAAATATCCGCATCCAAAATACCCACCGTAGCGCCTTCTTTAACAAGTGCTAAGGCTAAATTTACTGAAGTTGTTGATTTACCAACACCACCTTTACCTGATGCAACGGCAATAATATTTTTAACGCCATTAATCATGTTGACGCCTTTTTGAACCGTGTGCGACACAATTTTAGAACCGATGTTGATTGTCGCTTCTGAAACGCCATCAATCGCTTCAACCATTATCTTTAACTTTGAAGCCATTTCGGCTTGGAAACCTGCTGCTGGATAACCCAATAGAACATCAACCGAAACTTTACCGCCATCAACTTTAATGTCACGAATGCTTTTAGTGACTGTTAAGTCTTTTTCAGTGTACGGGTCGATATAGGCTTTTAGCGCTTCTTCAACTTGAGTTGTACTTACTTCCGACATGGGTTTCTCCTAAAAAAACTTTAAAATATAAAATTATTTGCCACTACCGAATACTATACTCGGTAGCTAAAATCAGTTTAAAATACTTGAGTAAAATACTTAGGTATTACTCGAAGAGCGCAATCTTACACAAAAATGCATTAGAGTTCTATTATAAACTTTTTTACCTTAAAATAGGTAATCTTATAGCAACCTATATATAAGGATGGGGCCAAACTAATTCAAGAGCCATTATGAGACCGTTTATATATGGCGAAGCATAGCCTCAGCTGATAAGATGCACCTTTAAAATCAACACCTTACACAGTGAATTCGATAAGTCGACCTCACTTACACAGAGACAATAATGACAACAGATACACCTGCAAAGCGCCATATATTGGTAACCAGTGCCCTTCCTTATGCAAATGGATCGATTCATATCGGCCATATGGTTGAATATATCCAAACGGATATTTGGGTACGCTTTCAAAAAATGCATGGAAATCAATGTACTTACGTGTGCGCAGACGATGCTCACGGCACCCCAATTATGCTTCGGGCTCAATCTGAAGGGATTACGCCAGAAAAACTCATTGCCGACACTGACAAAGAGCATCGTGCTGATTTTGCAGACTTTTCAATCGATTTTGATAATTTTCATACTACCCACTCCGAAGAAAACAAAGAGTTAGCCCAAGGCATTTATACTCGCCTCAAAGAAGCTGGCCATATCCATACAAAAACGATTAAACAGGCTTACGATCCAGAAAAAGAAATGTTTTTACCGGATCGCTTTGTTAAAGGTGACTGCCCTAAATGTGGTGCCGAAGACCAATATGGCGATAATTGTGAAGCCTGTGGAAGTACTTACTCACCTATCGACCTAAAGAATCCGGTCTCTGCTGTTTCTGGCGCAACGCCCATTGAAAAAGAATCAGAACACTACTTTTTTGCTCTGGGCGATTTTGAAGCCATGCTAAAAGATTGGATTCAAGCTGGCCATGTACAAACCGAAATCACCAACAAGCTCAACGAATGGTTTGAGTCGGGTTTACAAGATTGGGATATATCACGTGATAAACCTTATTTTGGTTTCGAAATTCCCGGCGTAAAAGATAAATTCTTTTATGTTTGGCTCGATGCGCCTGTTGGTTACATGGCAAGTTTCAAAAACTTATGCGATAAGTCTGATTTGAACTTTAATGATTACTGGGCAGCCGACAGCAAGTACGAGCTCTACCATTTCATTGGTAAAGATATTGCCTATTTCCATACTTTATTTTGGCCTGCAATGTTAAGTGGTAGTAACTACCGCACACCGACCGGTGTATTCTGTCACGGCTTCTTAACTGTTGATGGTAAAAAGATGTCGAAGTCTCGTGGCACCTTTATCAAAGCGCGCACCTATTTAGATAATTTAAATCCTGAATATCTACGCTATTACTTTGCGGCAAAATTAGGCAGTGGTATTGATGACCTTGATTTAAATCTGGAAGACTTTCAAGCACGGGTTAACTCTGACCTTGTTGGTAAAGTCGTTAACATTGCGAGTCGTTGTGCCGGTTTTATTAAAAAGAAATTTGATGGCCAGCTTTCGGCTAACTTAAGCGAGCCCGAGCTTTACAAAAAATTTACGGATGCCAGTGAACACATCGCCAGTCTTTATGATAAACGCGAATTTAATCACGCTGTACGTGAAATTATGGCGCTAGCCGATCAAGCAAACCAATATATTGATGCAGCACAACCTTGGGTGTTAGCAAAAGAAGATGGCAAAGAACAAGAGCTACAAGATATATGCAGCATGGGCATTAACTTATTCCGCGCGCTTATTATTTTCTTAAAGCCAGTGCTTCCTGTACTGACTCAACAAAGTGAAGAATTTTTAAATGTTGAACCCATGACTTGGCAAGATATCGACACGCCATTATTAGGTCATACCGTTAACAAATTCAAACCACTGATGACTCGCGTAGACAAAGATAAAGTAGCCGCTATGGTAGAAACGTCTAAAGAAAGTTTAGAAACAGCCAAAGCAAAACCAGCTAAAAATAAAAAGCAAAAAGATAAACCTATGACTGACAATAATGAACTCATCGACTTTGAAGACTTCGCAAAAATTGATTTACGTATTGCTCGTATCGCCAAAGCAGAACATATTGAAGGGGCAGATAAACTGTTACGCTTAACCTTAGATATAGGCGACGAAACCCGAAACGTTTTTGCTGGAATTAAATCAGCCTACGCACCTGAAGACCTGGAAGGTAAGCTCACCGTAATGGTTGCTAACTTAAAGCCGCGTAAAATGAAATTTGGTGTTTCAGAAGGCATGGTTCTAGCTGCAGGTCCGGGTGGAAAAGATTTATGGATAATGGAACCGCACGAAGGTGCTCAACCAGGAATGAAGGTGAAATAATTCAACAAAAAACAAGAACGTCATACCCGCGCAGGCGGGTATCCAGAAAAAATATAAAGGCGCTTTTATTTACAGTCTAGATTCCCGCCTTCGCGAGAATGACGGATTCTAAAATTAACGGTAACAATTAAAAGATGAAAGAATACGCACTCATACTCATTAGCACAGTCTTAGTCAATAATTTTGTATTAGTTAAATTTCTAGGCCTGTGCCCTTTTATGGGTGTATCGCGCAAACTAGAAACAGCAACAGGAATGGCGCTCGCAACCACCTTTGTATTAACACTATCTTCTATTTGTAGTTACCTTGCCGATACTTACTTACTAGCGCCTTTAGGTATTGAGTATCTTCGTACAATAACGTTTATTTTAATTATTGCCGGTGTTGTGCAATTCACAGAAATGTTTATTCGTAAAACAAGCCCACTTCTTTATCAGGTGCTTGGGATATTCTTACCCTTAATCACAACAAACTGTGCTGTACTGGGCGTTGCATTACTTAACGTGCAAAAGACCGAATATGGTTTTGTTGAATCGGCCCTATTTGGTTTTGGCGCTTCGGTTGGTTTTTCTTTAGTTCTTGTTCTCTTTGCCGCAATGCGCGAACGCATTACCGTTGCAGATGTACCAACTCCATTCAAGGGTACTTCCATTGCACTCATAACCGCAGGTCTAATGTCGATGGCATTTATGGGCTTTGCCGGTTTAATAAAAGGCTAAGGTTCTACTAAGTAAATGATTACAGCCATCATAGCCTTATCTGTTTTAGCAATTGCCTTTGGTTTACTACTAGGCTTTGCCGCCGTTCGCTATAAAGTTAAAACAAATCCTGTTGTTGACCAAATTGATGCACTCTTACCGCAAACACAATGTGGCCAATGCACTTATCCCGGTTGCCGTCCTTATGCAGAAGCTATTGCAAGAGACGAAGCAGAAATCAATCAATGTCCTCCCGGTGGTGAAGCAACGATTATTGCCTTAGCAGATTTACTCGGTAAAGATGTTAAGCCACTAAATGAAGAACACGGTGAACACGCAGAAAAAACCGTTGTATACATTGATGAAAATGTTTGTATTGGTTGCACCTTATGTATACAGGCTTGCCCTGTTGATGCAATTTTAGGCGCTGCAAAATTAATGCACACGGTTATTGCTGATGAATGCACAGGTTGCGATCTCTGTATTCCTCCGTGCCCGGTAGACTGTATTCATATTATTCCGGCCATTGAAGATAATAAAAAAATTGTTGTTGATCTTCCCGATGCTCCATTACTCACTAACGAGCCAAACTAATGTCGAGTTCTAACTTTATTCAAAAAGCAGTCTCGCATTTTAACGGTGGTTTAAAATTAGCCGGGCACAAAGAGCAATCTATGCAATCAGGTATTGAGGCGGCTCTTATTCCTGAACAATTAATCGTACCCTTGCAACAGCATATAGGTAAAGCTGCAAAGCCTATTGTAAACGTTGGTGATAAAGTTTTAAAAGGCCAATGCATTGCGAAAATTAAAATCGACTCTGATAGCAATGAAACTTCGGTAGTCACAGCCAATATACATGCACCAAGTTCTGGTGAAGTTATTGCAATTGAAATGCATCCTTTACCTAGCGCGATAACTCAATCAACGAAGTGTATTGTCATTAAAACCGACGGACAAGATCAATGGGTTGATAATTTAAGTCCTGTATCCAACCCACTTGAGTTAAACAAAGAAGAATTAAAAAATATTATTAATGAAGCCGGTATCGTCGGTTTAGGTGGTGCCGGTTTCCCAACGCATTTAAAACTCGTACAAGAAAAATCCTTAGATACTCTAATTATTAATGCGGCTGAGTGTGAACCTTATATCACCTGTGATGCT
>Ga0316204_10009266_pt1 | contig 13244 bp, 13 predicted proteins | sample 6monrhotite_MG_2_FD_205661 | JGI IMG/M metagenome (GOLD analysis project Ga0316204, IMG submission 205661) | Microbial mat bacterial communities from mineral coupon in-situ incubated in ocean water Damariscotta River, Maine, United States -... | ecosystem: Environmental > Aquatic > Marine >... | reverse complement strand
TTATAGTCGTGAAGACGAACCCACTGATTGAGCTTCACTTTGGCCTTTTTACTTTCAACTTCCTCATCAGCAGCCTGAATCTTCTGCGCCAGATTGTAGGCCACCTTATAATTGGTGTAGTTCTTCAGCACATCTAGAATAAAACCCTCTTCAATAGCCTGCCGCATACTGTATACGTGATACGCCTCTGGCCTGTTGGTTTTCGAAGGTTGTTCGCCGGGATTGGGAAGGCGACCAAACAGCTCCAGTGTTTTGGTCTTCGGAGTGGCTGTGAAAGCGAAGTAGCTCAAATTACTGGAAGCCCTGCGTGAGGCTACGGCTGCATCCAGAATATCTTCACTTGAAAGCTCTTCATCAAGATTACCAAGCGAATCTTCCTTGGCATCAATCATCAACACCTCTTTCAACTGCCTTGCTGTTGAGCCACTTTGTGAGCTGTGTGCTTCATCAGCAATCACTGCATAGCGCCGCTCTTTCAGACTGGTACTATTCTCGATGGCTTTGAGAACAAATGGGAAAGTCTGAATCGTCACAATAATAATCGGCTGTGAGCTCTCCAATGCTTTGGCCAGCTTCTCTGATTTTGAGCCATCGCCTTCATTTCGGTTAATGCGTCCAACTACACCATCCACATGCTCAAACTGATAGATGGTATCCTGAAGTTGATCATCAAGCACAGTTCTATCGGTTACTATGATGACCGAATGAAACTGCTTGTCCCCTCTGTCATCATAGAGGGATGAGAGCTGGTGTGCAGTCCACGCAATAGAGTTTGATTTACCAGACCCTGCTGAATGTTGAATTAGATATTTGTGGCCTGCACCTTCTTTTTTTGCATCATTGACCAGCTTATTCACCACATCCCACTGGTGATAGCGAGGGAATATCAAAGCCTCTTTCTTGTAGCGTTTGCCCTGCCAATCCTCTTTCTCTTCAATCTGAAGATGCACAAAGCTACCGAGAATTTTTAGCAGGTTCGAAGGCCTTAGCACCTCATTCCATAAGTAGTCAGTGGCATACTGGTTCACATCTTCCGGCACATCATTCCCGGCACCGCCACCCTCTGTACCTTTGTTAAACGGCAAAAAGAATGTCTCATTACCTTCCAGTCGGGTTGCCATATAAACTTCATACTGACTAACCGCGAAATGCACCAATGCACCTCGCTTGAAGGTGAGCAATGGCTCTGGCTTTTTGGTGATTGGATCAATAGCGAAACGGGTGGTTTTATACTGCTTGATGGCATTTTGAACAGCCTGTTTAAATTCTGATTTAAGCTCCAAAGTGACCACCGGCAAACCATTCACAAATAGCACCAGATCAATACGCCACCGCTTGGCTCTTACCCCTGTTTCAGCTTCATGCTCATCAGTGGCCCAGGGTGAATAGACCAGCTCCGGCACCACGCGCAATCGGTTCTTCTCATAACGTGCCAGGGTATCCGGGTTAAGGTCATGCTCGGGTTTAAACTGGCATAGAGAGAATCGTGTGCCACGGTCTTTTATCTGATGACGAAGCACACCAAGTGTTCCAAAGGTACGCATCTCTTTATGGGCAGCATTGGGGTCAGCTTTATTAAGTTGAGAGGCTACGCGCTCTAACAGTTTCTGTTCTGGGTTATTGGGATACAGTTTGCAAAACTTCTGCCACTGCTCATCTTGAGTTTCCTTAACAAAGCCAGTCAGATCCTCTTCATACAGAGCCAGCTCACGGTTGTAGTTTTCAGGTTTGCCAAGCAGCCAGCCATTGGCGACCAGTTGACTGATCATATCATTTTGAAATGTTAGCTCGTTTGCTTTCCCCATTTAAACTAATCCCCTTGATTCCCTTATCCCAACTCAGTTACAACTCGATACTATTAATCTCATCCTCTAACTCTTTCAGTGTATCCAACACTTCTTCAAATGCAGGGTACCTCCCAAAAATCATATTGCGCATATTCACATAATCAGAGCGCAAGGCTTTCAGTACATGCTGACTAGGCATCAACTTTAATGAACCTGGCAATGCAGTGTCATACTGAGCCCAACCACTGGAATAAAAGCGCATTTTAAACGCAACCACATCTTTCAATTGCCCGATATCAGCAAGTGCGGTTTCTCGCACATCTGATCTCGCCATCAATGCCAAATCATAATAATGGCGTGAATAACGCAGCGGCAACAGCTTGCCTTCAGGTCTGTGTGCTTCCTGATGCAGTATAGTTGCTTTCTCCCAAAAAGTACGCTCAGCCTTAATAGCCTGCACAACACAGCCTGGCTGCTCAAATAATTCAGGAAACTCTTCAGCAGCATAAGGCTGAATTGAATATCTATCTGATGGAAACCAGGAAGCCAGTGGCCCAATCTCTAATCTTATTTCAGGTCTAAGGTATTCATCAGAAAATGCTGCCGGATAATTGATGTTAATAACGTGCGGATCATCTGAGGCAATCGAGCATGAACATATAGGTGAAATTTCAGCCTTTACCATGTCCATCAGCTCACCTGCAATATAACCCTGAGCCTTTTCATTCATATCATCATTAAGTTTATTTTGCTTTGTCTTAGATCTTGCAGACTGAGGATCTTCTCCAGATACCAACCTCCAATCAAGAATCAAATCAATATCTTCAGAAAACCGTTCAATCAAATGGAATACTTTAGATAGGCTTGTACCACCCTTAAACATCAAGAGCTTTGCCAGTTGTTCCTGCCCAAAGAGTTTGGAAAGAGTCCAGCATACCCAAAAGTCTTTTTCCACAATAGCAGGCTGCATATTCCTGCGCGCTGCTGTTTCAGAAAAGAGTTCTTTTCGCTCATCAATAGAGAGCAGGGTTACTTTATCCATCAGTTGGCCTCCCTAGAAGAGGAGTTGCTCTCTTCGGAGAGCAAGGAGCCTGCCCCTGCGGAACATATTTGTTTGATGGTTTCATAAATCCAGCCCGTAGCCGTAACCGTTTCTTTCAATATTTTCTTGCGCGTCTTTTCATCAAGCTGCTTTCTCAAGCTGGCGACTACCTGTTCATCAATGCGCTCTTTGCCCAAGGCTTTAAGCGCTTGCACAACCAGACCGCTTTCGCGGGTTTTAAAACCAACTTCTTTCAAAGCTGATTTTTTAAACTCTAAAGTGAATGTATCTAAAATCTTATAACTACGGCTAGGCCCATCCGATAAGTATATAGCCCGACCGGGAACCTGCGTGGAAAGCCTTAATAAGTTTAAAGCCGCATCACCAGTGGGTTGAATGCGCCAGTTGAATTTACGCGCAAATGCTTGTGCTACTTGATCATAATCAGGGCTTAAGTTCTGTTTAAGTAGCTCACTGTATTTTGGGTAGTCATAAATCCCGCGAGAAATCCGGCGAATTTTCCCCGACTCAGTTAAATTTGATAATACCCAATCAATGCTGCTACGCTTGAACTCGGCGCTAAAATCATTCGCAGAAAAAGACCAACCCCTTCCGCGGCCATAAATCCTAGATATTATTTTACTTTCAATAGTTTGCATTCATATACCTTTCATAATTACCAAGAAAAACTAATCACTTCTTCTTGGTTCAATGAGAAAGGTGCGCCATAAAAAGGGAATAGGCAAGTATTTAGATATGTGTGAGAACATTAAGAAACTAGCTGCCGCATCAGCCAGCCCCAATACCTGCGTATATCTGGGGTCGAAGCGGCGAGACCATACGCAAGAAGTTTTGAACATGAACAAGAGGCTTAGGGCAGGAACCTAGCTGCTACCACCGCAGAAAAGTTTACAATTTCTTGTTCTTTTACTACCAGTTTTGCTTTAAGACCTAGGAAGGATGTTACTCCTTGCATTTGTTTCAAATTTTCCATGTTGTTACCTCCATTGTTTTTGGTTAGTTCCTTTTTACAAAGTGACAATTTAAAATCAAACGGTGGTATCAGCTTGGAAACCTGCTCCGCATAGCGTAATGCCCTAAGCCTCCTGTCTCGAATGAAGGATAGCGCCACAAGCTAGATTTACTAGAGATGTGATTTTCTTTCTTCGGGTTCTAAATTAAAGAGGGGGATATGCATCCCCCTCTTTACAATACACTAAAATATCGCATTTAATGTTTAGTGTCTTTTATTGAGCTCGGATCATTTCCTGGAGCAACAGTATCAGAATCTCTCCAGCGTCCATCTCTTCCTTGAATCCGGACTTCACCACCACCCAGATTGTTAACAATCTGCTTGGCACGTGTTTCAGCCTCCTTCTGTGTTGAGGTCACATCACTTGCTTTCTCAGCATGTGGTTTCTTAACTGCCCAACCATCAGGGTGTTTTACTACATAACGATCATTCTCAGACATTTTCTTCTCCTTGTAATTTTTATTTATGAACGATAAACGGTGAAGTTAGGATCAAGCAGGCCATTCTTTCCACTCGTCGCAATTGATGTTTGATCATATGGAAATGCATTGACGTACTCTGTATTACATGGGGGTTTGTGTTTATTGATCATTGCTGCTTCAGCCCTACGGCGATCTGCATCCCCATTTATCAGTGCTGCACTTAAGCACAACTGTTGCCCCGATGTTAATTTACTCTTCCAGGCATCCCATTTTTCATGGGAAGATATTCTTTCACGAATATTTTCAGACTCTCCAATATAGAGAACCTTTTTCAGAGTCACTGTCTTTTCTGACGCATTAAACACGCAGGAATAGACACAATAAATCCCGGAATTATCAGACATCCCGCCAACATTTGGCTCTCGCCAATATCCATCATATTCTAATTGATACGCTTTACTTACCATCTTCTTTTACCTCTTGTTATTAATATTTCGTATAATATAATACGACGAAAGCGTATACATGCAGAGTAAAAAAAAGCCACAGTTCGCATTCGGTAATATTGAACTATACGGAGTCGTCATCTAATGTCAAATGATTCAGGAATCATATTTTCTTCTCGCCTAAAGGCAGCTCGTGAATTGAGGGGACTCACACAGGGAGAGTTAGCAAAAAAATCCTCTTTTCAGCCTTCAGCAATCTCTCATTTTGAAACAGGAACCCGCAAACCATCATTTGATAACTTGCGCCGCTTAGCTGATACATTGGAAATAACTATCGACTATCTATTGGGGCGAACAGATGAAATGGCAGGGGTAGGGCCAACAACAGACCGTCTAAATCGCCATATAAGCAAGCTAACAGGGGCTGATATGGATTTTGCAGAGAACATATTAAAAGGGTTAGCTGCTCGCAGTGAGAACAAAGGCAAATAAATGTCTGGTATTAAATTAGCCACACAAAAAGCTGAAGCATTTTTGCGTAAGAACAATATTTCAGACTACCCTATTGAGCCCAATTCAATTGCAACAGACTTATTAGGCATCAGTGTTCATGAACAACCATCAAACGTACAAGGCTCTTCCGGCATGCTTATGCGGCATGGAAATGAATTTGCTATATCTTATGCGACCCATATACAAAGCGAAGGATTTAGAAGGTTTAGCATCGCACACGAATTAGGACATTATTTATTGGCTGGCCATGTTGAAGCGCTTTTTGAAAGTAGCGATGTACATGAATCCCATGCTGGTTTTGTTTCTAACAGCCGATATGAGCGTGAAGCTGACGATTTTGCAGCAGGATTATTAATGCCGTCCTTTTTATTTAGAAAATCAATTCAGCAATTAGATGATGGGCTTGGGGCAATTGAGGCATTAGCTAACAATTATAAAGCTTCATTAACAGCTGCAGCTATCCGCTATGTAGAGCTTACTGATTCTTGTTCGGTAGTAGTTCAAAGCCTCGGTCGAACAGTCGAGTGGGCGGCCATGTCCGACAGCTTTAGGGAAATCCAAGGGCTCGATTGGATTAAAAAAGGGGCTTCGCTTTCAACAGAAGCACCCACTTATGCTTTTAATAATGATTCGAATAACATTTTGCAGTCCAAGTCAACTGAAGAGTCTGTAAACTTACAGAGTTGGTTCAATGGCTCTTTCGACATTGAAATAACCGAGGAAATAAAAGGGATGGGTAGCTTTGGACGTACTCTCACTGTCCTAACTTTAGATGAAACTGACCTCGAAGGGCTTCTTGAAGATGAAGAACTTGATGACTCATATGTGCCGAGGTTTAAGCGATAAAACCCTCTATTTTCGCACTACTGTTTGATGCGTAATTCGGCGGTTAATCTTTTGTTTCCAGGAAAGTTGCTTGGCTGAAAGCTTTCTCTTGTTCTTTGTCTGCATTAAGAACTGATACTCTTTTTCATAGATATATCCCAATTTGTATGCGTGAATAATTAGATCTTCGTTAGCGTTAGCTTGGTCATCTAAGGCAATACGTTTAAGTCCGGCAAATAGATTCCCTGTTTCAATCCCAATGAAACGATTAACACAAATATTACCGACGTAAGTTTTATTGTGATTGATCTGGTTCTCAATATAACACAGCTCTTTGATTGGCTGTCCACATGGGCAGCTATCAAACTCCTCATGAACCTCTACTCCCACTAATTTCCATTCATTCCTTGCAGCATAAAAATCGCTCGCATTCGAAAGAGGTAATATATGAGATTTCAATCTTTCAAAATTATGTTCCATAGCAACGCCTGAAAAAACTCATGATCTGTTTTTTACTTTCCATAGAAAATACGCAGGGTTCTCTCGCATTGCCCCCTTATGTTCTACATATGTATTAGCCCCATTAGCTAAAGCAACCATTGTGGCAGCTAAACTATACCCACCAGAAGCCACACTGCCTATCAGCCCCCCTGCAGCAATAAATGCTTGATTAAATGACTTGCTCCTAAGCGATTTTATTTTCTGATCAAGTTTGATCATCTGCACTTCATTAAATTCATGTATGATATTCTGTATTTCTATATTCAATTTTTCTTGATCAGTTTCCGTTCGCAACTCGCACAACTTACTTTCTAGATCCTTGCGAAATAACTCAAAAGCCTCTCCATCATTCATTCTTACACTCATTAGGTCGTGAATAGATACTTTATCTAAGAAAGGTAATTCCAAATTCAGCACACAATCAGAGGTGTAACTCTTGGGATCAATATTAGAGCTATTAGATCCAAGTAGAGAGTGTGTAAATTCAGAGCCTGTTAAATATGATGCCCCCAATCTGTGGGATAATGCCATACCCTTAAGCAAACACTCGTAATGCCCTATTGCTGATTGATTTATTGATTGGTTCACCCATGCTTTGAACAGCTCAACTGAAGGAGGTGTATCAGGAAGAGATAATTTGAAATGAGCAATCTGTGTTTCATCGTCCAAAGCAACGACTTCTTGTTCATGAAGATGGTATATATTTGCAACCTCATCATTGTCACCTTTAAACTGAACGGAGATCCCTCTTCCGACCTCCAGCGAGTTTTTCACTATTACCCCTTGATTAGTCTGCATCAAGGACCTTACTTCAGCATATTCATTGTATTTCGAGAGTATATTAGGAGGCAAAACATCAGAGTAACCGCTCTTCGAATAAGAGAAAGGAATCTGCTCATTTATTTCCATATAATAAGATACAGGAAAAAACTTAATATAATTAGCGGCAACCATCGGCGTGAGGTCTTTCATCTTTTTAGCCGCTATTGCTAAAGCAGGCCTATCAATGCCTGCTATTGGGGTTACACCAATCATTTCCCCCATAGAGTTAGATATGTCCGAACGTTTCACCGTAAAAGGAAAAACAGGGTCATCCAATATAACCTGATCTAAATATAGAGCAGTTTGCATTAAATGAGGTATGGAAAAGTAGCCTGTAGACCCAAACACTTTCAACTGGCTTTTATAGCTAGATATTTCCTCACCTAGATCATTAATATTTTCAATAGCGTGAACACGATACCTTTCAAGCTCTTGTAGTAAGTCAGATTCAGAAACTGACGAATAATTATCATTCTGATTTGCCTCAGAAAACAAAATGCTTTCACTTAAAAAGTCATAAATAATACTACCCATTAAGCAGCCCCCACATGAAACAAGCTCTCTTGCCAGCCTCGACCATCACAAATCACCATGGACGAATGATTTGGACGACTGCAAGTCGCCCGCAGGGCGTGAGGCATGATGCCGAACGTCAATATTACCCTTATGCAGCATCAATAAGCGCCATGCCAATTTTCTTTGCCGCACCTTTAACCAAATCAACAGTCATAGATAGCCCTTCATCAGCAAATAGCTTCTTGGTTTTCTTCCAGACTGTATCGCTTCTAATGGAGTCCAGAAATTCATGTCCTTCCCAAGTAAGCCGATGAGCAAAAAAATCTTTTACACCTGGCCCCATCGTATTTGCCACTTGCCCATCTATAAGCCCCGCATCAATAAGTAATGCCACATGATAAGATGCAGATGCAGCATCATTTTCAGGAAAGTCAGATAGACGAACAGCATCAGTATTGAGCGTACACTCCTCGGTCTTGCTCAAAACCTCTCGAATCATATCCCAGTCGCGCTTCATGCTCTTCCTCCCATCATCGCCATTCAGCCCACCCCAAGTCACACAAGATCACACCAACACATTGCACCGCAAGTTGTGCATCCTGCTCGCGCAATTCACGAACGCCCCGAGCTTCCTGCTCTGCATGTTTACCTCTGGCATGTAGTCTCGCAGTGATCCAGGCAGCACTGGTGATTATCTTTCGCCCCTGTTGTCCTGAATGTTTTTCCAACAACTTGGTTAAGTCGCCCAGATCCTTGCCTTTCGCTTCCTCTTTCCCTTCACTCTGCAAAAACGCGCTCAAAATAGCGGTCGCAGCCTCTCTTGCTCTATCCACCACAGACTCAACACCAGCTCGGTGATATTCATCTTCCAGACCATCCATCCTCTCACGAACTGCATGACCTGCTGCTTCGGGAACCCTGTTCCAATTCACTTCCGGCAAAGCACCAAAACTTTGGCGGGCTTTCAGAGTTACCAGTTGCTCTCCGGTAAACCCTGTTTCCAAATGAATCACCTGCCAGAGGGTTGCTGCCTTTTCATTTCCAAGCCGAATGATCAGATTCGAGAGTTGATATTGATCAAGTTCGCACGTTAGCTCCCAAGAAGTATATTCGCTTAATGAACCCATTAGCAGCACGCCAGTTGCTGCCTCTATATTATGATAAGGAATACTAACGTAAGGATGAGGCTGTACCCGCCAGGTCTGACCGGTACGACCAACCGCTGAGTAAAATCGCCCCTGCCGGATTCGACTCACATGATCAAAATTATCCTCCATAAAATAGTATGGACATTCCACATTTAACTGATGATTCACCACATCATTGCCAGACTCGTCGCAAAATTTAGCCGAAAGCAACTTTGGTGTAGGCCAAAGCAGATAGGATAGAGGAAACGCCTCCTCAATTATCAAGCCAGCTCGACTGTCCACACCAATCTTCTTACTCATGCAACAGCACCTTCTGAATTCCGCTTACCCCTCTCGAACATCACAAATCACCATGGACGGATGATTTGGACGAGCTTTGGCATTTATCAAAGGAGTCCCAGCCCATGGTGTTCCATCGTGAGCGGGGAAACTCATTTTCGTATCCAGTCATAGCAACAATAAGCCGGGCATTCAGCTTTCTGAGCCACATAACTTCCAACAAGCCATTCCCACCCATACCAGGAGTGTTTCCAAACCAAAGGGCTTCGTGGAACAGCTCATTTCTCTGCTTATATATCCTATCAATTTCATCAGTATGCTTGGGGATAAGAAAAGCATCACACAGTATATTAAAGCGATCTTTGTGGCATGCAGCCTTTGCTCCACCTCTCGACGCATGAAACTTATAGATGGTATCAAACACCATATATTCATAGATGAACTGATCCCAATCAAACTCACAGCTTTTAGCTTTCCCATGCATATACAGGATATTGATGAAACGTGTTCTTAAATCCTTATCCCACGTTTTCCATTCACGATACACATGCGATATAAAATCAGCGGGCACATCAGCTTGGTAAGAAAAGTTATTCATAGGTTTCACAGGAACTTTTCCATCAAAGCGCAACTCTGATAGCTGCAACCGAACCCCAAAAAAGAAACCAAGCAGGTGAACAATCAAGGCTGCATCCTCACCATGCATAGGATTATCAATCACTAGGCTATGCGATGCGGGAAGTGAAAACACAGCAGCCGGCCTTTTCGAATTTTGGATTTCTTCACCCTCTTCATTGTCAAAGGAATTGAATTGAACCGTTGTTACCTCAGGTGGATAAATAAACCCATCACGATTCGCATACGTATCAATATATGCACAGGCTTCCTCAAATTCTCTTACGGGCTCAATTTTGCCGCCATCAAACGCAAGGATTTGAGGGTAGTTCAAAAACCCGAATGTTCCCATCGCCTTCATCAGTTTTGAAACGCGTGATTGCGCACGTCAATCTTGCCAGTAACCGCCGCAGAGATCAGGGCTGTGCGTCGCTCTCGAAGCAGAAATATGGTCTGTTCGGCTTTTACCTCTAAGTCATTAATTTTATCTGTCATCTCATCAATGAAGCGAGCTATCTTTTTCTGCTCAGACAAAGGGGGAATCCAGATTTTGATGGATAGAATTTTCTCGGGGGAAGTGTGCTTCACCTTTGCACCAGTAGATGACACGCTAACCTCAGCTCGGCATCTGCTAGAATTAAAAAGATGAAACAGATATTTCTCACTTACTTTGTCATCACGAAGATTTCGTACTAAACCTAACCGCTGATTATGTAAGTACGTATCTTTATCTGGAACGAACAAAGCACACCCCAAAAGCCCGGGGCCTTGCTCTGTCATTGCCAACAACATCTGGCCACTTTCTAAAATAAAATCTTCAGGGATATCTGTTCCGACATAGTGTTTTTCGGGAGCCTTATGCCTAAATCCACCACGTTGATTAAAATTCCCAGGAGTCATCAAAATATAATCCCCTGAGTCCGCAAAATTTGTGCTATCAAATGCATAGCCATGCTTGAGTCCCAAAAGAGCCTTTAAAGGAACTTCAGCCCAATGCGCCGGGACTTCACCTAGCCATTCGATGCCGGAATCGCGCATGGGGGCGTTGGGGTTTAGGCCTTTGGTAACGGCATGGCTGATGACGGCTTGGTGTTTTTCTTTGAGCAGTTTGATTAGCTGTTGTTGTTTTTCGATCAGGGTGTCGATTTTGGCTGTTTCGTGGTCGAGGAAGTCAGCGATAGCCTTCTGTTCTTCTTCAGGGGCTTTAGGAATTAGAATGTTTTTCATCTCTGACGAGTTTGTACTCCATAGATCAGCAACGATCCCTTTCCCATATCTATAGAACTCTTCTTGAAATGGATAACTGCGAAGTAAATGATGAACATAAGACGGAACAATTCTTCTTGGTTCCATCACAATGCTAATTAGCGATACAGACCCATCGAATGGCGATACTCCGGAAGAGCCTTTTCTATCTGATCTGCTATTGATGACGAAATCATTCTTAATTACCAGCTTTCTATTATCGCCAGCATCAGTTTTTGCAGCAGTTTCAAGTTGAGGGACGATCCCTTGCATAGTTACAGAGAGGGCTGGGTAATCGGTGTCGCTAACTTTTTCTCGGCGCTCTTCAAAAAACTGCCCCAGTCTCTTCGCATCCCAATGTGTTGGAATATCCCCCAGCCATTCAACCCCGGAATCCTTATACTCTGGATAAGCCTGATACTTCCTAGGCATTAGGAATGCACCTCTTGCAGTAGCTTCATAATCTCACTGCTAATGGTATCCAGTTCCGCATCAATCTCTGCGAGGTCACGTGGTGGCTGATAAACATAGAAGTGGCGATTAAATGGAATCTCATACCCCACAATCCCAATTTCCTGATCTTTCGTATCTCGCTTGCCAGCATCTATCCATGCGTCGGGCACATGCGGCCGCACCTCTTTGGCAAAGTAGACTTCGTTGATGTCGTTGACCGAACGTGATGGATCAAGTGGCACGTTTTCATTATCGCGAAGATCTCCATCGGGCTTGTACTCGATCACCATTCCATTTACTTCAAACAAACCATAAAATACGTTTGGCTTCACATTCTTGTGAACTTTTTTAATGACCTTTTCTGCTTCAGGGTTCTTCCAGCTTACGGCAGTGGTGATCTGTTTTTTCTCTTTGGCATCCAGGCTAATAGCATGCTCTTTACAGGCGGCTTTGATCAGTGATTCATAGCCGTTCATGTCGTCACATTGTTCGCTGCCAATGCTCTGCTGCAGGTGCTGTGCTTTGCGAAGGATAGTTCTTTGATTGATCCACGTTTTACTATCAAGTAGGTCTTTAATCTGTTTCTCTTTCAACTCTGTAAAGTGGGTTTTGATATGCAGGCGAATATCATCTTCATGTTCTGCCAATGCGCCGTAGTGATCATCAAGCCAGCTCTCACCGTACTCCGCATAGATCCAGCGCATGGTTGCATTCAAAGGCTTGGGGGCAAAGCGAAGTGTTTCAATGCGATCTGTACTAAACTGGTATGACTCACGCAATGGGCGCTCAATGGTGATGCGGCGATAACCGAATTCATGGCTATCAAATATTTTACTTGAGAAGGTCTTGGCCACTTCCGCTTTTGGATTGGCAGACTGACGACCTCGATTGCTCTTCTGCTCAGCAGGTTTGTCCAGCTCACTGGCATCCACCACTTCAAAAGTCCCAAAGCTGCGGGTGATGGTGGCAATATCGTCATCGCTCATCACATTACGTTTGGAGCCAAGCGATTTGCGCATTTTTCCACAGAGGTTCACGCCGTTGATTAACTGAACCTTGCCTTTGCGTTCATCCGCTTTTTTATTGGAGAGCACCCATACATAAGTGGCAATGCCAGTGTTGTAAAACATATCGGTAGGCAGAGCGATAATCGCTTCAAGCAGATCAGCTTCAAGAATATAACGGCGGATCTCTGACTCGCCGGAACCGGCACCGCCTGTAAACAAGGGCGAGCCATTTAGGATGATACCAATCCTCGCGCCGCCCTGAGAACCATCTCTCAGTTTGCTGATCAGATGCATCAAAAAGAGTAGCGAACCATCCGAGACCCTTGGCAGGCCTGCACCAAAACGACCATCAAAACCTTTGATGCTGTGTTCATCCTTGATCTCTTTCTCAATCTTTTTCCAGTCCACCCCAAATGGAGGATTGGAGAGCATATAATCAAACTTATCTGCATAAAGCTGATCCTGGGACAATGTATTGCCCAGCTTGATATTATTCACCTCTTGCCCTTTGATCAGCATATCGGCTTTACAGATAGCATAGGACTCTGGATTCAACTCCTGCCCGAAAGCACGCATCACGGCATTGGGGT
>Ga0316204_10009265_pt1 | contig 13244 bp, 11 predicted proteins | sample 6monrhotite_MG_2_FD_205661 | JGI IMG/M metagenome (GOLD analysis project Ga0316204, IMG submission 205661) | Microbial mat bacterial communities from mineral coupon in-situ incubated in ocean water Damariscotta River, Maine, United States -... | ecosystem: Environmental > Aquatic > Marine >... | reverse complement strand
ATGCCAACACCTGGCAGTGGCACAACAGCCTGGACAATTAATGGCATTCAACAGGTATTAAGTGCCGATGGCTATTAAAGTAACGCCAGAGGTTGAAGAACTACTCGCTAGCATGAACCAACAGATAAGGGATCAATTGTCCCAATCTGTTGAGTTGGGAAAATGGCCAGACGGTAGAAAATTAACGGAACAACAAAAAGAAAACTCTCTCCAGGCAGTCATACTCTGGGATAGCGTTAATGGGCAAGAAACTGATGAGCCTTTCAAGGTTATGAAAGGCGGTAAGTTGATAAAACAGGCCGTTAAGAAAAAGACCATTGCTGACAATAACACAATAATAATTAAACAATAATCTATAAAGACCGCCAATGTTAAAAACAATTCTTCGTAAAGAACATAAAAACCAATGGGAAAAGCGTGTGGCATTAACGCCTATCGCAGTATCTGAATTGACTCAAAATGGCATAGCCATTGATATCGAGCATTCTGATTATAGGATATTTCCTGATTCTGAATACATTTCAGCCGGTGCTGGAACGGCTGAGTCGCCCTCTGAGTATGAGTTAGTACTTGGGATCAAAGAACCGCCAGTCAGTTCAATAAAACGAAATCAAATGCATCTGTGCTTTTCTCACACCATTAAGGGTCAAGATTACAATATGCCGCTGTTACAGCAGTTTATTGACCAGAGTGCGACACTTATTGATTATGAGTTAATGACTGATAAGGATAATATTAGAACCATTGCTTTCGGGCGGTATGCCGGTATCGCTGGTGCTATTGATAGTCTTTGGTTATATGGTAAAAAGCTCACTGAAGCAGGTCGTGAAACGGCATTGTCAAAAGTAACACAAAGTTGGCAATATAAAAGTCAACGCAATGCACAACAACAGCTAGAAAAAATTAATTTATCAGATGCTGAACCTACCCGAGTTATTATTTTGGGCAATGGAAAGGTGGGCCTGGGTGCTGCTGAAGTATGTACCTGGCTGGGGTTCAAAGAGATCACACCAGAAGATATATATCAGGGCAGGGCAGACAACAGCAGTAGTTGGTTCAGTGTCTTTGATGTCAAAGATATGTATTGTAGATTGGCTGACGGTGGCTTTGATAAATCAGAATATATTGAGCAAGGTAAAGCGCTGTATCGAAGCCGTTTTACTGATCTATTGGGTAAGTTTGACATTGTATTACAGAGCTCATTTTGGACAGAAGATTACCCTAGGCACCTTGACCGCTCTGATTTACTAAAGCATAAAGAAAACTTACCTGAATTATTAGGTGATATTAGCTGTGATATAGAAGGTAGTTTTGCCTGTACTTTAAAGGCAACAGATATTGAAAACCCTGTTTTTAGTTATGATCCTGAAACAGAACAAATCACTGATGGCATGGAAATGGGTAAAATAAGTGTTATGTCGATAGATAATCTGCCTTGTGAGCTTTCACAGGACGCCTCAGAGCATTTTTCTTCAGTTTTAGCTCATCATATACCCGCTCTGATGAATATTGATTTCTCTGAGTCTTTTGGTGCGTTACAGCTGGATTCTGAATTAAAGGATGCATTCATTGTCTATAAAGGGCAATTGACACCTAAGTTTGAATACCTAAAAGAATTTTTAGGTTAATTTGAATCTAATCTAACTTCACCCCTAAGATTCTCGCCCATGAGTTCACGGATCCTAGCTGGGTTATTATGTCTACTAAGTAGCCAAGAGAGCTTGGTTACACAGGCTTCAATGGTCATATCATAGGCATTAACTACACCGGCTTCACTGAGTATAGAGCCTGTTTCATAGGCAGACATATTAACGGCACCTTTAAGACATTGTGTGCAATTGACGATAATGACACCACGGTCTGAAGCATTCTTTATCACTTCAACTAATTCCTGATCATGAGATGGTATATTGCCACTGCCATAGGTCATAAGCACTAGACCTCTAACAGGATGTTGTAAATAGTTTTTAAGTAAGCGTCCCGTCATACCTGGAAATATTTGCACTGTGCCTACTTCAGAATGCGAGGTTAGTGGTTGAATGTTAAATGCTTCATGGGGTGGTTTTAGCACCTGACTGGTATTGATGTCTATGTCTATGCCAACTGAGGCGAGGCGAGGGTAGTTGGGAGATTCGAAGGCAGCGAAGCCTGATGAGTCTGTCTTTGACGTACAATTGCCACGATACAACTCATTATGGAAGTAAACCGATACCTCAGGAACTTTAGACTGGGCTGCCAATTGAATTGCACCAATTAGATTTTCGCGCGCGTCACTGCGTATTTTTGAAAAAGGGATTTGTGAACCAGTAAATATAACTGGTTTTCCAAGGTTCTCTAAAATAAATGATAATGCCGAGGCAGAATAGGCCATGGTATCAGTACCGTGGAGAATGACAAAGCCATCATAATCATCATAATTATCAGCGATGTCTTCGGCAATTTTATTCCAATGTTCTGGCGTACAGTTAGCAGAATCTATAATTTCGTCGTATTCATGAAAAGTAGTTTCAGGCAAAGACAGATCATTGAATTCAGGCTGTTGCTTTAATGCCTTTCCAAGATATCCAGGTTCTGGAGCATAGCCCTTTTCAGTATGGCACATACCGATGGTGCCACCGGTATATGCTATATAAACTGATGCCCTAGACATTATCTTAGTTTAGGTTACACAGACAATGGGCATACATACTGTTTGGGTCATCCATATTCTGAAGTTGTTCAATGCCCGTTTGAAGCTGGTTAATAACAATATCAGTCGCCGAACGCATTGGCACGACATCACTGTCAGTGTTTCCAACTATTGAGGCGAAAATCTGGCTATTAAATAAATCTTTGAAAAACTGCTCACTTGAAGTTAGCTTCTGTTCAATATATTTAACTTCATAATTTACGACTCCTGCTAAAGTGGCAGCTGAAGAGATTGCTTGCTCTAGATCACCTAGCTTATCGACTAGACCAAGTTCTAGAGCATCTCTACCTGACCAAACACGACCTTGAGCAATATTATCTACAGCCTCTACAGACATATTCCTACCTTCAGATACGATTGATAGGAATCTGCCGTAACCATTTTCAATTGACCGCTGTATGGCATTGGACACATCATCACGCAACGGTTTAGCGGCATCCCAAGCTCCCGATAATTTTGTAGTACCGACGCCATCGCGAAAGATACCCAGCTCATTGAGTGGTTTCTCAAACGTGGCCATCATTCCAAAGATACCTATTGAACCGGTAATGGTAGTAGGGCTCGCCCATATTTCGTCAGCATTTGCTGATATCCAATACCCACCTGATGCTGCATAACTACCCATTGATACTACAACTGGCTTACCTGCTGCTTTGGTTGCCAAGATTTCACGGCGGATTTGTTCTGAAGCGTAGGCACTGCCTCCTGGACTGTCTACTCGTAACACTAGGGCTTTAATTTTTGAGTTAGTTCTGGCTTTTCTAATAAGTGCCGAGGTACTTAGGCCACCGATGGTACCCGCTTTCTGTTTACCATTGAGGATGACGCCCTTAGCAACAACAACTGCTATCGAGTCAGTTGTTATTCCATTGTTCATTATTGCCGGAGGATTTTTAATGCTTAAATAACGCTGAAATTTAATGCCACGGTAACTTTTACCATTAGCGCTGGTACCTTCTTCATCCATTAAGTATTTTTTTAGCTCTTGACGGCTCATTAATCGGTCGACTAGTTGGCTGTCCAAAGCCAATGATGAAGCATCTTCTGTTGTATTGCTGGCAGCAACTAAGAAGTTATCACTATAGTTTTGAATAGCACCTGGCTGTAATTCTCTGGCAACGCGAATATCATCTTTATAGGATTGCCAAAGATCCGATAGGTAGCCTAGATTTGCCTCTTTGGCAGCATCTGACATGTTGTCTCGTATGAAAGGCTCGACAGCTGATTTATAGGTTCCCACTTTAAATACGTGAGTTTGAATGCCTAATTTTGCTATAGCGCCTCTAAAATAAGTATTGAAACGACCATAGCCTTCGATATAGACCATTCCCATTTCATCGATCATAACTTCATCAGCGTGGGCAGCTAAATAATATTGGCTTTGATTCATTCCTTCTGAAAAGGCATATACTTTTTTACCAGAGGTTCTAAAAGCGCTAATACGTTTAGCAATTTGTTGGAGCTTGCTTGGTTCAGCACCGTATAAGGCGCCCAAGTCGAGTAGCATACTCGAAATACTGTCATCAGTTCGCGCTAATTCAATACTTTTCAGCAGGTCTTTTAATAAAGTTTGAGGTGGACGACTCGAGGACTCTCGCAACTCATCAATTGCTTCATCCATTGGTGCGACATAATCTAGCTCTTCAACAATATACCCCATTGGTTTTACTACCAATATAGAGTTGCTGTCGACCATTGGTGCGTCACTACTGACAATGGCTTTGATGATGAAAAATATGATGAGTAAAAAGACAATGTTAACCACTGCTCTGCGCGACTGGTCGACTAAATTCCAAGAACCTGTGATTATTCGGTGTATTATGCCGGGCTTGTCTGCCATATTTGCCTCAAAAGTCTGTAAAAGAGGGTAGTTTAAACTGCTTGAACAAATTGCACCATGCTAAACAATCAATAATAGAGCTAGAATGCCTCATTATTTAATAAGTAACATTAAATAATAATCATATCTTGTTGAATAATATAGTTAATTAGAATATTCTAATTATTGTAACTAATTATTGCATTCTTTGTGTAAAAAAACGCTGTATTGGCTTAGCACTAAAGCGTATTTATTGAACTAATTGCTCTATTTGGAGTCATATTTCCTGAAAACCATGATTTTAGTGCGAAATGTTTGCTTATTTTGAATTAATCCGATAGTTTTAGCCTTCAAAATTAGTAATTGTGACCTAGCTCAATAAAACGATTAGTTGGCTGTGTTAATTTAACTGCAGTAAATAGAGACGCTTTATAGTAGTAACTTAAGGAATCTAGATGAAATTTAACACCGTTATAGCGCTTGCTTCAGTCTTGTTAGTAACATCTGTACAAGGAAAAGAGGTTGCTGGTGTTGATTTAGAAGAGGTTGCTCGACTATCTGTTGCAAATACAGAATTATTACTAAATGGCTCTGCAGTAAAAAAATCAGCGCAGCATTCGGTCTATGTTGGTGGACTTTACCTTAAAACACAATCTTCAAGCCTTGAAGACATTATCAATGATCCAAATCCTAAAAGATTCTTGTTTTATTGCAGTACTAAGAAGATTTCTGCTAAAAAATTAATAAAAGCCTGGGAACAGGGTTTTAATATCAATTATTCAAAGGAAGAATTAGCCGCTTTAGAACCATTAATTAGTATTTTTAACACGGTTTGGGCCAACGGATTGAAAGAAGGCGATGAAGTTTGGGTTGATTTTATCCCAGAACAGGGCACACGAATCAGCTTAAATGGTGAAATTGTAGCGAGAATACCTAATGAAAAATTCTACAATGCTTTCCTAAAGACCTGGTTAGGACCACATCCATTCAATGCTCGTCTTAAAAGCGCTCTACTCGGCAAGTAACTTTTAAGCTAGACTAGCAATACTTTAAATTTTCGGCTTAAAACTATGTCATTTTTAATGATAGATCTGCTTGGAACAGAGTTAAGCTCTGAAGAAGTAGAACTCATTCAACATCCATCCGTTGCAGGGGTTATTTTCTTCCAAAGAAATTTTACTTCATACCAACAATTATCAAAACTTGTTAGCAGTATTCGCGGTGCGGCAGGCGATAAAAACCTATTGCTATCCGTTGATCAAGAGGGCGGACGAGTTCAGCGATTTCATGAGCGCTTCACAACCATTCCTGCCATGGGGGTACTTGGTCAATTAGACCCCGACAAGTCGGTTCGATTAGCACTCATTCGAGATCTCGGTTGGTTAATGGCTTCTGAAATTCAGTCGGTTGGTATCGATATCAGTTATGCGCCTGTACTCGATGTGGATATAGGAATCAGTCAGGTAATAGGACTGCGGAGTTTTGGCTCTGAAGCAGATACTGTGTTAGAACACGCCAAGGCCTTTGTTGCAGGTATGACTGAGGCAGGCATGGCCGCTACTGGTAAGCACTTTCCAGGACATGGGGGTGTCAGTGAAGATTCCCATCATAAGTCACCAGTGGATAGGCGAGATTACGAGCAATTATTTCAGTCAGAACTTAGAGTTTTTGACGGCATGATAAAGCAAGGCATAAAAGCCATTATGCCTGGTCATGTTATTTATCCAAATATAGATACTAAACCTGCCTGTTTCTCTTCCTATTGGCTAAAAGATATTTTAAGGACCAAGTTAGGTTTTAAAGGATGTATCTTTAGCGATGATTTATCCATGCAGGGTGCCAATGTCATGGGTGATCCAATAAGTCGTTCGAAAGCGGCACTAGAGGCAGGCTGCGACATACTTTCTTGTTGTAATGACAGAACATCATTGGTGCAGATAATAGATGGCTTGAACTATCAACCAAACAGCACCATATCTGAACGTATCAATGCGCTACTTGCTAATGGGGATTCGAGTCAATCACTTGAGCAAATTCATCAGTCAAAACGATACATTAATTTGATTAGTTATTTACAAAGGTTGGAGTCATAACCGTGACAGAAATATTAAACTGGTTTCAATGGGCAAATGAGCATTATGGTTGGGCCGTAACTATATTTATCCTAGTATTAATCACACTCACTATTAATTACTTCTGGAAACGCTATTTCGATAAGGTGCAAGTACGCCTAAAAAGCACAGAAAACCTATGGGATGACGCAATTTGGGAAGCTGTCCACAAACCGATGGGCTATCTGATTTGGATCGTAGGGCTTTCTTATGCGGCAGAAATATCAAATAACCAGTTAGATCCAGAGCTGGTTGCCTTGGTAAAAAATATTAGAGCCATTGCAGTCATTACTATTCTAACTTGGTTTCTATTTAGGTTTATTCGTCTGGCAGAACAAAATATTATTAATGCTGGTGAAGCAAAGCAAAAGAATGTTGATAAAACGACGGTCAACGCAGTAGCCAAATTATTACGCGCTTCATTAATAATCACCAGTATCCTAATCATTTTGCAAAGCATGGGTTACAGTATTTCTGGCCTACTTGCTTTTGGTGGTATTGGTGGTTTAGCCGTTGGTTTTGCTGCTAAGGACCTGCTTTCAAACTTCTTTGGTGGTCTTATGATCTACCTTGATCGCCCCTTCAAAATTGGTGACTGGGTTCGTTCACCTGACCGAGAAATTGAAGGTACCGTTGAATACATTGGTTGGCGCCAAACGCGTATTAGAACATTTGATAAAAGACCACTATACGTTCCGAATTCAATTTTTACCTCTATTACAGTTGAGAATCCCTCACGAATGCTGAATCGAAGAATCTATGAAACCATAGGTATTCGCTACGATGATGCAGATAAAATGCAGGGTATCGTTCTAGCGGTTAAAGAGATGCTCAAAAATCATCCGGAAATAGATAAAAATGCAACATTAATAGTGAATTTTAATGAGTTTGCAGCTTCATCATTGAACTTCTTTATTTACACCTTCACTGAGACCACTAATTGGGTCAAATTTCATGAGGTAAAGCAGGATGTGATGTTAAAGGTTGTTGATATTGTGGCAAATGCTGGAGCAGAAATGGCTTTTCCTACACAAACTCTTCATGTTCAATCACTTCCAGAAGCTTATGGAAGTTAGATATTGGTGGTAATTAATCGAGACTAGTTACCACTTTTTCTTAGAACCAGTGACATCATTATCCATTTGATTTTGTCTGTTCAATTCTGCCTGTTTGCTCACTGCATCTTGAATCTTCTCTTGATCTGAACCAACGGGTGGAGGCGGCTCTTGTACCTCTTCAGTTTCAACATCGGCTTGGCCTTCTGCAGCCAAATTCATTTCTTGCTCTTGTTGTGCTAAGTGTGCCAGTAATTCATCTACTTTCTCTAATTGCTGTTGCACATAGGCATCATCAGTGCCAAATTCAGTTAGCTTTTCCTTGGCATGAAGATAGCTTTGCTTTGCAGTACCCATTTGCCCTTCGTTAGCGGCCTGATGGCCCATTTTGATGTGGCCTTCAGCATCAAATTTAAGTAGGGTGTTTTGTAATGATGGCATTACTTGTTGATATATTGAGTCCGGTACAGAACGTCGAGAGTAAAGCAGTACCAAATACTTCATTAACTTATTGAGTCGACTTATTAAGCCATGCAGTTCAGCCATCGCTGAAGGCATTTCAACATAGTAGGTCGTTGAGTCTAGGTTTTTCAATGCCGATTCAGCATCTTTCATGCGGATTTTTATGCCGGGTGCATTGGGGTCAATTTCATAAGCATCGCGAGTATTGGCTAAAACTCGTTCCAGTAGGAATTTATAAGCCAGCTTATCTAAACCAGCCTTTTGTAAACCATCATGTAAATCCTGAGCTTCATCAGCCTTATATCTAGAGCTAGCAATTTTCTGCCGACGTTCAGCTGCAGCCTGTTCTTTTTTGGTAAAGATAATACTGCCCACAACACTGAGGACAAGAACACCGATAATTATACTGATAATGACTGTTATAGACACGCTTAAATCTCTTATTGGTTATCAAATCTAGGGTAGGTTAATTTTGAAACAACCACCCGTTTTCGTATTGGTTAACTTTATATTGCCCATTTTATCGCCATTGCGATGTAAATTTGCAATGAGTTTTGCAAAGTATAACCCAAGTCCAGTTTTACTAGAACTGCTTGAAATTCCAAGTATAGCTTGATTTTGTTCATCAAGCATCTGTTCTGGAAAGCCTTCACCATTATCATGTATTTCGATGCAGAGCATGTTATCTGCTTCAAAGGCAGATATTCGTATCTCAGAATTGGCGTATCTGATGGTGTTGCTTATTATATTACTGATCAGAACGGATAATAGGTTTAAATCAAATGCCCACTCAAGTTCATCGTCAACTGCCATAATAATAGCGATATTTTTTTGTTCCAGTAGTTCATCAAATGACAAATATTGTTCTTCAAGAAAGTCGTACACATTATGAAAGCCAATATTCACTGCGAGTTGTTGATTATCATGTTTATATAAGGTTAATAATTGTACAAGCATGCCATTCATACGATTTGCTTCTTGTTGCAATACTGAAATTTGTGGCAAATCTTGGTGATCTAATTCAACCAGTAATGATTGAAGTTGTTGAGAAATAATTGCTAAGGCATTTTTAATATCATGAACTGTTGCAGCAAGAACCATCGAAAAGTGCGATTGGTTTAATTGCTCAGCCATTTTAGTTACTGCCTATCTTAATATCGTTCGCCATTCTTTGTAGCTGTTGTAGGCGAATATAGCGATAGTCTTTGGCATTGAGTCGGTTCAAACTCGTTAATATTTTTTCGGCTTCTTCTAGACTGGCTAACTTATCTTCACTTTGCTCACATTTTTTAAGTAAAACTTGCACTAAATTCATATTGAAACTAACGTTATCAGGTGAAACTGCTAAAGATTGTTTGAAAAATCCCACCGCTTCATCGAGTTTATTATTGGTGACTGCCTGAATACCTTTACTATTAACCTTGCTTGCTTCTACGGCCTTTGCGAATGCTTCTTTATCATCTATGATCATTTCAATAGAGTTCATAATGTCAACATCATCGCCATATTGTTCCATAACCTTGGTTAATATCGTCTGACAACTATCGTAATCTTCTTCACGTAAATAGGCGCCAGCCATATCAGTGCTAGCTAAACCAGATGCAGATTCACTAAGTTCAGTAAACATCGTTTTTGACAGTTGCATATATTTACTCGTTTCAGCATCACGGCCTAGCTTATGATATATTGCATGTCTGCTCAGATTAGCCCTCAGCTTTATCTCTTTATCATTCGGGAATTCATTTTCAAGATCTTTTAGATAGGTAAGGGCTTCGCTTGATAGGCGTTTATTTTTTATTCCGCCACCAGAGGTAATTTCCTCAGTTAATACTGAAACCAAGTTAATGTAGCTATCTGGATTCTTATAACAGGAGTCTTTGCCATGTTTTATAGCGCCTCTATAGGCTCTTTTTGCAATATCATAATCTTTGTTAAGCCTCGCAAGATCACCGAGTCTCGCCTGTCTTTGGCTTACCTTAGGAGTGATAGAAAGTGCCAGCTGCAGCGTCTTTTGAGCATCACCTGGTTTGCCGGTAATAACTTGTATGCGAGCGATCCAATCCAATGCTTCAGGGTAATTAGGTAATTGCTGTAGCACTGCGTTAAATTGCTTAATAGACTCTTGGTATTTTTCCTGAGCAAAGAGTAATTTACCCATACCTAACAAAGCCCAAGGAATAGGGCGCTTCGATAAAACCAAGTCATATATCTTTTTAGCTTGACTCAAGTCAGCCATTTTAAGATACAGATCCGACTTAATTCGCATACAGGCCATAGCATATTTTGATCCTGCTGCAACCATCTGATCTGCAAGACGTAATGCTTTTGGGTAGTTCTTAGTAATGATGGCTCGATTAACCTGCTCTAAAGCAAGCTTTTTAGTCAGTAACTTATCGAGTCGGCTTTTTAAAAGTGCTTTAGTAAAGGGTTTGGTTAAATAACTATCGGGGGTATGCTCAAGTGCAGCCATGACCATTTCGGTGGTATTTTCAGCGGTAACCATGATGTAAACAGAGGTTGGCTTGAGATAGTCTCTGGTGGCTAATTCTTCTAGAAGTTGCTGCCCATCTTTTCCATCACCAAGATTGTAGTCGGAAAGAATAATGTCATAAGCTGCTTTGCTGCACATTTTTATGGCAACTTCACCACTGGGTGCTAGATCAATGTCATTGGCGCCAAGTTGCTGTACAACACCTTTCAATGAGACCCTAAATTCAGAGAAGTCATCGATAATTAAAACTTTTTGTTTTGAGTAATCCAGCATGCTCATATTGGCTAACTACTTTTAATTAGTCGTACTCTAATAGTGGAATAAAAATCAGTAAAAACAATAAATTATAAAAACTATATATGAGTATACTTAGATATTTATTTAATTCCACTGGTTGAGTTGTTTTCTATGCTTGGGTATTCTAGGGTTATGCTGTAATTGCTGTTGTAATTTGAAGGTAAAAAATGTCACATAAACTCGTTGTCGCTATTTCATCAAGAGCCTTATTTGATCTTGATGATAGCCATCAAATATATGAACAGCAGGGAGTTGATGCCTACTCAAAATATCAGATTAAGCATGAAGATGATTCCTTGCCTCCCGGGCCAGCCTATAGCTTAGTAACCAAACTACTGTCACTTAATGAGCCTGACAAAGAGCGAGTTGAAGTCATTTTACTATCACGCAACAGTGCTGATACTGGTTTACGCGTATTTAATTCAATTCAAAAACACAAGCTAGATATTGTAAGAGCTGCTTTTACGAGTGGTAAATCACCGTACCGATATGTACCAGCCTTTGGGGCCGATCTTTTCTTGTCTACCAATCCAAAAGATGTTCGACATGCCTTGGATGCTGGTATAGCTGCGGCAACAATCATCAAACCACAAAACAACAGCAATTCTTCGCCACAGTTACGTTTTGCCTTTGATGGCGATGCCGTATTATTTTCTGATGAAGCTGAACGCGTCTACCAAGAGCAAGGGTTAGAAGCCTTTGCTGAAAGTGAAAAGGCTTCAGCTAAAAAGCCGCTCAAAGGTGGACCATTTAAAAACTTCTTAGCCAGCCTTCACACCCTTCAAAGAGATTATGCTGAGGATGAATGTCCAATCCGTACTGCCTTGGTCACAGCACGGTCTGCACCGGCTCATGAGCGAGTGATACGTACCCTGAGAGACTGGAACATTCGTATTGATGAGGCGCTATTTTTAGGCGGCCTATCAAAGGGTGATTTTTTACAGGCCTATCAGGCGGATGTGTTCTTTGATGACCAAAAGGGGCATATAGATTCAGCATCTGAGCATGTGGCTTCTGGGCATGTACCTCATGGTGTGACGAACTCAGACTAATTAGCACTCAATTAGATTTACTGCCAATCCACCGCGTGCAGTTTCTTTGTACTTACTGCGCATATCTTGGCCCGTTTCTTTCATGGTTTGTATGGCTTCATCAAGTGAAACCTTATGCGAACCATCACCATGCAATGCCAATCTTGCGGCATTAATAGCAGTCACTGCTGCCATGGCATTACGCTCAATACAGGGTATTTGAACTAGGCCGCCAACCGGATCGCAGGTTAACCCTAGGTTATGTTCCATACCTATTTCGGCAGCCACTTCACATTGTTGTGGTGATCCGCCGAGTATTTCAGCCAGTCCTGCTGCGGCCATTGAGCAGGCTACCCCAACCTCGCCTTGGCAACCTACCTCAGCGCCCGATATGGAAGCATTTTCTTTAAATAAGATACCCACAGCACCGGCAGTCAGAAGGTAGCGAACAATGGTTTGATCATCACACTTAGATTTGAAGTTTTTAAAGTAACTTAGTACTGCGGGTATAATGCCAGCAGCACCATTGGTTGGCGCGGTAACTACTCGCCCACCTGCAGCATTCTCTTCATTGACTGCCAGTGCGTATAGATTAACCCAATCCATAACTTTTAGCGGGTCCTGATCATTTTCAGATTCTGTTCTGAGCTTTCGAAATAGATGAGCTGCTCGACGTTTGACCTTAAGGCCGCCAGGAAGAATCCCCTCAGTATGGCAACCGCGTTCAATACAGTCTTCCATGGTTTGCCAGACATTTAGAAGGTAGTTTTCAGTATCTAACTTTGTTCGCCAAGCCGTTTCATTTTCAAGCATAAGAGCGCTAATACTTAAGCCATTATCAGCGCATTGTTGCAGCAATTGTTTTGCTGAATTAAAGGAATAGGTTAGTTTTTTGCCTGAGTCAACAATGGCACTGTCATTAAGACTGTCTTGATCGTGAATAAATCCACCACCCACTGAGTAGTAACTTCTACTACAGAGTGTCTTACCCTGATCATCAAAGGCGCTGTAACTTAGGCAGTTTGGGTGTCCAGGTTGTATTGTTTTGTACTCAAATATGATGTCGGTATCATAATTGAAATCAATTTCACCACGTTCCGGTAATGGGAGCCTGTGACGGTGCAATATATCTTCTATCTGTAGATGCCCAATAGTCGGGTCGAGTGTCTCTGGCTGCCGACCAATTAAACCGAGAATTAAAGCCTTATCTGTACCATGACCAATACCTGTATGTGCTAAAGAACCGAATAAAGTAACAACCACTCTATGGCAGTTAGTTAAGCAGTTAT
>Ga0316204_10009263_pt1 | contig 13245 bp, 12 predicted proteins | sample 6monrhotite_MG_2_FD_205661 | JGI IMG/M metagenome (GOLD analysis project Ga0316204, IMG submission 205661) | Microbial mat bacterial communities from mineral coupon in-situ incubated in ocean water Damariscotta River, Maine, United States -... | ecosystem: Environmental > Aquatic > Marine >... | reverse complement strand
GCCGCCCAACGCTCCAGCCGAGATGTTCAGCCGGCCCCCGTCAAGTCCGGCCATGGCGTAGCTAAAGCCTTTGCCCTCGTCGCCGATACGATTTGCGTCGGGCACAAAACAATCATCCAACTGGACTTGCGCCGTTTCTTGGCTGTGCCAGCCCATCTTGCGCTCTTTTGCGCCAAACGACAGGCCCTCGGACCCGTCTTCGACTATCATTGTCGAAATACCTTTTGGCCCGTCTTCACCCGTCCGGCACATCACAACGTAGGCGTCCGAATAACCGCCACCCGAAATGAACGCCTTGGTGCCGGTTAGAGTGTAGCCGTCTTTGGCGCGCGTCGCGCGTGTTTTCAGAGACGCCGCATCCGATCCGCTGCCGGGTTCAGTCAAGCAATAGCTGACGATCTTTTCCATTTTACACATCTTGGGCAACCATTCGGTCTTGAACGCGTCACTTGCGAACTTGTCGATCATGCCGCCACACATGTTATGGATCGATAGAAACGACCCGACCGACGGGCAGGCCATCGCCAGTGCCTCAAACACCAAAGTCGCATCCAAGCGCGTCAACCCTGACCCGCCATATTCTTCCGAGACATAAAGCCCGCCAAACCCCAGCTCGGCGATTTCTGGCCAAAGCTCTTTTGGGATCGTGCCATCAGACTCCCACTTTTGCGCATTCGGCGCGATGCGGTCCTGGCCAAAGGCGTAGGCCATATCAAAAATAGCTTGTTGTTCTTCTGTCAGGGCGAAATCCATGCGGCATCTCCGGTTTCTGTCTGAATTGAACGCTCGTTTAGTTCGCAAATGTTGCGAGAGTTTTGCAAGCGAAGCGTGGCGTCACAACCCTTCGGAAAACTCTCCGATTAACGCGTCGACGACCGCCCGAAATGCGGCTGGCTTGTCACCACCAGCGTCAACGGTTTTTTGGTACACATGCCGTTGTCGGTCCGATGACGTCCCGTTGGCGACAATTTCCCTGGCGCGATGAACCTCAGCGACACAGTCGAGCGCCACGGCGTCTTCGGCAATCAGCGCAAGCATTTCATCGATTAAGCCCGCAGTAGGCTTGACTTCGCGCGCACCAAAATCGATCAACCCCTCCTTGACGCCATAGCGCTGCGCGCGCCATCGGTTCTCGCCAATCAGAAAACGATCATAAACACGCCATCGCTGATTATTCGTTCTAAGACGCCACAACATGCGCATTATGCATTGTGTAAGAGCGGCGACCGTTAGGGCATCCTCCATTCTAGGGGACACATCACAAATCCGGTTTTCAAGTGTTTGAAACCTGGCCGAGGGTCGCAGATCCCACCAAATCTTGGAGCTATCTTGTATCGCGCCTGACTCAACAATCATCCGAACGGACCGTTCGTACTCAGACCAGCTTGAAAAGGCAGGCGGAAGGCCCGTGCGCGGTAGGTTGTCAAACACCGTCAAGCGATAGCTGGCAAGGCCAGTATCCTCGCCGATCCAGAACGGTGAGGATGCCGAAAGCGCGAGAAGATGTGGCAAGAAATAAGGAAACTGAGCCAGAAAATCGATGCGCGCTTCATCGTTCTCAATGCCAACATGGACGTGCTGGCCGCAGATCAGCATTCGCCTCGCGACTCCGGCAAGGTCTCTCGACAGATCATGATAGCGCGGGTTGTCGGTGTGGGTTTGGCGATGATAGTCGGCTGACGGATGGCAAGAAACGGCAATCGGTGTCATACCGTATTTGTGGGCCACATCACGCACACAGGTACGCAATCGGCGAAGATCACTGCGGGATTCGGCGATATTGGTACAAACCTTCGTGCCGATTTCGATTTGGCACTGAAGGAATTCGGGACTGACCTGACCTTGCAATTCGCGACGACAATCGTCCATCAACGCGTCAGGGGCCTGCGTCAATTCCAGCGTTTCAAGGTCTACGAGTAGATATTCTTCCTCAATCCCTAGCGTGAAGCTGGGTTCAAATGCGCTCATATTCCTCTCCCTTTCGTCGAATGGTGACACTGAGGCAAGCAAGAGACAATAATCTAGATCAAGTTTCTTTTTGTGTCTGAAAATATCCCCGAGGGGGTGTGGGGGACCGGCAGTCCCCCACTTGTGATCAATTAGTCCATGGCTTTGAAGTTGAATTCTCCGCCATCTTTGATGCCCGAAAACCAGCGCGATGTGACCGTTTTGGTGCGTGTGTAAAAACGGAACGCGTCTGGTCCGTATTGGTTCAAGTCACCGAATGAAGACTTCTTCCATCCACCAAACGAGAAGTACGAAAGCGGCACTGGGATCGGAAAGTTGATCCCGACCATGCCGACGTTGACACGGTGGGCAAAGTCGCGCGCCGTGTCGCCATCTGCGGTATAGATCGCGGTTCCATTGCCGTATTCGTTGTCCATGGTCAGCTTAAGGGCGTCTTCGTAGTTGTCTTTGCGTGCAATCGACAGAACGGGGCCGAAGATTTCTTCTTTATAGATATCCATGTCTTCGGTCACGTTGTCAAAAAGGGTAGGGCCGACGAAATAGCCGTCCTCATATCCTTGAAGCGAAAAGTCGCGACCGTCGCGTACTAGTGTTGCGCCCTGGGCTTCGCCAGACGTGATCAGACCTTTGATGCGGTCTTGTGAAACTTTGGTGATCACGGGACCAAAATCAACGTCGTCTCCGGCGGTATAGGGTCCGACCTTCAATTTTTCGATACGAGGGATCAGGTGTTCGACCAACGCGTCAGCCGTTTTCTGGCCCACTGGGACAGCCACCGAAATTGCCATGCAGCGTTCGCCAGCCGCGCCAAAACCGGCGCCGACAAGGGCGTCGGCCGCCTTGTCGAGATCAGCGTCAGGCATGATGATCATGTGGTTTTTCGCGCCACCAAAGCACTGCGCACGTTTGCCGTTCGCGGTTGCGCGGGCATAGATATACTGCGCGATTGGGGTCGAACCGACAAAGCCAACAGCCTGAATGGTTTCGTTGTCAAGCAAAGCGTCCACAGATTCTTTGTCGCCGTTGACGACTTGAAGAATGCCGTCCGGTAAGCCTGCTTCTTTCAACAATTCCGCCAAGCGAAGGGCCGTTGACGGGCAACGTTCAGACGGTTTTAGGATCATAGCGTTGCCAGCAGAAATTGCAGGCGCCATTTTCCAAAGTGGGATCATTGCAGGGAAGTTGAACGGCGTTATACCGGCAACAACGCCCAAGGGCTGACGGATGGAATAGAGATCGATCCCCGGACCGCCGTCGCCCATGAATTCGCCCTTCAAGTGGCTAGGCGCGCCCATGCAAACTTCGACGACCTCAAGACCACGCTGAACGTCGCCTTTCGCGTCGGGCAAGGTTTTACCGTGCTCGCGGCTGATAAGCTCGGCCAGCTCGTCCATGTGATCGTTGATCAATGCACCAAACTTCATCATCACGCGTGCGCGGCGCTGAGGGTTTGTTGCCCCCCATGCGACTTGCGCTTCGGCGGCTTTTGCGACGATTGCATCGACTTCCTCTTTTGACGCCAGTGGAACTTTGGCCTGAACTTCGCCGGTGGCTGGGTTCATTACATCTGCAAACCGTCCGGTTGTGCCGGTCACGTGTTCGCCATTAACGAAATGGGTTAGGTCGGTCATCGGGTCTCTCCATATATATGCCCAAAGTTTAATCTTGCGAAAATGATTGAAAAAGAGGCAATATACCAAAAGGGTTTTGCAATATTGCAGAGGGTGGAAATATGGAACCTCATTGGGATGATATGCGGATTTTTCTCGCAGTCGCGAGAACGGAAAGTCTATCGGGTGCGGGGCGGGATTTAAAAGTCGATCCGGCGACAGTTGGACGCCGCATTGCGCGCTTGGAAGAAGCATTCGGGACGCCTTTGTTTGCCAAGTCGCCACAGGGCTATGCCCCGACGGATGCAGGGCAACGGTTGCTCGCGCATGCCGAACAGGCAGAGCAGGCGATGGAGGGTGCAGTTGAAGAACTTGCAGGTAAGTCCGGCAAGCTTTCCGGCCAAATTCGCATTGGGGCGCCAGACGGGTGCGCCAACTTTATTCTGCCACAGGTGTGCGCCGCCATTTCTGAAGACAATCCTGACCTTGAAATCCAAATCGTCGCCCTGCCTCGGGTTGTTAATCTAACCAAGCGTGAAGCCGACATGGCGATTGGTGTCAGCCAACCAACGGCCGGTCGCCTGAGCGTTCAGAAGATCACAGATTATTCCCTTAGCCTCGTCGGGGCCCGCAGTTATCTGCGCAATCACGATCCGATTGAGAGGCTTGAAGACCTAAAGGGCCATCGCATGATCGGGTATGTGCCGGACATGATTTTTGACAAGGAATTGGACTATTTGTCAGAGACCGGCATTGATCGTGTGAATTTGGCGTCGAATTCCGTTTCGGTGCAAATGGCGTGGATTCGTCAAGGCTACGGTCTAGGGATCGTTCATGACTTTGCGATTGCACCCTTCATGCGCCGGTTCGTGCGGCTGTTGCCCGACGATCTGTCTCTGGTCCGGTCGTTTTACTTGATTAGACATCAAGATGACCGCCGACTTGAGCGGATGAACAGGTTTTCCGAGGCCTTGGTCACCGGAATTCGAGAAGAAGTACAAAGACTTGAGACCGAATCTTGACAATGACCATTACTTGCGACGAAGCTATGATTATTGAAATATTATTACGGAGAAAAAGTCATGCTCGTGCAACAAATCTTGAATTCCAAAGGAATTTCTGGAGTCATTTCAGTTAAGCCGAGCACCTTGTTGGCGGACGTCGCGTCGCTTTTGGCAGAAAAGCATATCGGCGGCGTTATCGTGTCGGAAGACGGCAAAAAGGCCGCCGGCATTATCTCAGAGCGTGATATCGTGCGGGTCATGGCCGCGCGTGGGAAGGCCTGTTTTGAAGTGCAGGTTGGCGATGTTATGACCAAAGCCCTTAAAACATGCGGTCTCGAAGACACTGCCGACGACATCATGCAGCGTATGACCGACGGTCGTTTCCGCCACATGCCGGTTGAAGACAAAGGCGAGATGGTCGGCATGGTCACCATCGGTGACCTCGTTAAGGCGCGTTTGTCGGAACTGTCGATGGAAAAAGAAGCCCTTGAAGGCATGATCATGGGCTACTGAGGCCACGGACCGTTAACTTTCTGCACCTGCATCTTGCAATTCGGGGGGCAATATAGTTGCCTGCCCAAAAGATGGAACGGAGTGATCTATGCGTGTCGGACTATACCCTGGGACATTTGACCCGGTAACCCTTGGGCATTTAGACATTATCAAACGCGCGGCGTTGCTGGTTGATCGATTGGTCATCGGCGTTGCCATAAATCGCGACAAGGGGCCTCTTTTCTCGCTCGAGGAAAGGGTGGCTATGCTTGAAAGCGAATGCGCGTCTTTGTCCAAGGACACAGGAACCGAGATCGTCGTGCACCCCTTTGAGAACCTGCTTATCAATTGCGCGCGGGATGTCGGGGCCCAAGTCATAATACGGGGCCTGCGCGCTGTGTCGGATTTTGAGTATGAATTTCAAATGGTTGGCATGAACCGTGTGCTTGATAGCACCATCGAAACGGTGTTCTTGATGGCAGAAACCAAGCATCAGGCAATCGCATCGAAACTCGTGAAAGAGATCGCCCGATTGGGTGGCGATGTGACCAGTTTTGTCACTCCGGCCGTCGCAAAGGCGCTGCAAGACCGGATGGGTGCCTAAAGGGGTACCCATATCTGGCGACAGCGAATTTGTGGTTTTAGATCAGGTTGCCCATCGCAACAGCCGTATCGGCCATCCTGTTTGAGAATCCCCATTCATTGTCATACCACGTCAATATCCGGCACATGTTTCCGTCCAAAACCTTGGTCTGATCAGTCGCGAAGATTGAGCTGAGAGGGTCGTGGTTGAAATCCATCGAAACCAGCTTGTGATCGGTAACACCCAGGACGCCGTTCAATTCTCCAGCCGCTGCGGCGTGCAAGGCGGCGTTTATTTCTTCAACTGTCGTGTCGCGTTCTGCTTCAAATGTCAGGTCAACGACCGACACGTTCGGCGTGGGGACACGAATGGCAACACCGTCCAGCTTGCCGTTCAATTCGGGCAAAACCAGTCCAACGGCCTTTGCCGCACCGGTTGAGGTTGGGATCATCGACATCGCTGCCGCGCGGGCGCGATAGAGATCCGAATGCATGGTATCGAGGGTCGGTTGATCACCCGTGTAGCTATGAACCGTGGTCATAAACCCGCGCTTGATTCCAACGGTCTTGTTCAAAACGGAAACGACCGGCGCCAAGCAGTTTGTGGTGCACGAGGCGTTGGACACAACCAAATCATCAGCCGTCAACTGGTCGTCGTTGACGCCAAACACAATTGTCTTGTCCGCCCCGTTCGAAGGCGCGGAAACCAGCACCCGTGTTGAGCCGTTCTCAAGATGGATCGCGGCCTTGTCGCGCGCCGTAAAAATGCCAGTGCATTCCATTGCAATGTCGACGTCCTGCCACGGAAGCTCAGCAGGATTTCGGATGGCGGTCACTTTGATGGGGCCACGTCCGACGTCAATCGTGTCCTCGGTCGTCGTTACAACTGCGGGGAAACGGCCATGCACGCTGTCATACTGAAGCAGGTGGGCGTTCGTTTCAACGGGACCAAGATCGTTGATCGCAATGACTTCGATATCAGTGCGGCCCGATTCAATAATCGCGCGAAGTATGTTGCGTCCGATACGGCCAAACCCGTTTATCCCAACTTTGACGGTCATTTTCTTTCCCCTTAAGCACAGTTAGCGCTAACATTACTGTTGGCGCTAACATCCCGATTTTGACCGAGAGGTCAAGGGGGTAACTGCTAGGAAAGCAAAACGTGATCTAGCGCCAGATCGCCACGTATTCGATCAGTTCGACCAGTTTCTTGGTCCAAAAAATCGTGTAGTACCAATCGAAATACAGCAAATCCACGCCAGCCGCGATCACGAGAATAGCGCCGAAATAAAGGGCGAGAGTATTGGTCATGCGCGCAACCTATAAAGCTAAGGCATCTAACAAAGAAGCTTCCAACGCTTCCACGGACTTTTCAACTTTGAAATAGCTAAGAAGAGAACGATCTGCAAATCCACCGCCAGTGACATCGTCCAAAAGGCCAAGCAGCCCGTCCCAATAGCCCTGGGTGTTCAGAACGAAGATCGGCTTTTCGTGAAGCCCAAGTTGACGCCATGTCAAAACCTCAAAAAACTCGTCCATCGTGCCTGCACCGCCCGGTAGAATGACGATGGCGTCTGAATTCATGAACATCACCTTTTTACGTTCGTGCATGTTTTCGGTTACGATAAAGCGGGTGAGATCGGTTTTGCCGACCTCTTGTTTCAGCAAATGCGTGGGAATAACACCAAATGTCTCGGCACCGCTATCTTGGGCCGCCCGCGCGACGGCCCCCATAAGGCCGATATCGCCTGCGCCATAGACCAATCGCCAATTGTTTTTCGCGAATGAGGCGCCCAAATCCGTCGCTGCACGCATGTAGTCGGGGTGATCTCCTGTACGAGATCCGCAAAAGACACAAATCGAGGCCTGTTTCATCATTTTTCCTACTGAAAAGGTCAGGGGGCTTTTGACCTCTGATACCCGCGTTGATAGTGTCCCTCAACCGCCAAGTCAGTGGCGCAATGAAAGATAGACAAAAGAATGTTCGGAAAACTCGGGTTGTATCAATCGGTCGCCGTGGGCGCTGTCGTGGTCTCGGTCGCTGGTTGGGCGCTTTACACGCAAACGAACTGGTTTCGACCAGCACCGATTATCGAAGCTGCTGAGGGGCCATTGGCAGTCGCCGCCGGTGTCGAAGATGATGACGCGCAGGTTGTCGTGGCTGATGAAACCGTCGCAATTGCGGCTGAAGAAGATAGCATAAACGAAGAAATCGCGGCGGAAGGTGAACCAGATGCGGTCGCGGATGTTGCAGCGGTAGATGAGGGTGATGGCCCAGAGGCTGTCAGCGAAGTGCAGTCTGACGAACCGGTGTTGGCGATTGAAATTCCAGTTCCCACATTTGACGTTGTCCGTGTCGAAACGGACGGTATGACTGTCGTTGCCGGCACCGGTCCGGCGGGTTGGATGATTTCAATCCTTGTTGATGGGGTGGTGGTTGAAACGGTTCAGGCCGACAGTTCAGGGCAATTTGTTGCGATCTTCGACATGGGCGAAGCAGCGACTGCGCGGGTGGTGACCCTTAGCGCTAATAACGGCGACGAGATTTTACTGTCAGTGGCCCAAGTCATCATTGCCCCCGTGGTTCGCCAAGTTGCGGTTGAAGAAGACGTGACACCTGTGGCAGAAACCGTGGAAACGGTCGATCTCGGGGTCGCTGAGGCGAACGAAGAAATTACAGAAAGCGTTGCGGAAGTTGAGGCGACGCCTGAACTGACCTTGACCGAGACCGAGGTCGCTGTAGCGGTTGAAGCTGGGGCAGTAAACGTTGAAGTTGACGACGCAACGCCTGAGGCTGTTGTCGCTGACGACACCGGCACCGTCCTTGAAGCTGAGGTGGCCTCGGTTGAGACGACCACTGAAACCACCACTGCAACCGTGGTCGAGTCGGTTTCAGAGACACTGCCCCAAGCCGCAGAAATCGTCGCTGCGCTTGGTGACGAAAATACGGAGGCGACAGAGGCGGTTGCCAACGTCGGTGCGCAAGATGACGCCACGCAAGAACCTGTGGACGTCGCCGCAAGCATAGCTATTGAAGCGGATGAAACTGCTGCAGATGAAACTGTTTCAGTTGAGGCCGACGGTATCGCATCTATTGATGTACCGGAACCAGCCGTGACTGAACCAAACGCAACTGAACCAAACGTCAGCGATCCAATCGCTAGCGAACCAGATGCCGAAGCGATGGTCACGCCGGTGGCCTCTGCGGTTGTTGATCCAGAAACCACCGTTGAAGACCCAGCGACCGAAGTTGAAGTTGTTGGAAACGCAGCTCCGGCGGTCATTTTGGTCGACGAAAGCGGTGTTTCAATCCTGCAATCGGCGTCCAACACCCCTCAGGTCTTGGACCAACTTTCCATTGCGGCCATATCCTATTCGGATGCGGGCGAGGTTCAGATTTCGGGATTTAGCCCGGCTGGATTTCTACGTGTCTACCTAAACAACGTTCAAATCGCCGTGTTAGAGGTTCCAGAGCCGGGTCAATGGCAAACGGAATTGGCGGATATTGAGCCAGGCATTTACACGTTGCGTATAGATCAGGTCGACGGTCAGGGCGCCGTCGTTCACCGTGTCGAAACGCCGTTTAAGCGTGAAGAACCCGAAAAAATCGTCGAAGCGTCGCAGTCGCGCAAGCCATTGGTGTCTGTCGAAGTAGTCCAACCCGGCGCTACCTTGTGGGCGATTTCCCGCGAAACTTATGGCAGTGGCGTTCTCTACGTGAATATTTTTGAGGCGAACAAGGACCAGATCCGAAACCCGCATCTGATTTATCCCGGACAGATATTCGAATTACCTGCCCCCCCCGGTGCTAAGAAAAAGAAGCGCACCTCTGGTCAATAAGACATCCAACACATAGATAAAGGCGAGCCTTCGGGTTCGCTTTTCATTTTTAGGGGATGCAATATGGCAGGTTGGAACACGGCCAGCGAAGAAGAACTTTCGCGCCAACAGGGATCAGGCACGCGCACGATCCGCAAGGTTCTTCCCTATCTTTGGCCGGAAGGTCAGTTTTGGGTCAAATGGCGCGTCGTTGTTGCGATGGTGTTTTTGCTGCTCGCTAAGATCGTCGCAGCTGTGACGCCGTTTCTATTTGGACGATCGGTCGATGCGCTTTCGGACACTGGAACCTCGGACTTGGTTCTTGGCGCCGTTGGTTTGACCTTGGCCTATGGCGGGACTCGCCTAATGGCGGTGTTGTTTCAACAACTGAGGGATTCGGTTTTTGCACGCGTCGGCCAGCGCGCCCTTCGCCGCGTCGCGCTTGAAACGTTTGAACATATCCACAACCTGTCGATGCGCTATCACATCAATCGCAAAACAGGTGGTCTAAGCCGTATTATTGAACGCGGTGTCAAAGGTGTTGAGTTTTTGCTTCGCTTTATGCTGTTCAACCTTGGGCCGCTGATCTTCGAACTTGTCGTTGTGGCCAGTATTTTGGCGGTCAGCCTTGGGCTATCCTATCTTGGCGTAATTGTTGCGACGATCACGCTTTATGTTTGGTTTACGTTTCGTGTGACCGAATGGCGGGTGCAAATCCGGCGTCGCATGAACCAGCAAGATACGGACGCCAACCAAAAGGCGATCGACAGCCTGTTGAATTTCGAAACCGTCAAATACTTCGGTGCTGAAAGCCGCGAGGCCGAACGCTACGACCAATCCATGCGCGGCTACGAAAAGAACGCAATCATCACCGCACAATCCCTCGCGTTTCTGAACGGAGGACAGGCCGTCATCATCACGGCAGGCTTGGTCGGCGTAATGACCATGGCCGCCTTGGGTGTTCAAAACGGGGTTATCAGTGTCGGCGATTTTGTGATGGTCAACGCCTATATGATCCAAATTACCCTGCCGTTGGGCTTTCTTGGAACGGTTTACCGCGAAATCCGCCAAGCCCTTGTGGATATGGGCGAGATGTTTGACCTGCTGGAACAACCCGCCGAAATCACCGACAAGCCGGATGCCAAGGCGATCAAAGTGACCTCTGGCAAAGTCACATTGGAAAACGTGCACTTTGGGTATTCAAGTGAAAGGCCTATCCTGAAAGGTGTCACGCTTGAAGTTGAAAGCGGAAAAACGGTGGCCATCGTCGGCCCGTCCGGGTCCGGTAAATCGACAATTGGCCGTCTGATGTTTCGTTTCTACGACGTCACCGACGGTGCGTTGAAAATCGACGGTCAGGATGTACGGGATGTGACGCAGGAAAGCCTTCATCATTCTATCGGCGTTGTTCCGCAGGATACCGTGCTGTTTAACGATACCATTCGCTACAACATCGCCTATGGCAAAGCAGGCGCGACCGAAGAAGACGTTGTTGCGGCGGCAAAAGCGGCACAGATTCACGACTTTGTTTTGTCGCTGCCAGACGGCTATGAAACGACGGTCGGGGAACGTGGGCTAAAGCTTTCAGGCGGCGAAAAGCAGCGGGTTGGTATTGCGCGAACGTTGTTGAAGAACCCGCCAATTTTGTTGCTGGACGAAGCGACGTCTGCCCTTGATACCGAAACCGAGCATGAGATCAAAGAAGCGCTTGGCCGCGCAAGCGAAGGTCGAACGGTTCTGACAATCGCCCACCGACTGTCAACAATCGTTGAGGCTGACGAAATTGTTGTACTTGAAGATGGTCGCATTGTTGAGCGCGGAAATCATGAACAGCTTTTGGTGCAAGAGGGCCGCTACGCTGCCCTGTGGCACATGCAGCTTTCCGAAAACGACGACGAGACAAGTGTTGCGGCCGAATAACTGTGCATAGCCTAAGACACGAAAAGGGCCGCGGTTGCCGGCCCTTTTTTGTGTTTGAAACGAGGCTGTGTTTAAGCCTATTTCAGGGCGCAGAAAACCTCAGTTCTTAAAGCCTCGGGCGCAACGGTTTCAGGATCATCCACATAAATTTCCCAGATTGGCATCGCGACCTCCAACCCGTTTTCGGCAATATGGGCCCACATCGCTTTGTGGGTCTCGCTTAGGTCGTCATAGGGGCCAATGTGGATCGTGGTGATGGTCTCACCCGCCGGAAGCGCACCGACTTTGACGTTGCCGCTGGCCTTTGCGGCGTCTTCTGGCGACACGATAACGCCGCCATGAAAGCGTAGAATTTTCGGGTCCATCCCAATGTAGACAGACATGGGCATCGCCAGTGGAGTCAGCCCGTTTTGACCGACAAATCCGAACACTTCGCCAAAGGCAGACCCCATCGCAGGCCCAATTTCTGGACCATAGGGCACTTCGCGTTCGACGTAGATATAGGTTTGCGCAGGCAATGATTTTTTTCAAATGACATCGGGTTCTCCTGTTGCTGACGCCAAGGCTAGCACGATCACGAATTGCGCCAAACTTTTTTTCGAGACGGGGCAAACAAAAACGGCCCCAACGAAAGTTGGGACCGTTTGCAGCCAAACCGCATTTGGGTCAGGTAGATTGTCGAGAACCTAGATTAGTTCTTTTCTTTGTCGACCATTTTGCCAGCCGAAATCCATGGCATCATGCCGCGAAGTTTCGCGCCAGTTTCTTCAATCATATGCTCGTCGTTGATGCGACGCGTTGCTTTGAACGAAGGCTGACCGACCGCGTTTTCAAGCATGAAGTCGCGCACGAATTTACCGTTTTGAATATCGGTCAGAACCGCTTTCATCCTCGCCTTGGTTTCGTCGTAAGGCAGGATGCGTGGGCCTGAAACATATTCGCCGTATTCAGCTGTGTTCGAGATCGAATAGTTCATGTTGGCGATGCCGCCTTCATAGATCAGGTCGACGATCAGCTTCACTTCGTGCAGGCATTCGAAATAGGCCATCTCGGGGGCGTAACCCGCTTCAACCAGCGTTTCAAAGCCCATGCGGATCAATTCGACAAGACCTCCACAGAGAACCGCTTGTTCGCCGAACAGGTCGGTTTCACATTCTTCGCGGAAGTTGGTTTCAATAACGCCTGAACGTCCGCCACCAATGGCCGAGCAATAGGATAAGCCGATCTCAAGCGCACGGCCCGAGGCGTCTTTGTCGACAGCTACAAGACATGGCACGCCGCCGCCTTTGACATATTCGCCGCGCACAGTGTGACCTGGGCCTTTTGGTGCCATCATGATGACGTCAACGCCAGCTTTTGGTTCGATGAGGCCAAAGTGCACGTTCAAACCGTGGGCAAATGCAATCGCAGCGCCTTCACGGATGTTGTCGTGGACGTATTTCTTGTATGTTTCTGCCTGAAGCTCGTCTGGCATTGTGAACATGATCACATCACACCAAGCAGCGGCTTCGGCGATGCCCATAACCTTAAGGCCTTCGCCTTCGGCTTTCTTGGCCGACGCAGAACCGTCACGCAGGGCAACAACAACGTTCTTCGCACCGCTGTCGCGCAGGTTGAGCGCGTGGGCGTGGCCCTGTGAGCCATAGCCAAGGATAGCTACGTTCATGTCTTTGATGAGGTTAATATCGCAATCGCGGTCATAATATACGCGCATGGGGAAATCCTTTCGGGTTGAACTGATGGTGTTGTAGTGATGGAATTGCCCGAATGCGATTGCAATTTTGGGAATATTTGTCAATAATTAGAAAAATATATTCGCGATACTGTTGAATTGTGGAAATTTCATGCTT
>Ga0316204_10009262_pt1 | contig 13246 bp, 10 predicted proteins | sample 6monrhotite_MG_2_FD_205661 | JGI IMG/M metagenome (GOLD analysis project Ga0316204, IMG submission 205661) | Microbial mat bacterial communities from mineral coupon in-situ incubated in ocean water Damariscotta River, Maine, United States -... | ecosystem: Environmental > Aquatic > Marine >... | reverse complement strand
ATCGGAAATATCATCAGGCATGGCAAATGCGTTGAATGCCGGAATCGAAAGGTATTCGGCAAAACAGCCCGGACGGTTAACGCCGACGCCGACGGTGTTACGACAAAGATGGCGTCGTCCGGCCCGGCAGTTGCGACAATGCCCACAGGTGATATGCCCTTCGCCGGAAACCCGGTCGCCGATTTTGAAACCCTGGACTTCGACGCCTGTTTCAACCACTTCGCCGACGAATTCATGCCCGATCGTCATCGGTACAGGAATGGTCGTTTGCGACCATTCATCCCAGTTGTAGATATGAACGTCGGTGCCGCAGATAGCCGTTTTTCGAACCTTGATCAGCACATCGTTGTGCCCAACATCTGGCATGGCGACATCGTCTATCCAGATTCCGGGCTCACGTTTTTTTTTGACCAAGGCTTTCATGAATTTGATTCCCTAGCTGATTATTTCCAATTCACGGCCAACAATTTGAAAAGCGTCCAGCGCCTGTTCCAGCTGTTCAGATGTATGTGCCGCCGACATCTGGGTGCGGATACGCGCTTGGCCCAGCGGTACGACCGGATAGGAAAAGCCGATGACGTAGATGCCGTGTTCTAACAATCGGTCGGACATTTCGGTCGCAAGTCCCGCATCGCCGAGCATGATCGGAATAATCGGATGTTCGCCCGGGACCGAGGAAAAGCCGATCTTTTCGAGACCCTGGCGGAACATCCGCGCGTTGCCCATCAGGCGTTCGCGCAATTCACCGGACCGTTCCAGCATATCCAGAATCTTGACCGACGTGGTGGTGATGACCGGTGCCAGGGTGTTGGAAAAAAGATACGGCCTTGACCGCTGCCGCAACCATTCGACGATCGGCTTGCGGCCGCTGGTATAGCCGCCCGAAGCACCACCGAGCGCCTTGCCGAGCGTCCCGGTAATAATATCGACCCTATCCTGTACGCCCCAATATTCGGGAGTGCCACGCCCACCGTCGCCCATGAAACCGACGGCATGGGAATCGTCGACCATGACCAAGGCGTCATGGCGTTCAGCCAGATCGCAGATGCCGGGAAGGTTGGCGATGACTCCATCCATGGAAAACACACCGTCCGTAGCGATCAACTTGTAACGGCAGGAGGCCGCCTGTTTCAGACAGTTTTCAAGGTCGGCCATGTCATTGTTGGCGTAGCGATACCGCCTGGCTTTGCACAGGCGAACGCCGTCTATGATACTGGCATGGTTCAGGGCATCGGAAATAACCGCATCTTCTTCGCCTAGGATGGTTTCGAACAATCCCGTATTGGCGTCGAAGCAGGATGAATAGAGGATGCTGTCTTGAGTTCCGAGAAATTGGCTGATCCTGTTCTCCAGGGTCTTGTGGACATCCTGAGTGCCGCAGATGAAACGCACTGACGACATGCCGTAACCATGCAGGTCAATGGCTTCTTTTGCCGCCGCCACCACTTCGGGGTGATCGGCCAGGCCCAGATAGTTGTTTGCACAAAAATTAAGAACTTCCGTCACACGACCATCTTCGGCGACGGTAATCGCGGAATTTTGCGGTGAGGTGATGATTCGTTCGGCCTTGTAGAGCCCTGCTTCTTTTACGCCATCCAATTGTTTTTGCAATTGTTCCAGGAAGTCTTCGTTCACGAGATCCTCCGATATTCTATGGCCCAGGTCCGGGTTTTGGATCGGTTGACAGCTATCGACAACGATCAGAATTATATCTCATTTTGAAGAAGTAAAACACCATAGCGGAGTCCAAAACGAAATAACCAAACAATAACTCAATGCAAACCGGCCTCCTCTAGCATTTTATTCAGTTTTGCGACTGGGACCGCAAAATTCGAACCGCCATATTCAGGCAAGACCGCCACACTGATGGCGACCACCGACCCTTGAAGGTCGAGCACGGGACCGCCACTACCACCGAGGGTCGTTTCCGCATCGTAGACAATGGTTGCCGGGGTTTTCTTGCTGATGATACCGCGACTGGCGAGCGGCGCGATAAAGCCTTTCCCAGCCAGGCGAGCGGCCACGGTCCAAAATCCAGTGTCTTCGGACTTGAGAAGTTCATCGATAAAACGTTCGCCCGACTGAACCAACATGGATCGCAGTCCTGTCGGATAGCCCATGACAATGATTTCGTCTCCGGTATCTGGTTGCGTGTCGGCCAATTTCAGGCCGGGAATCTGTTCCTTGGCATCCTTTCGTTGCAGGATCGCAAGATCGGCTTCTTCGCTCATCTTTACCAGTTCAACCGCGCTGGCCGTTTTGTTGCCGGGCGCATAGGCGATGTATTTTGTCATGACCGGTTCGAGTCCCTGATTGGCCATCGATTCAACGATAGCATCATTTTCCCACGGCTGGGCCACGTGCCGGTTGGTGACGAGTACACGGCCGTCACCGACGGCGAATCCCGTACCGGTGAACAACCGCTCGGCCACCGGGCCATCTCCTTCCAACGACAATAGCGGTTGGCCGATAGGCGTAACCAACGGGTTGCCGTCATGATCAACAATCTTGCGCAACATGCGGCCACTTGAGCGTTCCCGGAATCCATATGCGCCCTGAAGAAACATGATCGAGGGCAACGAATCGGCGATCACCCTGACGCTTGCATCGGAACGCCGCTCCAGAATGCTCAAACGTTCCGCGCCCGCCTGCATGCGGGTCGCTAATTCCTGGCGCAGCTCCTTCAAATCAGCAGGTGTCAACGCCTCTTCCCGGGCCCGCGACAGGGCTCCGGCGATACTTTCAAGTCTGGTTGAGCCTGTTTCGATTTGTTGCTTGATCAGAATATTCAGCCGATACTGTTGGTAGGACAGGATTGCGAGAACAACGATGGAAAGAACGACCCCGATGCGGAATAAGTGCGTGGTTTCCCGCGTCAAGCGTCGAAGAAGCCCGTAAATAGTGAGTAGAATACGGCTGGCAAGCGGCCTGCGGCTGAGGCGAAAGTATACGATGCTGTCTTTCAGTATGTCGGCGGCCATTTTGTGCGTCGGCCAGTCCTGGCGGAAACGGTGAAATCGCGAAAGCGGCCCGGCTTCATCAAATTCAATAACGTCGTAATGTTCCAGTTTCCTAACCGTGATGGGATCGCCATTGACCCATATCCGCCGCCCCTCAGGTGCCGTGATTTCGTAGCAATCACCCGTGCGCAGAAGACGCGCAACCAGGTTTTCCGGCGGTTCACCGGGGGGCGCCTCGCTGACGTGAAGGAGCCGTTTGGTGTCCAGGGTAATATCCAGAATAGCGCCGCCAAGCCATGTCACCGTGCCCCGGGATGGGCCGGTCAGATGTTCCAGGGCGCAAGCCCCGCTTAGGGTGTCCGCCTCGCGCTCATCCTCCATCGCTCATGCTTCCTCCTCACTTCTGCGGGTGATGAACCAAGCCCAGGGTCGCCGGGCGATTATCTCATGGATAGGATTAATTACCAATGCATTAGAGCCTTGTACATATTCATGACGGCCAATTCATGATATCTTTTTGGCTCCTAACGGAATTCAATATGGGCGACGACATGGCCAGCGAACGCGATCGATATGAAACCCTGAGCGTTCAGCGCAATACCGATGATAAGGCGATCAAGACCCGATAAAATGGCTAATGTATGATGTGGGCGGCCACGCTGGTGTCGCCGGTTTCTCGCCCGAGGACTTGTACGGCGGCCTGGGTTTTGGATTTAGCGATGGTGCCTTCGGTGACCTGTTCTGCCGCCCCGCACCACGGTGCCAACATCATGGCCGAGGGTAGGGCCTGATGTCTGTACCGCTAGAACTCCCTGAAGAAATTTGAGCACGGCTAGTTTTTCCGGGCGGAGATGAAATCCGACGCTTCCAGAGAAACTTATCAACTTTGCAGTCTACGCTTCTCGTAACAATTCCGCATTGATCTAAGATAAAAAAAATTCGCAAATTTATGCTACTCTGCACGTTCAGGTATTTCAAAGAAGAGGAGCTATTCGTGATGGACGATGCATTCACTCTTTCCGATGATCTCGGGCCGCTGAAAATCATTCACGTAAACGTTCCAAAGTGTGATGTGAAAGGCATCCTGGTGGTCGATAACGTCGCCTCCGGCCCCAGCATCGGTGGCCTGCGCATGGCCCCGGATGTGACATTAGCAGAATGCTTCCGTCTGGCCCGTGCCATGACCCTGAAAAATGCCGCCGCCGGCCTGCCTCATGGCGGGGGGAAATCGGTACTGATCGGCGATCCGCATATGCCAAAGGAAAAGAAGGAATTGATTGTGCGGGCCTTCGCCAAGGCACTTGCCGGTGAAGAACATTATATTTTCGGCCCCGACATGGGCACGGACGAGCAGTGCATGGCCTGGGTCAAGGACGAGATTGGACGCGCCGTCGGGCTCCCCCGGGCAATCGGTGGAATTCCCCTCGATGAACTGGGCGCAACCGGCTACGGATTGGCCGCTGCTGCCGATGTCGCAATCGATTACTGTGACTTTGATCTAAACGGTGCCCGTCTGGCGGTGCAGGGGTTTGGCTCTGTTGGCATGCACAGCGCGCGCTTTCTGGAGGAGCGCGGGGTTAAGCTGGTAGCCGCCGCTGATTCCCAAGGCACTATTTCTGATGCGAGCGGCCTCGACGTGCAAGCGCTGATAGCCCACAAGCAGTCGGGACAACCGGTCACTACGTTTGGAACGGGCCAAGTACTTGACCAAAACGCTATCATCGGAATCGCCAGTGACATCTGGATCCCTGCTGCACGCCCCGACGTCATCAACATAAACAATTGGGAAGACTTCAAGGGCAAACTGATTTTGCAAGGGGCCAATATCCCGATCACGATAGAGGCCGAGCGAAAGCTGGAAGAAAACGGTGCTGTTATCATACCCGATTTCATCGCCAATGCGGGTGGCGTCATATGCGCGGCCATGGAGTATCACGGCCAGACCCAAACGGGCGCTTTCAATGCGATCACCGAAAAAATCGGCCACAACACTGCTGAAGTGCTGGAACGCGCAAAAACCGAAGAAAGTTCGACCCGTGATGCGGCCGAAAATCTTTCCTTTGAGCGCGTCTTTGCGGCCATGCAATCTCGCCGCTTCGGGGTGTTTTAAGCTCGATAAATCGGATATAATAAACTGAGTTAAGAAAGGGCTGCAAAGGAGACGTGAGATGTTGCGTGTCCGCTTTCATGGCCGTGGAGGCCAAGGAATAAAAACAGCGAGCCGCATGCTCGGCTCAGCTTTTTTTCATGAAGGATTTGAGGTGCAGGATGCGCCGCGTTATGGAGCGGAGCGACGGGGCGCGCCCATCTTCGCCTATGTCCGTGCAGACAAAACGCAGATCAATGAACGCGGTGTGATCCCCAATCCCGACCTGATTCTGGTCGCCGACGACACACTGATAGGCGTTCCGGTGGCCGGTGTGACGCAGGGCCTGGGTGCACATGTGGTGCTGGCCCTAAGCACATCCGAAAACGCTGACACCTGGCGAGCACGACTGGCGACCGACGCCGAAATCGTTATATTGCCTTCGTTTTCCGCCGAGGATCCGGCCCAGAGACCGTACGTTGGCGCGCTGATGGCCGGCGCGGCGGCGCGTCTTGTCGGGTTACAAATCGACAGTATCATGACCGCGATTGCCGAGGAACTGAGGGGCCACGGCATCGACGTTATCCAGGCCAATCAGGACCGCGCCCGGTTGGCGTATGATGCCATGGCCGTGAGCGAGGGGGTGGTTCAGTCCCGCCCCAATGCAGGCCCGGCACCGAATGCCGACTGGATCACGCTCAGGCATGAAGACGCGGACACCTCCGCCCCGACCATTCATGCCGGGGCTACCTCGGTCAGGATTAAGACCGGGTTGTGGCGCACATTACGACCGGTGGTCGATGTCAACCTCTGCAATCGCTGCAACTGGATTTGTGGTTCCTTCTGTCCAGACGGGGCCATCAACGCCGATGCTAACGGCTATCCGGTGATCGATTACGATCACTGTAAGGGCTGCCTGATCTGTGTCGCACAATGTCCGCCCCATGCCATTGCCGTGGAACCGGAAAAAGGAGAAACACAATGACCCGTCTTCTGCTGACCGGCAACGCTGCGGCGGCCTGGGGTGCAAGGCTCGCGGGTGCAGAATATTTTCCTGTCTTTCCGATCACGCCACAAACCGAAATCATCGAAACATTAGGCCGCTGGATCGATCACGGCGAGATGGATGGCCGTATGGTGATCTTGGACAGCGAGCATTCCATGATCACCGCCGCTGGCGCCGGGGCAGCGGCGGGGGTGCGTACCTTCACGGCGACATCGAGCCAGGGATTGTTGTACGGTATGGAGATGCTCTACACCGTGGCCGGTTGGCGCGTCCCTTTGGTGCTGGTCAATGTATCGCGTGGATTGAGCGCTCCCATCACGCTAGAACCAGACCATAACGATATTCTTGCCGCCCGAGATTCCGGCTGCCTCATCCTTCATGCCGCGACGTGCCAGGAAACAGTGGACGCCGTGCTGCTCGCGACGCGCATCGCCGAAGATCGTCGCGTCCGCCTGCCCGTCATTGTTAATCTGGATGGATTTTACCTGTCGTTTACACGCGAGCCGGTGACACTTCCCGAAGCCTCACTGGTCAGCCGCTTCCTGCCCGACATAGATCCGGCGAATTACTCCTTCCGCGCCGATAAACCGGTCAGCGAGGCCGTTGCCGTGCTGGGCGGCGGGCCGTACTCTTACTTCCGCTATGAAACCCATCTGGCAGCATTGGCGGCGCAGGCTGTTTTCGATGAAGCCGCCGGTGCATTCGCCGATATTTTCGGGCGCACATACGGTGCGCTGCAAAAGTATCTCTCAGATGACGCCGATATCGTCTTCGTGCAGATGGGGTCGTTTGCCACCAAAGCCCAAGACGCTGTGGACCGGCTGCGTGAAGCCGGGGTCAGGGCTGGGTTGGTGCGACCATTCCTGGTCCGCCCCTGGCCAGCCGACGCGCTTCGCCAAGCGCTAAAGAACAAGAAAGCGGTGATCGTCATCGACCAGAACCTGTCCATGGGGATGGGGGGCGTGCTTCATAGCGAAGTCGCCTGTGCACTTTATGGGCACAACGACATACCCGATGTGTTGATGAGTGCCATCGGCGGCTTGGGCGGACGCGACATCGTTTACGCCGAGTATGCGGCTCTGGCCGAAGAAGCCATGCATGCCTTCGCATCCGGTACAACCCCGCCGCCACGGCTTCTGTATACCGAAAACGAATTGCGCGAAATGCGCAAACTTCAGGCCATTGCCGCGGTCGAGGGACTGGAAGACAAGGAGGACGCGTCATGACAGCCGAAAAACCTGAAAGCCGCTTCGAACGCTTGAAAGACCTGCCTTCGGCACACCTGTTGGGTGCCGGTACCGCCATGTGCGCGGGCTGCGGCGGTCTGGAAGCCGTCAAGGAAGTCTATGACGTGCTGGGCAAGAAGACCGTGTTTGTCAATGCGGCGGGATGCATGACGCTAACGGCGATCTACCCGTTCACTCCGTTTCAGGGGTCGTGGCTCTATACTTCCATGGCCTCGGCACCGGCAGGGGCGCAAGGAGTGCGCGACGCTCTCGATATCCTGAAAGCCAATGGTCGTATTTCCGATGATGAAGATTTGGACGTCGTCGTTCTGACCGGTGACGGAGCGGCCTATGGCATGGGTTTGTCGGCAACCTCGGGTGCCATCGAGCGCGACCTCGATTTTCTTTATCTTTGCTACGATAACGAAGGGTATGGAAACACCGGCCAACAAACATCCGGCGCGACACCGTTAGGCGCGCGCACATCGACCAATACGTTAGGCTTCACCGGCAAAAAGAAAAATCTGTTCGATATCTGGGCGGCGCACGATCCGGCCTACGTGGCGACGGCAATCGGATCGGAACCGCTGGATCTGGCGCGAAAAGTGGAAAAGGCCGCCGGGCTGACAGGCCCGCGACTGATCCTGGCGTTGGCGCCCTGCCCGACGGGATGGGACTACGACCCCAGGGAAACGGTGGCGATTGGTCATCTTGCCGTGAAAACCGGCATCTGGCCGCTTAAGGAATATGTCGACGGCAAGGTCACCCACACCCGCATTCCCCATCCGCGGGTGCCGGTCGAAAAATACCTGAAACTGCAGGGCCGCTTCAGACACCTGTTCGAACCCGAACGGAACGAAGCTGTCCTGGCCAAAATCCAGTCCCGTGTCGATGCCTATTGGGCCGAGGTGGAAAATGGACCGCAATAACAGCCACCCCCCGAGTTATTGGCATCGCGGTGGTGAAACACCGCTTGAGTGGGCGACCATTCCCGCCCATGTGCGGGCCGTCGCCGAGCGTTTTCCAAGCGGGGATGCCATTGTATCTACTCATCAGAACCGGCGCCTGTGCTATCGTGATCTGATCGAGCGGGTTGATGAGCTGGCCAAGGGGCTGTTGATGCTTGGGTTCAAGAAGGGCGAGCGAGTCGGCCTGTGGGCCACCGACAACATCGAATGGCTTCTGATCCAACTCGCCACCGCGCGGATCGGCGTAATCCTGGTCAACATCAACCCGGCCTATCGTCCGCGCGAACTGGAATATGCGCTGACCAAGTCCCGCATCCAGGGCATGTTCGTCATGCCCCGATTCAGGGACAGCGACTATCTTGGGATGATCCGGGAACTGGAACTGCCGGGGCCACGTTGCCCGGAGCTGCGTCGCATATTCGTGTTCGATCCAATGGCGGAAAGCGACGATTGGCGTGAGCTCCTGAAAGCTGGCGAAGCCGTAACGGATGCCGAACTCGACGCCGTAACGGCGACACTCGACCCTGATGACGCCATCAACATCCAGTATACATCCGGCACCACGGGCTTCCCCAAGGCGGTAGTCCTGAGCCATTTTAATCTTTTGAACAATGCGTTGTTTTCTGCCCACGCCATGGGCTTCACCGAAAATGACCGGCTGTGTGTGCCCGTGCCCTTCTATCATTGCTTCGGCATGGTGCTGGCCAACCTGTTATGCCTAAGCGTCGGCGCGGCCATCGTTGTTCCAGCCGAATATTTCGATCCACTGGCGGTACTGGAAACCATCCAGCGGGAAAAGTGCACGGCTTTGCATGGTGTTCCCACCATGTTTATTGCCGAACTGGAACACGAACGTTTCACCGAGTTTAATCTTTCCAGCCTGCGCACTGGCATCATGGCTGGGGCCCCCTGTCCGGAGGCGCTAATGAAGCGAGTGATGGAGGACATGGGTTGTTCTGAAATCCTCATCGGTTACGGACAGACCGAGGCGTCGCCCCTGACGCACCTGACCGATGCCCATGATACCATGGATTTGCGCACCCAGACCGTGGGCCGCAACCTGCCGCATCAGGAAGTCAAGGTAATCGACCCGGAGAACGGACGCACGAAGCCTATGGGTGCCGTCGGCGAGGTCTGCTTTCGCGGCTATCACATCATGCGCGGCTACTACGGCGACCCCGAAACTACCGGCAAGGCCATTGATGACAGTGGCTGGCTGCATTCGGGAGATCTGGGCGCCATGGATGGCCAGGGTTATCTGCGCATCACCGGACGCATCAAGGACATGATCATCCGCGGCGGCGAAAATATCTATCCGGCCGAGATCGAGGAGTGGCTGTTTCAGCATCCGGATATTGCACAGGCTGCCGTGTTCGGCGTGCCCGACGACAAGATGGGCGAGGAAGTCATGGCCTGGATCGAACTGCACACGGGTAGGAGTCTGACTGCGGATGGCGTGCGCGAATACTGCCGTGAAGGGCTGGCGCACTTCAAGGTGCCACGCTACGTTGAATTCGTCTCCGAATTTCCCATGACGGTGACCGGCAAGCTTCAGAAGTTCAGGATGCGCGAGATCGCAGCCAAGGCGTTGCAAAGAAAATAAGAATAAAATGCTGGAAAGACGGAACGGGCGGCTAGAGGAGCGCGTATGAATATCGAACAGACATTTCTCTTGCTGCTTCTGGGGACGGTACTGATTTTTTTCATTTGGGGGCGATGGCGTTATGACGTCGTCGCTTTTGCCGCGCTGATCGCGACGGCCCTCTCCGGCATTGTTCCAACGGAGAAAATCTTCGGCGGCTTCGGCCATCCGGCCACAATTTCCGTGGCGATGGTCCTGATCATCAGCCGCGCGCTGCAGAATTCGGGTGCCGTCGACCTGATCGCCCGTCATCTTCTGCCCCCCATCGAAAACACCGGCATTCATGTCGGGGTTCTTTCGACCGTCTCTGGGTCTCTGTCGGCGATCATGAACAATGTAGGGGCATTGGCTTTACTGATGCCGGCTGCCCTGCAATCGGCAATAAAAGCGAAAAAGCCGGCAGCATTGATCCTTATGCCGCTGTCGTTCGCCTCGATCCTGGGGGGGTTGGTGACCCTGATCGGCACGCCGCCCAATATCATCATTGCCACTTTTCGCGGCGATTTGACGGGTCAATCCTTCAACATGTTCGATTTTACGCCGGTTGGCGGAGTCATCGCCATTGTCGGCATCCTGTTTGTTTCGGTCGTCGGTTGGCGATTGATCCCGATTACCGGAAAGGCAAGGCTGTCGCCCATGGAACTGTTTGACATCGACACCTATGTGACCGAAGTCAAGGTCGGCAAGGAGAGTTCAATCATCGGCAGTACACTTGCAACTCTCGACGAAACGGCGACTGAACACGACGCGGTGATCCTGGCCCTGATCCGACGGGGACGCCGGATTACCAGTCGGAGAACGGAAATCAAGACCGGTGATTTTCTGGTTATCGAAGTCGCGCCAGAAACACTCGCCGCCTTGCTTCGAGTTATGCAGGTTTTCCCTTCAGGAACCAAGGACAAGCAACGCCGGTTTCTTGGGTCCGGTGACACGGCCCTCAGCGAAGCACTGGTCGCGCCGGGTTCCAAGATCATCGGCCAGACCGGTGAAGCGCTACGGTTGCGCCGGCGCTTCGGCGTCAATCTGCTTGGCGTATACCGGCAGGGCCGATCGTTTCGCGGCAGGCTCCGGTCTTTTCGTTTCCGGACGGGTGATGTACTGCTGCTGGAAGGCGACGCGGAACGCCTGTTCGAGGTTATCGCTGCTCTTGGTTGCCTGCCGTTGGCCGAACGTGGCCTGCAACCGCCGCGTCACGGCATGGCCTGGATTTCGGTTGTCGTCTTTGCCGCCGCCATCGTCTCGGCGACACTGGGAATGATATCCCTGCCGGTCGCGCTGGCGCTTGCCGCCAGCGTTATGGTGATGATCGGCATCGTCCCCCCACGTGACATATATGACGGTATCGACTGGCCGGTGATCGTACTTCTGGGCTCGATGATTCCAGTCGGCCAGGCCTTGGAAATTACCGGCACGACCTACCTGATCGCAAACGCCCTTTTGGAAATATCCGCAGGATTTTCACCGGTGGTAGCATTGGTGCTGGTCATGGCGCTGACCATGACCCTTTCCGACATTATGAACAATGCCGCGACCGCCGTTGTCATGGCGCCGATCTCTGCCAATATGGCACAGCAACTGGGGGTCGCCGTTGATCCGTTCCTGATGGCCGTCGCCATCGGTGCATCTTGCGCCTTCCTGACGCCAATCGGGCATCAGAATAATGCCTTGATCATGGGGCCGGGTGGTTTCAAATTCGGCGATTACTGGCGACTAGGATTGCCGCTGGAGGTGATCATCATGACTGTTGCCATTCCGATGCTGCTTTGGGTGTGGCCATTATAAATATCTGATATCGACTCTGTCAGGTTGGCCGCCCGGCATTCCAGATCCGAGAACTTCTAGTTCTGGCTAAAAACAAACCCACTCAAGGTCCAAGGTAGATATTTGCTTTTGAGAGGTAAAGCAGGCATAAATTAATATGAAAGCAGCCCCCACCTGGCTTCGGCCTGATTTGAAATGATCTATCTCTCGCACAATGGGTGCGCGTGCATGGTTGTGAAGGCAGAGGTCACACGTTCGAATCGTGTCGGGTGCACCTTTTTTTTCAATGGCTTACATATTTTATTAATTTCCCAAGATCACGCATAGTTGCAGATTAGAAACAGGCGAACCTGGTTAACGACCGGGGCGCCCGCTTTCATACGCAAAGCGGGCATATATTGGCTCGTTGAGGGCTGAAGCATATATGGTTTTCGGCAAGAGGAAAACTTGAGCAACCCCCATATTCAATTTCCCGGGTTTCAGGGCTGGTCTTTCCCGGTATTCTGATCTGTCACTTTGATCGAACCCGGAGAATTGCCGTGCTGGAACCACCCGAACTTGAATACATATGCGAACTGTCCATTGAACTAGGCCCTGTTCGTGAAATGGGGACGGGCCGTTCCGGTGTTCGCCGTATCATACCGATTATCGGCGGAACTGTTCGGGGGGCCAGCCTGTCGGGCACCATTTTGAACATCGGCGCAGATTGGCACACCGTGTTTCAAAACGGTTGCGCTCAGCTAGACACACGCTATGCATTCGAGACCGATGATGGAGCATTGATAGAAATCGTCAATTTCGGCTTTCGGCATGGACCGAATGAAGTAATTGCTGATTTGGCGAAAGGGAAGGACATCGACCCGTCAAAATATTACATGCGTACCCACGCCAGACTGGAAACAGGCGACCCTCGATATGACTGGGTCAACAAGACATTGTTCGTCGGCACTGGTTCGAGAAAAAAATCATCCGTAATCGTCTCGTTATTCGCAATCCGGTGAAAGCTGATCGCTGCGTGACTTGATCCCCTTTCAGATCACAAGCGGATCTTCATGTGACCGTGGTATTGGCGTGTTCGAAACCTACTCTGACATCCGTGCCGCGGTTTGATGATTGAATTCATACCAATATAAACATGTTGCCTTGCGTCTAAGATAATTTGTTATTGACGATAACAATTAATGGCGATATCGAGTTGGGTTCGTGAATTGAATGCTCTTGTCACCGGTGCGGTCAAATGCCCGGTTCAGTAATCCAGGATTCAAGGCGGGTGACAATAATCCCTGTCGAGCTGTTAAAAACGATTGAGGAGCTTAGCGGCCATGGAGCGGAAAGTTAGAGCCGTACGATTCGATTCCTCTCCGGTGACGTTCGATGAGCGGGCCGACGGGTCTGTGTACGTCACCCCGGTGACGCAACTTCCGCCATATCCGGAACGCCTGACCGACCGTCTTGACCATTGGGCGACGGAAGCCCCGGACCGGGTTTTTATAGCCGAGCGCGATGCAAATGACGAATGGCGGAAAGTTACCTATGCGCAAACGCGCGATATGGCGCGCGCCCTTGGACAGGCCCTGCTTGATCGTGGGCTCGGGCC
>Ga0316204_10009261_pt1 | contig 13247 bp, 8 predicted proteins | sample 6monrhotite_MG_2_FD_205661 | JGI IMG/M metagenome (GOLD analysis project Ga0316204, IMG submission 205661) | Microbial mat bacterial communities from mineral coupon in-situ incubated in ocean water Damariscotta River, Maine, United States -... | ecosystem: Environmental > Aquatic > Marine >... | reverse complement strand
CAGAAAGCTCTTTTTCTAGCTTATTTAGCTGTTCTGCTTCCTTCTTCAGATCAATCTCTCTTTCCTTTCGCTTTTGTTCGGGCACTCTGTACAAGCCATTTACATACTGGCCCTGATCTCGCCATTCTTTATAAAGGCTAACCATAGCAGTGTCGCTACTACTAAGCACACGATCCCTGATCTTTTCTGAGAAATCAAAAAGTAGCCCTTTGGTAGCCAAGAGGTAATCGAAGTCATTGGCAAGAAGCTCAGGATTGTCTACTGCATGATCAACAACAAATGAGTGGAAGAGCTCAAAGTTGTAATCAAAGGTCTGGGAGTACTTATCTTTCTCTTTTTCCGAAAGGTGAGAGAAGTTTCGGTCAAACTGCAGAAGAAAAATGTCTAGTGCTTCGGTAAAGAGTGGGCTTGCTCTGGTACCATAACCTTGTCCTCTGTACAAGAGAGCTACGTTGTTCAGTGAAATAGCATAAGCGAGATGGTCCTTACCCAACGTCACTCTAATAATAGACAGGGCTTCTCTGTAAAGCGATGCTGCTCTCCCATATTCAGCCTGATCACTATATAACCTTGCTAAGTTATTGAGTGAATTTGCATAAATATGATGCTCCTCACCCAACGTTTTTTTCAAGCTTTCTGACGCTTCCTTGTAATATTGTTCTGCTTTATCGAATTCGCGATGAGCATGATATAGCATGGCCAGGCTATTCAATGCACTGGCATAATCGGGATGATACTCACCTAATGCTTTTCGAAGTATTGCAATGGACTCCTTACCCAATTTCTCAGCTTCCCTATATTCTCCTAATTGTCGATGTAATCCGGCCAAGAAGTTGATTGACCTGGCATAATCAGGGTGCTGATCACCCAAAGCTCTTTTCCAAATAACACTCGCCTCCTTAGCGAGTATCTTGGCCCTTGGATGATTACCTTGTAATTCAAATAACAGGGCTTGGTTATACAAAGATCTGGCATAAACACCCCCTTGCTTACCTAAAACTTCTTCTTTGACTTCCCTGGCTTTCTCATAGAGCAACTCAGCTTCTTCATAACTACCTTGGTTTAGATAAAAGCCTCCCAGGTTGCTCAATGAGATTGCATAGTCTAGGTGTCGGTTGCCAAACACATTTTCGTAGATGGATATAACCTCCTTGTAAATCGATTCTACCTTTAGGTACTTTCCCTGCTCTTGATATAACCCTGCTAAATTATTCAATGAAGTTGCGTAATCAGGATGTTGATTGCCTAACGCGTTTTCTCTAATTATTAGGGCTTCCAAATAAAGGTGCTCGGCCTTTTTATAAGCACCTTTGTCTTGATATAAGCTCGCTAAACCGTTCAGTGAAAAAGCGTAATCGGGGTGTTTATTTCCCAATACCTTCTCTCTAATTATCAATGCTTTCAGATATAGAGATTCAGCCTTTATATAGTCTCCCTCATCTTGATATAAAGCCGCCAAGTTGACCAAGGAGTTTGCATAATCAGGGTGCTCTTCACCCAATACTTTTTCCCTGATTGACATGGATTCCTGGTAAAGCGACCTGGCCTGTTCGAAATCTTCTTTTAGGTGAAAGATTGAGGCAATATTATTTAAAGAAGTTGCGAATTCCGGGGATTCTCTTCCAAGGTAGTTCTCCCTTATGTTCATTACTTCTATTGAAAACTTCTCTGCCTCCTCGTAGTCTCCCTGAGACTTAAGGAAAGTGGCAAGCCCGGTTAAAGCAGTGGCATAATAAGGATGTTCTCTCCCCAATATTTCTTCATAAATATCAACCGCTTCTCGAAACAAGGGCCCGGCTTGTACATAATTTCCCTGGGCTTGATATACAGCAGCTAGGTTATTCAGCATACCGGCATAATTCAAATGACCTTTACCAAACTCTACCTCGACCAAAGGTAAAGCTCTTTCAAATTTCTGGGCAGCTGAATTGTAATTCCCCGCCTGGTATTCTTCTAAACCAACCCTGTATAAATCGGCCAAAGTTAATTTACTGTCCTGTGCCCAGGAAAAGGAGCACGATAAAATAAAAATCAGAACATATACTAATCTATATTTCATTTTCCTATCATCACAAAAGCAGCCCAATATCTGGGTGCCCCATATTCATTCTTGATGCGTAACCTGGCTCTGATAAATGCCTCCCTTTTGGTCAAGCCCTCTAGTAGCCAGTTTCGATAAAACGCTGTCATTAATTCTTTGGTCACTTCATCATCTACCTTCCATAAGGAGGCCAATACCGTTTCGACTCCGGCAGCGAGAAATGCCCGTTGTAATCCATAAATGCCCTCACCATTTTTTATCACGCCCGTACCCGTCTCGCATGCGGATAAGACTACCAGTTCGGTCTGATCCAGTTTGAGATTCAATACTTCTTTCGCACTTAAGGCTCCACTTGTTCCATCACCATACAATTCTCCTTTGGCATTGGCCAATAACATCACTGAACGTAACAGTGGGTTTTGGAATAAGACCGACTGATCTAGGCCTGTGATAGATTGCATTTGAGCATGCTTTATTGCCTTGTCCTCTAAGAAGAAGGCATGAGTGGCCAAGTGTACTACTCGTGGGTTGTCCCAGTTTTTTACCTCCTCTTCTGTTGCCTTGTCTTTGGTATATACAGTAGTGGTTATCCCGGCCTCTTGCAGTATGTGCTCTAGTGTATCTACTTCTTCGAGTGTATAGGGCAATGCTGCCCACTCCATAGCTTCTGATATGCCTCCGGGTTTGTTAAATGACGGTGCTCCTACCAGGTAGGCTTTATTCATGGGCTGTCGCTCTCGAACTTCCTTGAGTAATTGGTCAGTACCACTCACTCGGTGTATAGTAAGCTTATCGGCAAGGTAATTGCCGTCTCCTTCATTATACAGTCCTGCCAGGCTGATATTATGATACACCCCATCAGCAGAAAAGTAGACCTTCTTTATACCCTTAAGCTTTTCTGATAAAGGTGTCCAGTAATGGCGATAGGAGTCGGTGTCCTTATGGGCCTTTTTGAGCTTTCTTCGGTAAGCACTCAAGTAATCAGCCTCCAACTTATTGCCATTAGGTAGTACCACCAGCTCCGGGTGACCTTCTGTTTCTGGTGTCACTATTAACGCCATATAAATAACCGAGTCTGTCCATTCTTTCTTATGGTAACGGAAACGCACCATTTCTACAGCTGCTTCTCCCAGCTGTAGCTGGTCTTTAACATCCTGCCATGTGTACTTAACAGTACCTCTGCTACGAGCAAAATTTTCAAAACGAGCAGAAAGCTCTTTTTCGAGTATATTAAGTTTTTCTTCTTCCTCCTCTAAATTAACGTCCCTTTCCTCGCGCTTTTGCACAGGCACTCTGTACAATCCATTTACATACTGACCCTTACCCTGCCATTCATTGTAAAGCCGTACAATAGCAGTATCGTTACTGCTAAGCACACCATCCCTAATCTTTTCTGAGGAATTAAACAGCAACCCCTTGGTGGCCAAAAGATAATCGAAGTCATTGGCAAGAAGCTCAGGATTGTCTACCGCATGATCAATCACAAAAGAATGGAAGGCTTCAAAATTGTAGTCAAAGGTCTGAAAATACTTACCTCTTTCTTTTTCTGAGAGGTGAGAGAAATTTCTATCGATTTGGTAGAGAAGAATATTCAAAGCCTCAATAAAAAGAGGTATGGCCTTTACAAGGTCCTGCCGATCATTGTATAAAGCGGCTAGGTTGCTCAGTGAAAGGGCATAGCTTGGATGCTTTTTGCCCAAAACTTTTTCTCGAATATTCTTTGCCTCTACGTAATGCAACTCGGCTTGGTCAAAGCGCTTTAAGGCTTCATATAGAATCGCCATACTATTTAGAGTACTGCTGTAATCAGGATGAAGTTTACCCAACACTTTTTCCTGTACTGCTTTGGCTTCCTGATAAAATCGCATCGCTTTTTTGTATTCGCCCTGAGATTTATATAAAGAGGCAAGATGAGCGATTGAAGCAGCATATGCAGGATGCTGCTTGCCCAAAGCCTTTTCGCGGATTACTACAACTTCTTGGAACAGTGATTCAGCTTTTATATTGTCACCTTGAGCAAGGTATAAAACCCCAAGGTTGCTCAATACCTGAGCGTAACTAATATGCTGTCTACCCAAACTTATCTGCATTACATTACTTGCCTCCAGGTAATGCTGTTTGGCTTTTATATGATCCCCTTGAGTATAATATAACGTCCCCAAATTGTTCAAAGATGTGGCATATGTAGGGTGTTGCTTCCCATACGCTTCTTCATAGACCATCTTGGACTTGAGAAAAAGTGGTTCAGCTTGCGAATAGTTACCCTGAAATTCATGTAAACCTGCCAAATCACTCAATGATTTTGCATAATCGGGATGTCGATCACCAAGTGCTTTTGCCAAGATGGGCATGGCTTTCAAGTGAAGCAACTCGGCATTAGCATAGACTCCTTGTGCCTGAAAAAGAACTGCAAGGTCCTGCAATGAAGCTGCATAGTGAGCATGATTTTTACCTAGTACCTTTTCTCGAATTGCTAAGGCTTCGTTGTGAAGTGATTGAGCTTTTTCATAATAACCTCTGTGGGTATAAAAAACAGCCAGATTAGAGATTGCAAGAGCATAATCAGAGTGTTGCTTGCCTAAGGTCTTTTCAAGAATCTCTACTGTTTCATAATAAAGCGGCTCAGCTTTTTTATAATCACCACGTTCTTCATACAAACCCGCCAGATTACCCAAAATACTTGCATAATGTGGATGCTTATCACCTAAGGATTTATAAAGAATCAATTTGGCCTCCACAAAAAGCTCTTCAGCCTTTTGAAGATTACCCTGAGTTTTATACAAGCTGGCCAAATTGGCTAGTGAAATCGCAAAATGGTCATGGTGCCTTCCAATTGTCCTTTCTTCAATTCTGACTGCTCTCAGTAAATACCTTTCTGATATATCATACTTACCATATTGATGATAAAAAACTGCCAGGTTTTTAAGCGAGAGAGCAAAATCAGGATGGTTTTCATCTAATACGTCCTCTTTAATTAATATGACCTCCTTAAAGAGTGGCTCAGCTTTTCTGAATTGCCCCATTTCGGTATACAAAGAAGAAAGACCATCTAGAGAGTTAGCGTAATCAATATGTTTGTCACCTAAAGCGGTTTTTCGAATTATTAAGGCTCGTTGGTAATGACTTAATGCCTTCTCAAAATTTCCTTTGGACTGATATAACCCCGCTAAGTTGTTAATGGTAGTTCCATAATCTGGATGATGTTTTCCTATTGCCTTTGCTTGAATCGACTCTGCTTTATTGTATAGCGGTTCCGCTTGATCAAATTTACCCATAACATGATACAAGACAGCTAGATCATTTATGGATTCTGCGTAACTGGGATGTCGGTTGCCAAGTACTTTTCCCCTGATCTCAATAGCCTTAATGTACAATGGCTCAGCTGTCGTATACTGACCCAGAGTATTATATATAGAAGCCAACACCTTTAATGAAAGGGCATAATTTTTATGGAGTATTCCAAACTCTATTTCTGCCTGATTAAGTGCATTATCGAATTGCACCAGAGCTAGGGTAAGGTCGCCTTCTTTATGTGCTTTCAAAGCCAAAACATTCAACTCTGCCCATGTCAAAACATGACTCCCCTCCAAAACGAAATTTTGTTGACTTATAAGTCTACCTTTCTGATACTCAGAAACTGTTTCTTTGGTGCCATCTTTCCTGTACCAGACCACTCTTCCATCCATTATGTCTTCCGGGCGGTCAGCAAGTATTTTTCCCTCCCATTGTAGTTGACCCGAACGATAAAAATCCCTAGTAATCCCTATGGGAAAGTCACTTCTATACTCAATCAAACGGTAAAAGGAGATGCTATCAGGCATGGATGTCGGCTCCCAGTTTTTATCCAGTGTAATCGTCCACTTTCCCTGCCTTAAACCTGTTGAATCAACTTGATTAGGATTTTTGGGAATATCCTGACTGGCCAATAACTCCGTTATAAGTAGAAAAATAATTGTAATTGATGCAGTTCCTCTCATTAAATATTATTATCAATAATAATAATACGAAATTTACTTCGAAATATTCAATTTAAAATCACCTGCCATGAGACTAATCGGTCATATTTCTCTTCTCTTCTTCAATGTCTAGAGCCAGCCAATACCATGTATTTAATATGATCCAAATTTTCCCGACCTTAAGATTAATTCTTAAGTATTCCCGAAGTAGGCTACAAACTTCATATGCCAAATCAACAAGCTCTCGCTGAACTCAAAACCCTTTATCTCAAACACTTTAATATCACCCTCTCGAGTGAAGAGCTACAGGAAGAAGCTTCTGATCTTCTATATATCTATGCCTTTTCACAAGGTCGCTTAAACGAACTTCCAGCTTTACAAGAGTTCGAAGACGACTAAAATCAAAAGTGCTTCCTCAGTAAATTCAAGAAATCTCACTTATCGTGTATATAAGGATTGGTGGTTCTGCCTGGATTTCTTGATCTGGGGAAGCGAGAACCATCCTTCCTTCTTAACTCTTTTTGAAATGATAATTAAGCTTTTAGGTCTCCGGTTTGCGCTTTATGCAAGAAAGTCTTTGGAAGCTGTAGACAGACAGGCATTGTCCTTAGAGTCTCAAATCCTAGAGATCCGGAGATATGCTAAAAAGAATGGGCTCAATATAATCCGAGTATTCGAAGATTCTGCTTCAGCTCATCAGACCAACAATCGACCGGCATTCAAGGAAATGATGGAAGCTATTGCTTCCAACGAAATTGATGGAATACTTACCTGGGACGCAAATAGACTTGCACGAAATATGATAGAGGGTGGAGTAATTATTGATCTCCTACAAAGGTCAGTGATTAAAGCTATTGCAACTCCTAGAGAAATCTATCTACCCAAAAACAGTATGATTAACCTGACCATCAAGTTTGGAATGGCAAATCAATACTCTCTAGATCTTTCTAATGTCGTAATGAGAGGAAACAGAAGAAAAATTGAACTTGGTGGTTGTTGTGGTCTGGCTCCCCTGTGGTACCTGAATAACAAAGAAGACAAAACCGTTGTAAAGGACTCTGACCGATTCAAACCTGTACAGAATCTCTTTAGATTATATGCCAAGGGTAACTACTCACTTAAAACACTTTGTGAGATGGCAACCAAATCGGGTTTAAGATCAAGAAAAGGCAACATTTTAACAGCCCCTAGGCTTTATGATATCTTACAAAACCCATTTTATTACGGTGAGGTAAAGAAAGGAGAGGCCTAAATACCGCACCTGGGAAGAAATGGAAGCTGCAAAAGAAAAAGAAGAAAAATTAAGAGTTCAAAATAAGAATCACTCTGATCAATTGAACTGGTATAGTTCTTCTCGGCCAGATCTAAATGAAGATTACAGACACATGGATATTGATGACTATGAAGACTGGTAGCCGGTCTCTAGCTTTCTAGAGCTGATTGCTTAATCTCTAGGTAACTCTTTTGCACTTCGAAGGAATAACAAACGATTCATGAAAAACAGCAATCCATCAAAGCTAGTTTGTGTTTGATTCGCTCAGAACTCGAACCTAACTTACTACCTAGAAGAGGGGGAGATTAGACAAAGAAGAGAGTCGTGGAATGCGTTAAACCTTCAAATAAATCCACTTAAAAGCGGTTTTTGTTTATTAATAGTTTATTAATGAAAAAGCCACTTACAAAATACATTCGTAAGTGGCTGATCATCAATGTGGGCCCACATGGGCTCGAACCATGGACTTTCTGATTATGAGTCAGATACTCTAACCAACTGAGTTATAGGCCCTGCATTTTTATTTAATGTCGAGTGCGTGGCTCGACAGTTTCTTGCAATATTCAAGTTGAAATGCCTCCTTGAAAATTGGATTGCAATGTTACATATTTGCCACAACTTAAACAACATTCACATTGCCTGAACTCACAAATATTAATGCCTTGATTTTCGACCTGGGTGGTGTCATCATCGACCTGGACCAAGCCGGTACCTATCGTGACTTTGCTTACCTGTCGGGTAAGACGACAGAGGAGGTACAGGAACTGGCTGCAGACCAGACTTTCTTCAAGGATTATGAAGCGGGTAAGATCGATGACCCAACCTTCAGGGCACACATTCGCGAATTGCTGGAAATCTATCACAGCGATGAGGAAATTGATGCCGTCTGGAATGTAATGATCAAGTCGATAAAGCGAGAAAGGCTGGCCCTGATAGGGGAGATCAATAAGAAATATCAGTGCTTTGTGATGAGCAATACCAATGACATCCACCTGCGACAGATCATGCTGATAGGTGATCATATAGCTCCCGAAGGCAGTTTTGCAGGGCTCTTTAAGCAGATGTATTTCTCCCAGGAGCTGGGAGTGATGAAACCCGACCCGGCTGCCTGGCAACCCATATTGGATGATCATAATTTGGACCCCGCCACAACGCTCTTTATTGACGATAAGCTTGAGAATATAGAAGCAGCTGCCAGGCTGGGCATTCAGGGTTACCACAATCAGCAGGTTGACGACTGGATGAACTTGTTCCGTTAGTCGGAGATTTCAATATTTTAGATAATTCGTTGAAGTTGAGTGAGCCGAGGTCTTACGGGTTTCATATTCTAAGAAACCTTAGTGCCTTCTCAAGGTCTTAGTTAAACTGAAAAGAGTGATAATGAGGTCGAGAATATTCATAAGTATATTAACAGGGTTGTTTATACTACTACTTAGCTGTGGGGATGATGGTGTAACACCAGAGCCCTTGTTTGAAGGTGATCTGGTGCTGGATAGCCAGACTGCTGTAGATGCAGCAGGTCGGAAAGGACACATTGAAATCACCGGTTCATTGATCATAGATGACGATCAAACTTCGCCCATCACAGACTTGAGCCCCTTGTCAACCATCACGAGTATTTCTGGAGATTTGATTGTCTCCGAAGCCGGGGACCTTACTAACCTTGAAGGACTCAATGGTCTGGAAGAAATTGGGGGAGCGGTTTTAATAACAGGAAATGGCTTCCTGCAAAATATTGATGCCCTTCGTAATGTGACGCGCTACAACGAGCCAGAGGTACGTATTATAGATAATTATAGATTGATTAGCATTCGTGGTCTTCAGGGCCTTGATCTGGCTAAGAGCGTCAGTATTAGGGATAATTATGAACTCCCCAATCTGGACGGGCTTCAAAACCTACGCGGTGTTACCCAAAGCTTCCAATTTATACGATCTTCAGGAATAACAGACCTCGAAGGGCTCTCTGGCCTACAATATACGGGCGACCTTACCATACTGGGGGGTGATATTGAAGACCTCAGCGCATTATCGGCACTGGATTCGGTAGGGGGTACAATGAGGCTCAATTACTTCACCCAACTCACTGATTTAGCAGATTTGACGAATCTGTCGTATGTCAATGGACTAGACTTGAGAGGAAATGAGCGCCTGGCCAGCTTAGACGGCCTGTCGGGTATCAATACCATAGCCGGTGACCTCAGAATAGAAGCCTGCAATGCCTTGACCGACTTGCGTGGTTTGGAAAGCCTGGTGCAAGCACTGGATATTAATATTTATAACAATGAAAACCTGAGCTCTTTGAATGGCTTTAACAATCTGGAGGATTTACATTTACTGAGTTTATCTGAAAACCCAAAGCTCACCGACCTTTCGGCACTCGGTAACCTGAAACAGGTATTTGATAATATTGCGATTGCAGAGAATAGCCAGCTTCGATCTTTACAAGGACTTGAAGGCCTTACCTCAGTTGATAACTTGTATATAGCAGAAAACCCTCTGCTGGTCGACCTGAATGGACTCCGGAATATTGAAACTCTGGGAGACATAAGTTTGACCAATAACCCAGGTTTGACTGCGCTGGATGCCTTTGAGGGTTTAAGCCAAATGGATAGATTTTCCGCCAAGGGAAATATTAACCTTGCAGATTTTTGCGGGATAGCAAACATCGATATCAAGGTCAATTATCAGGCCGCTGATAATGCCTTTAACCCCACAGAAGCCGACCTGGCCAGTGGTAATTGCCGAAATTAAAACAGGTTAAGATTCGCGGTAGGCCATGATGCCACCCAGCAGGTTGCGAACGTTAGTAAAACCTTGAGAAGCCAGGTACTTCTTGGCATTTCCGGCACGAGCACCCGACTTGCAGTGTACAATCAATTCTTCGGCTTTCCAGTCAGCTATTTCGCTGTGGCGTGTAGGTAATTCGCCCAGTGGAATGAGCTTGGCGCCAATGTTGTCTTCCTCATATTCCCACTGTTCGCGTACGTCAATTACATGCAATGATTCGCCATTGCCTTGCCGCTCTTTGAGTTCCTGAACGGTAATATCCTCCATGATAATTAGTCTTTTAGTATGATCCGTTTGGTCAGGGTTTGTCCGTTTCGGTGCACCCGAAGCAAATATATACCTTTTTTGTTGAGGCTCAGATCAAGGGTATATCCGTCCTCATCTTCTTCCAGGCGAAAGCGGGTTTGCTTGCCAAAAGAGTCGAAGACCTGAATGCCATCCACCAGGCCTGGAATCTTTATTATGCCTGAAGTAGGGTTGGGGTAAGCATCGAAACGAATAGGACCGCCAGGTGCTCCGGGGCCTACAAAAGTTTCGGCAATTTCTTTGTCAAAACGCGGCCTCATCAATAGGCTACCTTGTACAAATTCGTTTTCGCGCCAGTTGCCATCCACATTGAAAAACATCTGGTTACCACTGTTGTTGTTCTTGTCCAGGCCAAGCGCTAAAAACTCATTGGTAGCTTGTGAAAAGCCAATATAGAAGGTGTCTTGTACAAAAATGGGCGTATCCAATTCATATGCTTTTAGCTGACCAATAAATTCGGGGCGCTGTACGCTGTAGGGGTCTTGAAAAAGTACCGAGTCTTCAATACCATTCACTTCCAGCTCTTTCCAGACCATGAGCTCAATGGGCTCTCCGGTTTGCTGAATAAAAGCAAAGTTGATATCGATGTGCGTCAATAAGGCCCGTTCTTCTGCCACAAAGCGATAGGCCAGCTTACCACCCGCCTGGTTGATGCCCGCAGCAAAATCAGGTTCCCCGTCATCGTAAGCAAAGTAGTCGTCTAGTCGGGTGATTATTCTCACCGTATCGTTGATGCGGTAGTCGATGGCCTCTTCAAAAATGGTGTCATTACCAGCCCTTATCTCGTTAATAAAAAAGTTGTCTCCCGACTTGATGAAGTAGGTCGTTTCTAAGATGCTGGAGTCTGCCTCATCGTCAAGCAAGCTTGGGTCCATGGCAGGGGAGGTGAAGGTAAGCCTCTCAAAGGCCTGAGGCAGTGGACTGGCCACGGTTTCATCATTCAACACTTCCACCACTTCATCTGTGGTGGTATTGCGTACTATGGCACTGAATTGTACTGGCTGGAAGGCATCATTTAAGTTTAGAAATTCAGCCGTAGTCTCTTGCACATAAGTGTCTGGGGCGGCAAAAAACTGCTCGGTAGGCATGGCGGTATAAGGCCCTATGAGGAAAGAGGGCTTGCGGGTAAGCGCCCTGTCCGGGTAGGCAATGTCAGCAGCATGCCTGCTCTGGTTGATGTACACATAGTCGATGAGCCATGTATCGAAAGCCCCTGCAAGGCGTGAGAAAGACCGGAATCGAAACTGAAAGGTATCGTGAAAAAAGGAGGAGGGGACTTGCAGCAGCTGCTGGTTGAAGGCACCAGATTCATTTTCACGGCCGCCTACCTGGCTCCATTGCGTGATCCATTGGTCGTCTGCATTCTTATACTGTAGTATGAGGGAGTCTTCGCTGTCTGGCAATTCACCCACGCCATTTACCTGCCAGAAGAAGCTGAGATAGACTGAATCTACCTGCCCAATGCGATCAAAGTTATTCAACAGGTCGATGGTTCTGGAGGTGAGACTATCGGTAGCACCATTGAGCAGACTCAATGGGTCGTAAGGCACGCCAGCAGCATCTACACCATCGAACAGCGCAGCATTGATAGTCGGGGCCTCTATGCCGGTGCCATTACTTATGCGCACGTTTTGTCCGTTGATCCACTTTAAACTAGAGGGAACGACATTAGCCTGTGAAAAATCGTCCCAGAAAGGCAGTCCGGAGGGTTCAGTGTTTTCCGTTGCAGTGCCAATGCCGGTGTATTTTTTAGTAGGCCCTGTCTTTTTATTGGGAAGCGGTCTTTCTACTATCTGGCCAGCGGCCTGAAAGCAGATGAGGAGCGTTGATATTAATAAAAGACTGCGCAAAAAGCTTACTTCATTTTCAGGTTGCCATCAGAGTCGTTTTCTGTAGGCTCTTCAGGTTGGTCACTGTTGATCCAAATCTCTACCAGGTCACCAGAGCGCAGCATGGCTCCCACAGGGGGCAGTTGCTTGTACACTTGATTTCTGGGCACGGTATCGTTCTTGATGTAATTGATCACATCTAATTTTAAACGAGAAGCAGTGATCTGAAATTTTACTTCGTCCAGGGTTTTTCCCAGAAAATCGGGTGTTTCAAAATATTGAATGCCTTCGCCATCGGCAATGGTCAGGTCAATGAGCGACCCCTTGGCTATTTCGGTGCCAACAGCAATGTCTTCTCCTTCAAACTTCATGGCCAATACAGCATTGGTGGCAATGTTTTCAACCAACTCTACTTCTCCCAGCTTTAGCCCATGTGCTTCCAGAATATCGCGTGCATTCTGAATGTCGGTATTAATCAGGTTGGGCATTTTCACCTTCGGTGGTACGCGTGCGTTGAGAGCCAGGTAAATTTTTCGATTTTCTTTCACCTTGGCACCTGCCGGAGGGTTTTGGGTGAGAATAGTCAGCGGGTCGTAACGGTCTGAATAGCCAGAGTCGATCATGACTTCGTACCGGAGATTGCGTTGCGTTACATACTCGTCCAGGTCGTCATAAGACATGCCTATGAGTTCGGGTACCGTAATGGTCTCGCCATGATTGGTGGATGCAGGCAGGTAGATGTAGAAAAAGAAGAGGATCATTATGAGCAGAATACCTGCCATGATCCCAATGTTTTTAGCGAAGGTTAAAAAAGTAAAAGGCTTGTTACTCATGTTGTTTGTTCGTTATCCACACGCTCAACCCTTCCTTCCATAACCACCAACGATCAAATATGTGAATCGATATATGGAGATGTTACAATTGATTGTGCAGATGCCGTCAAAGATAGTCGAAGAATTTATATGAAATAAAAAAACACAGCCCGAAAAGACTGTGTCATAATTCTTTGTTTGATTAAGCCTTAAGCAGGCTCCACATTTACTGCTTCTACTCCT
>Ga0316204_10009260_pt1 | contig 13247 bp, 7 predicted proteins | sample 6monrhotite_MG_2_FD_205661 | JGI IMG/M metagenome (GOLD analysis project Ga0316204, IMG submission 205661) | Microbial mat bacterial communities from mineral coupon in-situ incubated in ocean water Damariscotta River, Maine, United States -... | ecosystem: Environmental > Aquatic > Marine >... | reverse complement strand
TTGTCAATTGGTGGGATGAACTTTTTTGAATTTATTACGATATTATTTTCATTGATATTAGTGGCAATAGCAATAAGGAATATTGTAGGAGGCAATAAGAAATCATTATCAGATATTGAAGTGGTGATGATAATGTTTATTGTGTGGTGTACGCTTGTACTGTTGGTTTATAACGAAACGTCAAGTTTTAAGACATATATTAAATGGATACTGCCACTTATTACTTATATGGTGTTAAAAAGAACAATTAATACTAATGAACAATACATTAAGACAATTTATTTACTGATTTTAGGCTTCCTACTTCCAATTATATTTAACTTTATTTTTATTCTCCAAGGGAAAGGTTTAGGGCAGGTTATTTACTGGACTGGCTTGGAACGATATTCAGGTATATATAGTGGAATCCATATGATGGCGCATAGTATGGGTTTTTTCATTATGCTTATAGCTATGTATTATGTTCTCGTAAAAGAAATTCCAACAATAAAAATATCATCATTTAAGTATATGATTATTTTTATAATAGCTACATTAGCATTATACGGTCTCTATAAAAGTCAAACTAGAACAGTTTATGTAGGACTGATGGCATTCTTCTCTATTTGGTTGTATAGATACAATAAAAAATTATTGATGTTCTTTTCTATCATGACAGTTGTTGCTTCGTTATTGTTGGCGCCATATTTGGCGACAGTCTTTTTTGATGTTATTGAGGCGGTAGAGGGTAAAAGAGACATAGAAGAAGCGGGCTCTGGAAGGCCAATTATTTGGGGGCATAATTTAGCAATATATAATGATTTAGGGATTGATAGAAAACTGGCTGGTGTTGGTATTGGGAACACTAAGAGTTTTATAGAAGGTTCAGGTGAAGTGCCTGGTATAAATGATGTTGTATGGAATAGTCATAATGATTATCTAGAAGTTTTAATGGAAACGGGAGCAGTTGGTTTCCTATTACAGATCATACTGTATATATTGATCTATAAAAAAATAAGAAGGATTAAATCTCGATCTGCAGGTGTTTATGAAGCAATGTTTTTAGCGGTGGTGTTGATGAATATTCTGAGTAATAGCTATATAAGCAGATTTGGGTTGGCGCAATTGTTTTTTATGGTTTTAGTGTTTATTGAGCTGCCTGAACAGAAAGGAGGACGAAAGGAGAAAGTGCTTGAGACTGAATCTGTTGATATGGAATACTCAAGATATCCCAGACTTCGTAAGTGATATGATTTTTACTAAGGTTTACTTCATAGGATTAATGTAAATTTGTAATATGTGGCTATGTTTCATTAGAATTATATATATTCTCGTAAAATTCTAAATAGTCTTCAGTGGTATAGGTAACTTCATTTGAGATTGAGGTGTTAGTACGAGGTAAGTTATCATATATCTTAGTGCATAAATCTTTTGTGTCTCTGTTTTTAAAAATAATAGTCTCTGGTGGTCGTTTGACTACATCAGATGCGATTATTTTTTTATTTAGAAATATAGCTTCACGTATTGTAAGTGCGTCTCCATCTGTACAGGTAGGTCTTAATACTATATCTGATGCTGAAATAATTCGGGCAAACGAGATGTTTTCTATAGAGAGTAATACGCTGTCTTTAAGATCGTGTAGTTCGATGGCTGTATTATATTTTTCCAATAGATCGACTGAATTTTTCTTGGATCCAATTATTAATATAAGGCATACATTTACTTTTAAAACGTTTATTAAATGTGCAATTGATTCAATGCATAAATCAAAACCATATAAATCGACGTTGTGGTGCAATGTGATTTTAGAGGCGTTAGCTGAAATGATGGTTCTTTGCTTATCTTTTTGGTGTTTTATCCATTGTGTAATATGTTGCGGGATTTCTGGTTCATTCTCCATAGAGGGAGGAATAAACGCTTCTTTTATGATAGGTGAAGGTACTTTAAGTGAATTTTGAATTTCTTTGCTGACCAGAATGATTGTATCTGCAAGTTTTAAGAAGAGGGAGTTTATTTTTATTAAGGTTGGCGTTTGATGTGATAGTGAGTGCATTGTAACAATAGTTTTTCGTCTAAATAGCTTGCTTAGTGTTAAATGAAGTATTCTGAATAATGTTACACCGCTATGAATATGTACAATATCGGCCCATAAGATTAATTTGATATACTTTAAAATATTTAATGAGCGAATATTAAATATTTCAGGTTTATTGTTTGGGGATTCATCAATATATTTTATAGCGAATTGGTTTTTTAATAGATCAGATAGCCGTGCTATATGTATGCTTACCCCACCAATAGGTTCAGGTAGAGGGCCGATAAGAAGTAGTTTTTTTTTGTCATTCATTGCTGTTTCACGCATTATATGATTGGCTAGAGATTTTATATTTATTAATAATAATTGTAACTTAATAAAAGGTTATATGTTGTATAACATAAAGAAATTATGCTTAAAATAAGTTGGTATCTCAAACGAATTAAAGTCATGGGATTTAAAGAAATCCTATATAGGATTTATGAGCAAGTGCATATTGTTATTTATTTGATTCAATATCGCTTGGGCGTTGGAATATCCTCGGACATTGATTTTAGTGGCAAAAAATTTAGATTCATCGAGTCAAACTCGTCGTGTTTGCCGGCACTTACATGGAAAACGATTTCGGAACTAGAAAAGAAAAAAATTATAGAAGGAGTATTTGAGTTATCGGATGGGGAGTGGCTGTGGAATGATAACGATAATATTTGGTTTCAATCATCAAAATCAAAAGTATTATGGCCTAGGGCTTTCTTTAATTCGATTGATTATAGGCAAGGTAATATTTATGGGGATGTGAGGGTTTCGTGGGAGCCTGCACGTTTACAGCAATTGGTGGATGCTGCTTTATTGTTAAATACAGTAGATGCAGAGTCTTCTAAAAAGCTTATTTCGTTAATAGAAGAGCAATTGGATTCCTGGGTAAAATTGAATCCTCCGCTATGTGGGATTCATTATATTTCATCTATGGAATGCGCGCTACGTATTATGGCTGTCTGTATTTCTATTGACATGGTTCGAAATGACTTGCATAAGCCTGAGCAATCATGGAGTAATTTATTAAGCCTTGTGTGGAGTCATGCTTTATTTATAGAAAAAAGGATCTCTCTCTATTCTTCTGCTGGTAATCATACAGTTGCGGAGTGTGCAGGCTTAATTTTTGCTGGTGTTTTGTTTCCTGAATTTAAAGAAGCAAAACGTTGGAAAGAAACAGGAGAGCGGATATTTTTTGATGAAATAAAGCGTCAAATATATCCTGATGGCGGAGGGCTTGAGCAAACCTTGTGGTATCACGTGTTTGTACTAGATTTATTGGGATTGGTTATTAAATTATATGAACACTATGCCATAAAAATAGATGATGAAATTGTTATCTTATATAACAAAGGTCGTCAATTCCTTAATACCTTTTCTTTGAGTCTAGAAGAGTTGCCTAATATTGGTGATTCAGATAGTGGTTATGCTCTGTCCAAATACTTAAATATTATTTGGACAGAGTGTCTGTGTAATGAGGGATTAACTACATTTAATGAAAGTGGTTATTCTGTATTTAATAAAAGTGAAACTCATCAGCATTTAGTGTTTGATCATGGAACATTGGGTATGGCTCCATCTTATGGGCATGGGCACGCCGATGCATTATCTGTTATCTTGCGATACGGAAACGACGATGTATTGATAGATCCCGGGACTTATACATATACAGGTGACCCTGAGTGGAGAAAATACTTTCGTAGCTCGAGAGCACATAATACTGTTGTAATAAATGGACTTGATCAATCTAGGCAAGAATCATCATTTTCATGGTCTAAGCCATATGTCTCAAAATTAATAGAAATTGATCAGGCAACAGGCGATATAGTCCGTCTTTTAGCATACCATGATGGATATAAGGAGCTTGGTATTCGACACTGGAGAGGTGTTATTATATTTCCAACTGGCTGTATAGCTGTATGGGACTATGTCGATGGTATAGGTGAGTTTGATATAGAGTTAAATTGGCATTTAGGCGTTCAGGTTAAAAAAATTGGTAAAGTTTTTTATGCTACAAATTCAACTGATCATGTAGGCTTACAGATAGATGGCGGTGAAGTTCATGTCCATCATGGTGAGATGACACCTATTTTGGGTTGGCAGTCAACAAAATATGGTGTAAAAATTCCCATAATGACCCTAAGTGCTACAATTCATAACACACTGCCTATGAGTTTCGTTACGAAAATTAGTGTTGATAATTTAGAAATTAATGATGATGTATTAAGTGAGGAAATTTCCTTACTAGAAGGTTGTATTTTATGAGACCAAGACGTGTCCAGATTTTAGGTGCTCCAATCGATTGCGTCGATATGCAGCAGGCACTTGATGTTGTCGATCAAATGATAACAGGTAATAAAGCTCAAACAGTAATAGCAGTTAATCCTGAAAAGGTAATTAAGTCACAAAGTGATCCTGAGCTGCTTCAATTTTTAAATCAATCCGGCTTGTTGATTCCCGATGGTATTGGTGTTGTTATGGCTGTTAGACTATTAATAGGCGAAAATATTTCACGGGTACCTGGTGCTGAATTGATGCCTGCAATATGCGAGCAATCACTTACAAAAGGATATAAGCTGTTTCTTCTCGGCGCAAGCAGTGAAGTGAATAATAAAGCTGTAAAAGCGCTAGAAGAAAAGTACCAAGGTATCAACATAGTAGGAAACAGAGATGGATATTTTGATGAAAGCGATATGCCTGAGATAATAAAAGAGATTAATGAATCTGCTGCCAATGTACTGTTCGTTGCACTAGGGAGTCCAAGGCAAGAATTATGGATGGAAAAATATTTGGCGCAAACAAATATTAAGGTTTGTCAGGGTGTGGGAGGAACATTTGATGTTTTAGCTGGAAATGTAAGGCGAGCACCACTATTATTTCGAATGTTAAATTTGGAGTGGTTTTACCGATTGGTCTCCCAACCTAGTCGCATTTTTCGCCAGAAAGCTCTTCCTAAGTTTGCATACCAACTTGCAATGAGTAAAATATTTGGTATCAAGTAATAGCATATGTTAAAACTGGTGAAAATAAATTCCTAGGTCGACAATAAGGGTTTTCTAATATTGACTATTAGGATTGTATAAATAATGAGTGCGTGGATATAAAATGTCTCAAGAAGTAATTGTTTTTCGTGAAACAAAAAAACTATGGATTATGGCGTTACTGGCTTTCTTCTTACTATCAATTAGTTTTTTAGAAGCTCTTAAATATATGACGTATGTCTGGGAAACAAGAGAAGAATATGGTCACGGATATATAATACCTTTTCTATCTTTGTTTTTAATATGGCAGAAAAAGAACATACTTGAACAAATCCAATCTAAAGATGAGTGGGTTAGTGTGTTGGTGGTGTTATTGGGTATACTTTTTTTGCTTGTTGGTGAAATCAGCACTTTATTTGTAGTTCAGCAATATGGTTACGTTATTTGCCTAATAGGTTTTGTATATGCCTATGTAGGTCGATTAGCTTTTAAGCATATTTTTGTCCCGTTGATGCTTTTATTTTTCATGATTCCTTTACCTGTTTTTTTATTTCAGAATTTATCAGGGCAACTACAATTAATTTCTACTGAATTGGGTGTTGCGGTTATTCGTCTTTTTGATATATCTGTTTATGTAGAAGGCAATGTTATTGACTTGGGTGTGTACAAACTCCAGGTAGTTGAAGCTTGTAGTGGTTTAAACTATTTATTTCCATTAATGACACTCGCCTTTATTTCTGCTTACTTTTTTACAGGTGCTTTCTGGAAAAAAGCCATAATCTTCCTGTCTTCAATACCCATTACTATACTTCTGAACAGTTTCAGGATTGGGGTTATTGGGGTTACGGTAGAGTACTGGGGGCCTGAAATGGCCGATGGTTTCTTGCATGACTTCGAGGGTTGGGTCGTGTTCATGGGTTGTATAGGTGTTCTTGTTGCTGAAATGTGGGTATTAGCAAAGATAGGCAAAGATAAATTACCACTAATAGAAGCATTTGGCCTGGATTTTCCTGAGCCTACACCTGATGATGCAGAAGTTACTGATCGTAAAATTCCAAAGCCCTTTTATGCTTCATTTGCCATCATAGTACTTGTTGCGGCGAGTGTGCTTGTATTACCAGAGCAGGTAGAGATTGAACCAGAACGCAAACAATATGCTGAGTTTCCACTAGAACTTAGTGGGTGGGAGGGTAAAACGGGTTACTTAGAAGCCAATATCATTGATACGCTGAAGTTTACAGACTATTTGATGAGTGATTATGGAAGTACTGAAGAAGTTGCATCGATTAATTTTTATTCAGCTTATTATGCTTCGCAAAAGAAGGGCGCATCTGCACATTCACCACGTTCGTGTATACCTGGTGGAGGGTGGCAAATTTCCTCACTTCAAAATCATACTGTAAACAATGCAGTGATTGATGGTGTGCCATTAGTTGTAAATCGCCTCGTTATTGAGAAAGGAGAGTTTAAACAACTAGTATATTACTGGTTCCAGCAACGAGGTCGCGTAGTCACTAATGAATATTTGATGAAATGGTACTTGTTCTTAGATTCTATGAATTTACATCGTACTGATGGTGCATTGATGCGCTTAACAACGGTTTTAAAGCCTGGGCAAGAGCTTTCCATTGCAGATAAACGCCTTGAGGACTTCAGTCGCAAAATAGCTCCACTTATTCCACAATACGTACCCGGTAAATAAAAGCACTTAATTATGTTGTTTATTTTTGCTTTTATTATAGCGTTGGTTATCACCATGCTTTTAATTCCACCTGTTATGAAATGGGCCGATAAAATTGGCGCAATAGATGTGCCCGATGCACGAAAAGTACATACACAGGCAATACCACGTGTCGGTGGAATCGCAATGGTTGCAGGTACTGTTATATCTATTCTGTTACTTGCAGAGTTAGATCAACAGGTAATCGCCATACTCGCAGGTTTTCTTGTTATCTGGGGATTTGGCTTATGGGATGATAAGTGTAACCTAAACTATAAAGTTAAATTCTTAGGGCAACTTTTAGCAGTGGTTATAGTCGTTACCTGGGGTGATGTAATTGTGCGCACATTCCCTTTTATTGATGGCCATATTCCTGACTATTTGGCCATACCACTCACTCTATTTGCACTAGTAGGTATTACTAATGCAATTAACTTATCTGATGGTTTAGATGGTTTAGCCGGTGGTACATCGCTAATCACTATCAGCATTGTTGCCTTGTTGGCATATGATGCAGGCGGTGAAATGGTCGTTCTTATATCAATGGCAGTCGCAGGCTCTATCCTTGGCTTCCTTAGGCATAATACCCATCCTGCGCGACTATTTATGGGTGATACGGGAAGTCAGTTTCTAGGTTTTAGTCTGGGTGTGCTAGTGATTGTATTATCGCAGTCAGTTAACTCTGCGATGAGTCCGCTTATACCTCTGTTTGTTTTAGGCTTACCAATACTTGATACAATGGCGGTGATGGGGCAGCGACTTTATGAAAAGCGCTCACCTTTCTCACCAGATAAAAATCATATTCATCATAAGTTACTAGATGTTGGATTTGATCAATATGAAGCGGTATTCATAATATATGTATTGCAGAGTGCCTTAATTTCTATTGCGTATTTCATGTTATACGAAGCTGATACATTACTACTTCTGATATATGCTGCTATTAGTGTGTTTGTATTAGGTGCATTTCATTATGCACGTATTACAAATTGGAAATTTCATACCAATGACTTGGTTGAATCATCTTTACTTAAAACACTAATTCGTTTTTTGCGTGATAAAGGGTGGTTAACAACTATACCTACTATCATGCTAAAAACGCTAGTTCCATCAGTGCTCGTCTTGTCAGTGATATTAGCTACAGATGTTAAGCAGGATATGGCGATTCTCGCCGCATTTTTACTCGTTGTTTTGCTTGGATCAGTATTGGTTAGTTCTAGTGTGTGTGGAATTTTAGAAAAATCAGTTGTTTATGTTATCTCTGTTATGGCAATTTATTTGTTGCCAGTCACAGACAGTGAATTAGTTGGTGCTAATGTTGTAAATTGGATTTTTTCAGTGCTGGTTATCGCATTTTCATTGCGTGTGTATTTTTCATATGAAAAAACTTTTCAAATTACACCATTGGACTATTTGGTAATTATTTTGGTCATAATTATACCTAATCTCCCAGAAGTACACCTTGAAAATAGTGATATGGGTGAAATGGCAGTAAAGTTGATAATTCTATTTTACGCTAGTGAAGCAGTGATGGGGATGAAAATGAATAACTGGAATTTGTTGCGACTAGGTACGTTTGCTACTTTATCTATTTTGGTGGTGAGAGGGTTTTAAACGGATTTACGTAGTATATGAATAGGTGTACTTATTCATATGATATAGGCAATAGAATAGAGAAGAACTGCTATCGTTGTGCAGTTTTATTTGCAAAGCAATAAAATATAAACGGAAGAATACTGTAAATGAAAAATATTTATTCAGTACTTATAAAATTAACTGCAGCATCAGTTCTAGTCGGCGCATTAACGTCTTGTGGTGGTGCAGAAGAACGAAAATTAAAATATTTGGAAAAAAGTAAGGTTTATCTAGAAGAAAAAAATTACGACAAAGCCAGAATAGAATTAAAAAATGCTTTACAAATAGATAATAAGTATGCTGAAGCATATTATTTAATGGGGCGGTTAGAAGAAAGAGATAAGGCTTTTATAAAGGCTATAGCTAATTATAAAAAATCATTAGAACTAGATCCTAGTCACATAGATAGCCAAATAAAATTGGCAACTATCTATGTTATTGCGGGAACAGATGATTATATTTCTCAAGCTAAAAAAATATTAGATGATGTTAATGAACTTGATCCTAATAATTCTGAAGCTGCATTTGTAAATAGTACAATTTTATACAAATCAGGTGGCGTTGATCAGGCTATTAAAAAAATGGTATCTATTATAAAGGATGACAACCATCTTGTTGGTGGAATTGTGATGTTATCTAATATTTACATTTCAAAATCAAGAGATGGTGAAGCAATTGAGCTATTGCAGAAAGGAGTTTATGATAATCCTAAAGACGTGTATCTGTTAACTAGTTTAGCCAGAATTCAGGCGAAGAATGGCGATTTGATTTCAGCTGAAAATAATATAAAGAAGGCGATTGAAATTGATTCCGATACGTTTTCCTTAAAAGTTGGCTTGTCAGCATTTTATGCTAGGACTAATCAACTAGATAAAGCACAATCAATCTTACGCGAAGGAATAGAACAGGCACCAAATGATGCGAGTCGGTATTTAGTATTGTCTCAACTCTTAGTCTCTAAGGTGAGTGTAGAGTCAGCAGAAAAAGAACTATTAACTGCAATTAAAAATAAACCAAATTTATTTGATTTGAAATTTGCATTAATTAAGCTATATCGCCGTATTGGGAAAAGAAAAGAAGCTAAGGCTATATTAAGAAATATTGTGGAAGAGGAAAGATTTGATGTTAATGGAGTTAAAGCTAGAAATCAGCTGGCTGAAATGTTCCTGGAAGAAGGTGATATAGTTCAGGCGAAGATAAACATAGACGAGGTACTTGCTGAATATCCTCATGAAAATGAGTCAATTTTCATGAGTAGTAAAATTGCACTATCTAAGAATGATGCTATTACTGCGATTAATGGTTTTCGTACAGTAGTCAAAAACAATCCTAAGCTGGCCGATGCTTCATTATTACTAGCACAAGCCTATGAAATGAATAATGAAGCATCATTAGCAGAAACGGAGTTGAAGCGAGCTATAGAAACCAATCCTGTAGATGATAAAGTGCATATAAATTATGCTCGCTATCTTGCTAGTAAGGGCAGAACAAGTGAAGCAACTAGTGTTGTAGATAGGGCTCTTACATATTTCAAAGATAGCTATGGTTTATTGGATATTAAATTAAAGATATCCGCCAGCCAAGGTAGTGAATCAGATGTTTTACGACTACTGGATATGATGGAACAAACAGACTCCACAAAAGATGAGGTTAATATAACTAGGGGTCAATATTTCTTATCCAAGAAAAATGCTGATAAAGCGCTAGAGCAGTTTGAAATAGCTTACACAAAATCAAGAGATAAATATAAAGCATTAGAATTAATTGTTAAAACATATGTTGCTAATAAACAGCCAAACAAAGCATTGGATAAATTGAGGTCGCTTAAACAGCAGCCGGCGGTATCTGCTTTAGCTTACCATCTATCTGCAAAAGTTAATCTTTCACAGGGTGATCTAAAAAGTGCGCGAGAAGAGTTTTCCTTGGCATCTAAAACTTCAGCTAAATGGTCAGCACCATATTTAGGTCTTGCAGCTACTTATGTTTCTGAAAACAACTATGATAAGGCTGAAAAAGTCCTTCAGAGTGCTTTAAGTGAAGTCGATGATAAAGTATCAGTATACATACAGCTGGCATCTCTTTATGAGAGACAAATGAAGTTTGACGAGGCTATGAATGCTTATAAAGATATACTCGAAATAAAAGAAACAAATTTAGTTGCTAAAAACAATTATGCTTCTTTATTACTTGATCACGGTGATGCAGATGATTTTGTTAAGGCGTTGTCCTTAGTGAATGGACTTGAGAATGTTCAGTCACCTGCTTTTAAAGATACGATAGCTTGGGGCTATGCAAAAACGGGAGACTATACTAAGGCTGTTGAAATGCTAAGTTCTGTAGTAAAAACATCGCCCGGTGTTGCTGTTTTTAGATACCATTTAGGCTATGCATTATATTATATGGGGGACAAGTCGGCTGCTAAATCTCACCTCGAGATAGCAGTCGCAAGTAAGCAGAGTTTTACGGGTAAAGTACATGCACAAGAGCTATTAAAGTCAATTTGAATGGGTGAGCTTATTAATGCTAGTCTACTATAATGTAAGTTATCTTAATTGTTATAAAGATGAGGATCCTATTTTAGTCTTTCAAATTTCTCTATCAAGTTAATGCTAAATCAAAGGTAATTATTTATTTAATGTATGTTGAAATAATTAGTTTCGGAATATCAACCATTCTATTCTTAATTCTCGGCCTGGTTATGCTAACTGGCCATCGAGATAATTTGCCTAAAAACATGCTGGCAGTAGCTTCGCTTACTAGTGCCCTATGGTCTGGTACAGTAACTTATCAAGCTGCCTTTGGTGGATTAATAGCATTTACTCTGCTATTAGAGCTTATTCGCTCCCTCGCATGGTTTACTTTTCTTCTGGTAATGCTTCGCACTGCCTATAAAGGCACTGATCAGGTTAATAAAAATTTCAAAATTACCTTTGCGGGTTTAAGTACTTTTATCATAGGTATGATATTGCTTGCACTATATCGTATTTCTGGCGGTTCACTCTTTGAGTTTATTGCAGGTAATGATGTATTGGTAGGTCACTTACTAATCTCAATTGGTGGTATCGTTATAATAGAGCAGTTGTATCGTAATACATCAGAAGAACAACGATGGGGATTAAAATATCTCTGGATTGCAATAGGTGCGATGTTCACTTATGACTTTTATCTTTACTCTGATGCATTTCTATTTCAACGAATAGATAATGAACTGTGGAATGCACGTGGTTTCATTCACGCAATGGTTGTGCCCTTAATTGGTCTTGCCATTAAGCGTGAAATGCAGTGGTCACTGGGTAATGAATCCATTGATATCTTTTTATCACGTCGCATGGTTTTTCATACCACTACATTATTGGCTTCTGGCATATACCTGATATTCATTGGCTTTGGTGGTTACTATGTAAGAGAGATGGGTGGTGATTGGGGTCTTGTTGCTCAAGCGACATTCCTGTTTGCGGCTGTTCTTGTATTGGTTGTACTTCTTTTTTCTGGAAAAATCAGAGCAAGAATAAAAGTGATGATCGATAAGCATTTCTTCCATTATAAATATGATTATCGTGAAGAGTGGTTACGAATAATACGCACCTTATCTTTGCATGAAGGTGATAAAAATCTACACACAAGAGCCATTCGTTCTTTAGCACAAATTATTGATAGCCCAGGTGGATTATTAATATTAGAAAGAGATAATGGTTTTTTCGAATCAGATGAACGTTGGAACTATGAGCCTATACACGTACGTGAATCCGCCAATTCAACACTTAATCGATTTCTCTCTGATCATCAATTTGTAATCAGTTTAGATGAATATAATGATGACCCTGACATGTATACTAGATTAGGGCCATTAGATATTCCACAGTGGATATACAATAATAAAAATGCATGGTTAATTGTACCCCTAATGCTACAAGATCATTTAATGGGCTATGTAGTGCTACTGCGCTCACCCTCACATGAGCGGTATTTCAATTGGGAAGATAGTGATTTGTTAAAAACAGCTGGCAGACAAGCCGCGAGTCACTTGGCGCAATATGAGTCAGCTCAGGCTTTGATCAGTGCAAAACGCTTTGAAGAAGTTAATCGTCTTTCTGCATTTATTGTTCATGATATAAAAAATATGATTGGTCAGCTGTCGATGGTGGTATCTAATGCAGCAAAACATAAAAATAATCCTATGTTTATAGATGATGCCATTATTACCGTAGAGAATTCAGTGAATAAAATGAATAAACTACTGGTACGTTTACGAGGTGAAGGTGAATTAGAAAAAGATGTCGCATTTAGTTTATGTGGATTGCTTGAGGAAAGTATAAAGAGTTGTTCGGCTGCAGGGACATTGCCAATTCCGGTGCTTAACTGTCGAAATGAAAAAATTATGATAACTGCTGATAAAGAAAGGATGTCTGCGAACATTGCTCATATCATTCAGAACGCACAGGATGCTACAGATAGCAGTGGTAGCATTACCGTAAGGTTACGTAAAACCGATGATCATGCCGTTGTTGAAATTTCTGATACAGGTGAGGGCATGGATGAAAAATTCATCCACGACAAGCTTTTCCAGCCGTTTGAATCAACTAAGGGTACCATGGGTATCGGTGTATTTCAGGTAAGAGAATATATTCATAAACTGGGTGGTCAATTAGATGTTGAGAGCGAAGTTGGTGTTGGGAGTCTATTTCGCTTGCATATACCACTGGCCCAACCTCTTAATTCAGCTCAGGTGGTTAGCCTGAGTGAGCATGATAAGTTAAAGCGCGATGTCTAAACCACTACTACTTATTGTTGATGATGACGAGGGTATTCGTACTCAGCTAAAATGGGGTATAGAAGGCTTCAATATTATAACTGCCGGTTCTCG
>Ga0316204_10009259_pt1 | contig 13247 bp, 12 predicted proteins | sample 6monrhotite_MG_2_FD_205661 | JGI IMG/M metagenome (GOLD analysis project Ga0316204, IMG submission 205661) | Microbial mat bacterial communities from mineral coupon in-situ incubated in ocean water Damariscotta River, Maine, United States -... | ecosystem: Environmental > Aquatic > Marine >... | reverse complement strand
TGACGCAAATGCAATTCACCCGTTGTTTGCTCTACAGATAGTGTTGCACCAGTAAGCGCATCGTGTGAACGACGCATGCCGCGTCTTGAACGTGTCTTACGGTTCTGTTGTACAGCCATGTCAATCTCCAGGATTAAATATAATAATCAATAACTTAAGTAACTAAATTAAAGCAGATCCTTTAATACTGAAAAAGGATTATCCTTTTTGTCAGTTTTAAGCTCTTCTACTTTTTCATCTTGCTCTGTCTGCTGTTGGTTCAGGTAGTCAGAACAATCAAAATCATGTAATGCCACTAATGGCAATGCGAGTAACAATTCATCTTCCAGCATATCTGGCAGGTGATTATTCTCTTCCTCTAGCAGATAAGGTTCATACTCATCCGGTAGTTTTTCTAACTGTGCATCGTTTTGTACCATACCAATTTTAAAATGGGTATCAATCGGGTACTTCACGCTTTGCATACAGCGCTGACACTTAAGTACAAGTTCAGCTGTTATATGACCTACTATAAATGGTATAGGCCCTGCTCTATCAAAACGTAACTCTGCTTCAATATCGCCCTCGTTAGTCAGTAATGACTCACTAAGTCGATTTAGCTTCTTAATTGGCCAAATTCCTTGAATTTCGAAGCCAGTTTTAGCTTTTTGTGCGAAATTCAGATGTACTGGTAGTATCGGCTTCATAATAGACGCGGGATTTTATAGTTAATTGGGCTTTGTGTCAAAAGAAATTCCTTTATATTCAAGGATTTCCCCTCAAAAATCAATAACTCTACATTTACACTTGTCAGCTTGATTCAAGCGGTTAATATGCTGTTTTTTATTACAATTTAAAATAGCCAAATGAAACTTGTTTTAGCCTCTAGCTCACCCTTTAGAAAAGCATTACTGGAAAAACTCCAACTTAGTTTTGAATGCGACTCACCAGATGTTGATGAAACTCCTGGAACTGATGAATCAATAGAAGACATGGTCAAACGGCTATCTGAATCTAAAGCTCGGGCACTGGCAAGTCATCATCCAGACGCGCTAATTATTGGATCAGATCAGAGCGCCAGCTTAAATGGACAGGTTTTGCATAAACCCGGTAACTTTGAGACTGCCTTTAAGCAATTAAAAGCAGCTTCTGGTCAAACTATCACCTTTTACACCGGTCTTTGTCTATTGAATAGCCAGACACAACAAGCTGAAACAATATGCGAACCTTATATCGTCAAGTTTAGATCTTTAATAGACAGTGAAATTACTAACTATTTAAACCGTGAAAAGCCCTTCAATTGCGCAGGGAGCTTTAAGTCTGAAGCGCTTGGTATTAGCCTGTTTGAAAGTATGCAGGGTGAAGATCCAAATACTCTCGTTGGTTTACCTCTAATTCAACTCTGCCGTATGTTAAAAACACAGGGAATGCCCGTTATCTAACAAGCCAGTTTTTAGCTGCTACACTTGCATATAATAACAATAAACAACACTAGCAATGAACTCTAAGCACCCACTTTGGCAAAACTTATTTAGACCTAAAGATGACCGTATTTCAGAAGTAACAGAAATGTGGATGTCTACCCCACTGTTCGAGAAAATACCCGCTAGAGAATGTCGTGACCTGGTTAAAACTATGCACCCACGGCATTATAAAAAAGGCGAAAAAATATTTACCAGTGGTGAAATTGGTGCAAGTGTCATCCTTATACGCAGTGGCGGTGTTGAAATAAAGGCTGCTGAAAAACTACTGGCCGAATTAAGTCCAGCCGATTTTTTTGGTGAAGTCGCTCTAATTTTAGATGAACCACGTACTGCAGATGCAATTGCGACAGAGGAGTCTGAGCTAATATTTTTTCTCCGCTCTGACCTGGATGAATGGGTAAAAAGATCACCAAGAAGTGGTGCACAGTTTATGCTCAATATTGCAATAGTATTAGCTGCAAGGCTAAGACACACTAATATATTATTGTCTCTACAGAACAGCTAATGATTCAATTATTTTTCAATCATCCCTTAGGCCGTACCGTCACTATCTTTAGCCTGATTTGCATAACTATACTATTGTTAGCTACTTTATTATCACCTTTACTAGTACCAATAATTTTATCCTTTGCCTTATACGCACTATTAGAACCACTATCTGAAATACTCGAGCGTCAGGGTTTATCACGAAATGCTTCATCATTAAGTGTACTACTGTTACTTGTAACTATAGCTGCACTGGTATTTTCTGTATTACTTCCTCACCTTGCGAAACAATTATCTACACTGCAGTCACAATTGCCAGGTGTATGGCAAAGTATAACGAGTATGGGAAATGATGTTAGCCAACATCTATTTAATTCGTTAAATTTAGACATAAAGACCAGCAGTATTTCTCAACACTTTTTCACACAGGCTAATGACTGGGGAACTACAGCGCTCATTCAAGGTTCCAATGTATTAATTAGCCTAACAGTTCTATTGATATTGGTACCCATTATTACGTTTTTCCTGGTACGGGATTACCGCAGTTTCAGAAACTATATGTTGGACAAATTACCTAACTCAAACTTTGAAATGGGCTGGCTAATTTATCATCGTGTTGCTCATCAGCTACAGGAATATATTCGTGGCATTATGATTCAGTCAGGTATTATGTGTGTAATGACGAGTATTGGATTTTTTATCATTGGTTTAGATTCGCCCTTTTTACTTGGTGCCACAGCTGGCGTACTTAACCTGATCCCTTATGTTGGGCCACTCCTCGCAACAGTTTTACCCATACTACTTGCCGTAAGCGAAGTTCCAATTGAACTATGGCTAATTGGAGCAGCTATTTCAGTAATTTTGATTGCACAATTAATTGATAATATGATTGTGATTCCATCAGTCATTGCAAATGCAGTTAACCTTCATCCGCTAATTGTAATTATTGGTATTATCGTTTTTGGAAACTTATTCGGTTTTATTGGTATGGTTGTGGCAACGCCGACACTATCAACTGCAAATATTATTTATAGAGGTTTGTATCAGGGAATTAAAACGAGATGTGATTTAAAGGCCGAACCTGCAGCCGAATGTTAGGCTTACTGTTTTTGACTAACAATCATTTTATTACCTTCCTTATCGACTTTCATACGATTTAAGAAGGTCATACCCAAAAGCACCTGATATGGATAATCCCCATCAATTACAGTACCTCGGACATTTTTTTCAACAAGCGGTCCCAAACTAACACTATCAAGATTAAGCGCCCAACCATTTGCAACGCCTGAAGCTGTATTCGTTTTAATCGGCGTACCTTCAAGTCGATATTGAATACCAAGCTTACGCGCTTGCCTTGCACTCATTGCAACACTGCTCGCACCCGTATCAATTAAAAATTTAATACTCTGTCCATTAATACTGCCATGCGCTCGAAACATGCCATAATCGTCTGCAATCACTTGTTCACTTATTATTTCTCTCTGGCTGAATTGCGTACTTACTGCACCACCCATATAAACGGTTTTTTTCTTACCATCGATTTCAAGAATAGCGGAATGTGTATCTGACGATAACAATTTAACGCCCTGAAAAGATGAGCTATCATTTTTTAAGGTAACGCGTTCATCATCAATTAACAAGACAACCATACCGGGCATAAGAGCCTGTACATGTATCATTTTATTCGCCATGATTAATGGTGAACATAAGACAATTAATAGAGACAAAATATATACTGGAAGGCTAGATATTTTCATAATCTTCATCTTATGATTTAAACATAAAAAAACATGATTAAATGCATACACGACAATGCAAGTAAACCTGCCACAACATCATCAAACATAATACCAAATCCACCATGAATATTTTTATCAATCCATGAGATAGGCCAGGGTTTTAAGATATCAAATATTCTGAATAAAATAAAACCAGCCAATATCCATATCCATTCAGCTGGTACTGCTATCATTGTAATTAAATAACCTGCAATTTCATCAATTACAATCCCTGAATGATCATGCACACCTAAAGCATTACTTGTATAGCTGCATACATAAATACCTATTACTGAAATAATGGCAGTTATGGAAATAAACAACCATATATCTAACTGACTTAATAATAGAAAAACAGGTATTGCTGCAACAGTGCCAAATGTACCCGGAGCTTTGGGTAGTAAACCTGAGCCAAATCCAAGCGCTAAGAAATGAATAGGATTTATTAAATATGAAACAGGTATTTTAATATTATTCTTCATAGCCTTATTCTTATTATTTAAAATGATTATACCCGGATCCCAGGGATGAGTATTTATCTCCATTTAAATAGCATGATACTTCACAGGTATTATCTATTTCACCAATAGGAAAAATCTCAATATCAACTTTACTTAAATCACTCATTAATTGGTCAATGCAATCTGACGGACACGTAAAACAGAGTTGGTAATCATCCCCTGCATTACATATCATTGACCAGTTAGGCTCATTGTTACTAGCATTAATCAATTCTTCAGACAGTGGTATTTTATTCAGTTGAATAGCAGCTCCCGTAGCACTAGCTGTACAAATATGATTTAAGTCCGCCAGCAAGCCATCAGACAAATCGATAGCTGCTACAGGGTAGCTTGTAAGTAGCTGTCCTATGCTAACTTTGGGTTCGGGCCTGTTCAAACAGCTTAAGAAATAAGCCTGTGCATCTGGATCTGTTATCTTTACATTACCCAAAAGAGACTCAAGCCCTAAACGAGCATCGCCGAGATTCCCTGTAACAAAAATCACATCGCCAGCTTTAGCATTACTGCGTTTTAATGCTCTATCCTTATCAACAAACCCGGTTACACTGACTGTAATACTCAATGCACCACGCGTTGTATCACCACCGATTAATGCAACATTATGCTTTATGGCCAGTTGATTAAAGCCCTGCATAAATTCACTAATCCAGGCTTCATTAGCATGAGGTAAAGTAATAGCCAGACTAACCCAGGCAGGTACGGCACCCATTGCGGCTAAATCACTTAAATTAACCGCCAGTGCTTTGTAGCCAATATCTTCAGCTGAGGTATTTGCAGGAAAATGGACACCCGATATTAGAGTGTCTGTACTAACGGCAAGCTGCTTACCGGGTGGAGGTGAAAGTATTGCACAATCATCACCTATTCCCAGTAGAACATCGTCGCGTTGAACTGTGGTAGATTTGAAATATTGATTGATTAGTTCAAATTCTGACACAGTATCTTTCTATTAAACTTCTGCTCGCATATGCGGGAACAAAATAACATCACGTATTGATGGTGCATCTGTAAGTAACATAACTAAACGATCTATTCCGATACCTTCACCTGCTGTGGGTGGCAGTCCATGCTCAAGTGCACGTATGTAATCGGCATCATAATGCATTGCTTCGTCATCACCTGCATCCTTATCAAGTACTTGTTGTTTAAAGCGCTCAGCCTGATCTTCAGCATCGTTTAACTCAGAGAAGCCATTAGCGATTTCACGACCACCAACAAAAAATTCAAAGCGATCGGTAATAAATGGATTATCATCATTGCGACGTGCCAATGGGGAAACCTCAGTTGGATACTCTGTAATGAATGTAGGATTCATTAAACGGTGTTCAACCGTTTTCTCAAAGATTTCAATCTGAATTTTTCCAAGACCATATGAGTCTTTAAGAGGAATACCCAGCCCCTCTGCTACTTTACGCGCTGCTTCGATATTATCTATATCCGCTGCGCTCAAATCCGGGTTGTAATGCAATATAGAATCAAATACTGACAACCTGGCGAATTTACTACCATAATCATAAGTTTCGCCCTGATATTCAATTTCTGATTTACCAATCACATCCTTAGCCAGACCATGCAGTAAGGCCTCGGTAATATCCATTAGGTCATTATAATCTGCATAAGACTGATAAAACTCAAGCATGGTAAATTCAGGGTTATGACGTGTCGACACACCTTCATTACGGAAGTTACGATTAATTTCAAAAACTTTTTCGAAACCACCAACAACCAGGCGCTTTAAATAAAGCTCCGGTGCAATACGCATAAACATTGGCATATCCAGCGCATTATGATGTGTCTCAAATGGACGTGCCGTAGCACCACCAGGTATACCCTGTAGCATTGGTGTTTCAACATCCATAAAGCCACGGTCTTCAAAGAAGCGGCGGATATAAGTTATGATTTTTGAACGTAACTGAAAAGTTTCACGTACTTCCTGATTCATAACCAGATCAACATAGCGCTGACGATAACGTGTTTCCTGGTCTGATAGACCGTGAAATTTTTCTGGTAACGGACGCAGTGACTTTGTTAACAAACGCACACTGGTAACTTTAATAGAAAGCTCATCTGTTTGTGTTTTAAATAGAGTACCTTCAGCGCCAACAATATCGCCAATATCCCATTTTTTGAAGCCATCATTATATAGGCCTTCAGGTAAGGCATCACGCTGTAAAAACAACTGAATGCGCCCACTCATATCCTGTACCTGAGCAAAACTCGCTTTACCCATAATACGTTTTGCCATCATACGACCAGCAATCGAAACCTTTACATCTAGTTCCTGTAACTCTTCTTTTGATTTAGAGTCATACTGTTCATGACATTCGGCTGCTAATATATCGCGACGAAAATCATTCGGGAATGCATTACCCTGCTCTCGCATAGCGGATAATTTTTCACGACGTTGTGCAATTAGTTTATTTTCGTCTAATGCTTCGTCATTTGTATCAGGAGTATTATTTTCTTCGCTCATTGTGTTTTCTTTTCAGTGCTAAATCTAAATTAATTATAATTGATAATTTTATATGCCACTCTTTAAGCTGGCTTCTAAAAACATATCGAGTCCACCATCGAGTACGGCTTGTGTATTACCCGTTTCAACATTGGTGCGTAAGTCTTTTATACGTGATGAATCCAGAACATAGGAGCGTATTTGACTTCCCCATCCTATGTCCGACTTTGTGTCTTCTAATGCCTGTTGATCACCACGTCGTTTTTGCATTTCCAGTTCATATAACTTCGCTTTAAGCTGTTTCATCGCACTGGCTTTATTTTTATGCTGTGAACGATCACTCTGACATTGCACAACAACATTGGTTGGATTATGTGTAATACGAATTGCAGATTCTGTTTTATTTACGTGCTGGCCACCTGCACCCGAGGCACGATAAGTATCAATACGTAAATCAGCAGGATTGATATCTATATCTATATCGTCATTCACTTCTGGTGAAACAAAGACAGAAGCAAATGAAGTGTGTCGACGACTGCCAGAATCAAAGGGCGACTTTCTAACTAAACGATGAACACCGGTTTCAGTACGTAACCAGCCATAGGCATATTCACCTTCAAAGCGAATGGTTGCACCTTTAATACCTGCAACATCACCCGCAGTTGCTTCCATCAATTCAGTTTTAAAGCCATGTGATTCTCCCCAACGCAGGTACATACGTAAAATCATTTCCGCCCAATCCTGAGCTTCTGTACCACCGGAGCCCGACTGTATATCCAGAAAGGCATTGGCTGAATCCATTTCACCTGAGAACATGCGGCGAAACTCTAGCTCTTCAACGCGCTTTTCCATTGCCGCTAGATCATCAACAACAGATTGCACACTTTCTTCGTCATCTTCTTCAACAGCCATCTCAAGTAATTCAGACGCATCAGACAGACCGTTGTTGAGTGTTTCAATGGTGAGAACAATAGCCTCTAAGCGTGATCGTTCCTGACCGAGTTTCTGTGCTCGCTCCTGATCATTCCACACATCTGGCTGCTCTAGTTCACGGGTAACTTCGTCTAGCTCTTCTTTGCGAGCATCAAAGTCAAAGATACCCCCTAAGTGCATCACGGCGCACTTCAAGATCAGCTATTTGGTTTTGAATTGGATTAACTTCGAGCATGGGGTATCAAAATCGCTTTATTTATATAGGGAAATTTGTGCATTAATAAAACGCGTTATATTACCTTATATCCGCCTTTCCATCTATTGCTTCTGATGATCTACGGTCTAGAAATACTGCTTGTTAGCTAATCTTAAGTATTTTTTTGTTGAGCAGACTTCTTAGCCACGTCATTCCTAAGGTAAACCGGCTGAGCTTGTGAAGCCTCAAGCATACGACCTTGAGCACATTCATAAGCGGCCAGTTGAACGATACTCGCCGAATGAGGTAAATAATCAGCAAATATTGGTTTGAGTACCCCGCCGAAATGCTCATTCAACTGATCAGGATACCCCTTCCAGGCTGAGCCTGAACCACACCATTGATTATCATCAGGTAATTGCATCTGTTCTGGCGGAGATACCTGCTCATCCCCCATTAACGTCATCAAACCACTATCAGCTAATTGATAACATCCCCAATAGATTTCCCCCATTCGCGCATCGATACCCGCAAGTACATTTTCTGTGTGATGTTTGTTATAGGTCGATTGAGCAATAGAAGCCAATGTGGAAACAGGTATAACAGGTAAATCTGCCGCAAAAGCTATTCCATGAGTTACGCCCGTAGCAATCCTGACGCCACTGAATGAGCCTGGCCCACGACCAAACGCAATGGCATCTAAACTCGCTACTGTCATATCAGCTTCTGCAAGTAGGTCTTCGATCATTTTAAGGATCAGTTGTGTATGTTCTCTAGGTGCAAGCTGAAATTTAGCCTTTATTTCACCGTCGATATAAAGTGCCGCCGAGCATGCTTCCGTAGCTGTATCTAGTGCTAAAAGCTTCATTGAAAATTCTCTAAATAAATGACTAAATGTTAGTCTTTCCAGGATTCATAAAAAGCATCAACATCTTGCTGCCGATTAGTTACTGGCATATCAGGCAAGCTTTGTAGAAACACTTTGCCATATTGCTTTGTACGCAACCGATTATCGCCAATCATTAACACACCGTAATCTTTCATATCTCGAATTAAACGACCCGCACCCTGCTTTAAAGCAATAACTGCCTGTGGTAGTTGATAGTCCATAAATGGATTACCTCCTTGTTTACGAATTCCGTCAAGACGAGCCTGCATAACAGGATCACCCGGTGATGCAAATGGAAGTTTATCTATAATAACGCAAGACAAGGCCTCTCCTCGAACATCAACACCTTCCCAGAAACTACCCGTGCCTAACAGGATAGCATTACCCAGCTCACGAAATTTTTTAAGTAGTTGGTGTTTTGGTAACGATCCCTGTATCAAAATGGGATAGTCCAGTTTACGTTCTAAAAATCTCGCTGCTTCATTTAATGCGCGATAACTGGTAAATAATAAAAACGCACGACCTTTGCTAGCCTGTAAAACAGGGATAGATGTTTCTATTAGTTTTTCAGTGTAATCATAACTGGAAGGCTCAGGTAAATTTTCTGGTAAATACAGCAATGATTGTTGCTGATAATCAAAAGGGCTATTCCAGTTACCTTTTTCATATTGATCTAAACCCAGACGCTGGGCAAAATGATCAAAATCATGATTTACCTCTAATGTAGCGGAAGTAAAAATCCAGCTACCCGGTAAAGCATCTCTCTGCTGCTTAAACAATCCGGCAATATCTAGTGGCGTTGAGTGCAGCACAAAACCTTTGGTGAATGTTTCATACCAATAGATATTTCCATTTTCGGTATCAGTGTTATCACCATAACTTTTAAAGTTATGGTAAATAGTAGAACAACGTTCATAACATTGTTCAAGACCTCGACCTCTTTCTGCAGCAACATGTAAGCTTTCTTGCAATTCATGTAAATCACGCAATAAGTTTTCACCAGCTTTTTTAAGCGCCGGTTTATTCTCAATTTTACTCCAGGCATCACGCTGACTATCTGCTCCTAATGCCAGTCGAAATTGAGCCATGGTAGTTTTTAATTCATCACAGGCATCGCGTATAGAATGCATATCAGGTGCATCTTTTATCTGCTCAGCAATACTGTCATTAATAATATTATTTAACTGGCGGCTACTAAAGCCTTTACCAAAAAAGCGTGAAGCAACTTCAGGTAGTTGATGTGCTTCATCAATAATAAATGTATCCGCTGCCGGCAGTAACTCACCAAAGCCCTCTTCTTTAATTGCCATATCTGCTAGCAAAAGATGATGATTTACAACAACTATATCTGCTTCCTGAGCCTCACGCCGCGCATTCACAACAAAACACTTTGACCATTCGGAACACTCGCTACCTAAACAATTATCTGCTGTTGATGTAACCACTGGCCAGACACGTGAATCTTCTGAAATTTCTGACATTTCTGCAACATCACCATGTTTGGTTTGTTTCGACCAACTTCGTATACGCGATAAATGATCTTGTGTCTCACGTGTAAGATAAGCTAACTCATCTGCTATGCCTAAGCGATATAGGCACAGGTAATTTGAACGTCCTTTTAATAAGGAACAGGGTATATCCAATTTAAGAGCTTTTTTAACCAGGGGTATATCTGTATGAAATAACTGATCCTGTAAATGTCGGGTACCGGTTGAAATAATAACTTTTTTATTAGAAATAATTGCAGGTACCAGATAGGCAAATGTTTTTCCAATACCTGTACCTGCTTCAGCTATTAACACTTTCTTACTATTAATTACACCTTGTATCGTCGAACTCAGTGCCTGCTGTCCTGCTCTTGCTGTAAAGCCTTCTATTGCCTGTGAAAAAAGACCATTTTCACTTAGTAAATCCGCTGCATCTGTCAAAATATTTACCTGTTGGCAGAGTTGATTATGTCATCATTAAACGATTTTAATGGGTGATTATTTTTAATATAACTATTTGAACGTTCAGCGTACTGTTTCGCTTGTGACATTTTACCAAGATGCGCATAAACAGCAGCCATTCGTGACCAGATTTCTGGGTAACGGGGTTTTATACGAATAGCACGTTCAAGGGTTACGATAGAATCAGATGTTTTTGATTGATGATACTGCTCATCAGCTAACGTCATCAAACGCTTGATAACAGCAGGAAGCTTAGGACTATCCGGGACAGGTAGAATACTAACTGCCTGTATCTCATCCTTAGAACCCATACCAGGACCAACAGTACAACTACTTGTGAGTAATAAAAACCCCACGATAGAAAGTGTAAAAACTAATTGAATAAGCGTTTGAGCTGATCTAGTAAACCGCCTGTAGTACATGAAGCCTTCTCTGTAGGTTCTGTTCCGGTGATAAACGGTAATTTTACCGCACCTTGGCAACTTTTAGCAGATAAACCTCCAGATTTAAGATCAATCCAGTGTTCAGATACACCATCAGGTAAGCTTAATGACAAATCATCCGTATTGACATGTTGCATAATATCAGACCACAGTCTTAAGGCACCCGAGGCACCTGTAAGTCCTGTACTCTTATTATCATCACGCCCTATCCAGACAACAGCCAGATGTTCACCTGAGTAACCCGCAAACCAGCTATCACGAGTATCGTCTGTCGTACCTGTTTTACCCGCCACGTTTTTAGATAGCGTTCTGGATAATGATTTTGCGGTGCCAGTTTGAGTTACCTCATGCAGGGTATGGTTCACCAAATAAACGGGTTTATCATCCAGAGATTTACTAAAGCTTAGAGGGTAACGCTTGAGAGGCTGATTTTCCTTATTCAGCACTTCACGTATTACTCTCAGGGGAATATGGTATCCGTCTGCCGCAAATGTCTGATACATATTGGCGACATCAAGTGGTGACAAATTGAAGGCACCAAGTGTCATTGAAGGATAGCTAGGAATATCCCTCGTCACACCTAAATTATGCAGACTATCGGAAATAGCTTCTAAGCCAATATCAAGGCCTAGTCTAACTGTAGGTACATTACGTGAATTTTTTAATGCTTCAAAAAGACTGATCTCACCCAGATATTTTTTATCATAATTCAGCGGTGACCAGACATCTTCCTTTGAAGTTTTTATATGTAAGGGCTCGTCTACTAACATACTTGCAAGGTTATACTCATTTGCTTGCTGTAATGCTGTTAAATAGATTGCAGGCTTAATTAAAGAGCCAATTTGTCTGACGGCATCTAGTGATCTATTAAAACCGGAAAATTTTGGATTTCTATCCGAAACCAGAGCCTGAATTTCTCCCTGCTCACTTGAAGCAATAATCACAGCGGTCTGTAATTCTGATGTCTTGTTTTGATTAACTTCTAGCCGGGGTATAATTGATAAAACACTTGCTTCAGCCTTGTCCTGAACAATTGGATCAATACTGGTAAATATTTTCAAGCCTGCCGTTTTTAAATCATCTTCATTATAATCCTGCTGCAACTGCCTTTTGACCAGTCCCATAAGAGCAGGATAACGATTACTGGAAAGTTTTGGTTTTTTACTAATACCCAAAGGCGCGGCTGAATATTTATTATATTGATACTGAGAAATAACCTCTCGTTCAAGCATCAAAGCTAACACCTGATTTCGTCGTGATTTAGATCGTGATGGATTTCGCCTGGGTTCGTACCAGGATGGCCCCTTAACTAAGCCGACGAGCAGTGCCATTTGATCACGGCTAATTCTCTGTAGCGGCTGAGAAAAATAAAAATGACTGGCTAATTGAAACCCATGAATTTGATTATTGCCATTTTGACCTAAATAGACTTCGTTTATATAGGTCTCAAGTATTAATGATTTGTCATAGTGAAATTCAAGCAGTAAAGCCATAATAGCTTCATTAACTTTTCTAATAAGCGTTCGTTCTGAGGAGAGGAAAATATTCTTAACCAGCTGTTGAGTCAGCGTACTTCCTCCCTGAACTGTTTTCCCTGCGACGATATTGGCGAATAATGCACGAACAATTGAAATTGGATCGATGCCCCAGTGATTATAAAAGCGCCTATCCTCTACGGCCAGCAATGCAAGAATCAGATCATCTGGAACATCTTCTAGTTTGATTAATTCTCTTTCCTCTTGCTGCTTGGGATAGATGCCTGCAATTTTTATTGGTTCCAGTCGAAATACAGCAATAGACTTATTAGAATTTAGCTCTTCAATACTTTTAATCGCACCATTAGCAATATATAACCTTACGCCTTTAGATAACTGTACCACCTCACCAAACTCAAAATCCCGAGATACAAACTCAATATTTGAATTATTATAGATTCTGTACTGTCCCGGCATACTTGGACGTACATCAACTTTTACATAGTCCAGATTATTAAGTTCATTAATGACATCAGTAACACTGATTCTTTTGTTTTTAAATAATTCTAACGGGCGTGCATATACAGAAGAAGGGAAAGACCATATTTTCCCAGACATTTTTTCTGTTATTTGTATATCTAAATAAACTATATATAAACTGG
>Ga0316204_10009257_pt1 | contig 13251 bp, 8 predicted proteins | sample 6monrhotite_MG_2_FD_205661 | JGI IMG/M metagenome (GOLD analysis project Ga0316204, IMG submission 205661) | Microbial mat bacterial communities from mineral coupon in-situ incubated in ocean water Damariscotta River, Maine, United States -... | ecosystem: Environmental > Aquatic > Marine >... | reverse complement strand
ACTCTCCCAAGTCGGCATGGCCGATTTGGGGAGGCTGACACAACTCAAGAAGCTTTTCTTGTCTAATATGCAGATCAGTGGCGGCTTAGAACACCTCGCCAGTCTCACGGACTTAGAGAATCTCACGTTGGACGGGACATTAATTGACAACGAGGAACTGAAAACGATCGGACGGCTCACGAATTTGCGTGCTTTATATTTGCGACGTACGCAGATCACCGATGCGGGGCTGCAGCATCTTTCCGGGCTGACAAAGCTGCGAGAACTGTCGTTAGCCGACACCAAGACGAGTGATACCGGATTGGCTTTTCTTCCGACGGCAATGCCCCTCAATATCTTGGATCTCACAGGTACGAATGTCACTGCCAGCGGTCTGGCGAAATGGAATCTTGCCATGGCGCCTCGCTTTTTGAGTTTGCGGAGAACGCAAGTCACCGGCCGCGGATTTTCGTCGATTCCGTTTTTGCAAAATGTCGCAATTCTGGATCTTGGCGAAACATCGCTCGACAATGCCGGTTTAAGTGAAATCGGCCAATTGAAAAACCTCGAAGCCTTACGTCTCTATAAGAGTAGCATCACCGATACGGGACTGGAAAATCTGAAATCGTTGTCGTCGTTGCAAGTCCTTGGACTTTCACAAACCAGCGTCACTGAAGCATCCGTCCCCTTGTTGAAGTCGGCCTGGATACTCAAGTCGCTATCGCTTAACGGTTTGGATTTCAGCGAGGAAGCGATTTTGGAAATTGAGCGCGCCCAGCCGAACTGCAAAATCACGCACTAGTGCTTTGTCAAATCTAAGATTTGGGGTGCCACTGCTGGCTTGCCCAGCAGTGTTATTTGGGGCGCACGGTGTACGGGCGAACAAGCCGACAGCGACACCCATTTTCAGCCGGCTACTATCGTCGCCCGCCCCTGTTGCCGGATCGCCAATATCGCGATTACGCGAACCGCGTCTCCTGCCGGTCGCTAATGCTGCTCAGGTACAACAGGGCTTTGTCCGGTTCCGGGGCGATTTGAATCAGGCTATTCGTTGCCAACAAGACATCGCGACGGCTGATTTGGCCGATGAGCTTGCCTTTGTGAAGCACCGGGAGCCGGCGGTAGGGCGTCGTCAAGAAAACTTGAGCGATGCTCAATAAATCCAATTCCGTTGTGATCGTGCGGGCTTTCTTGTCCATGAAATTGTGAACTGCCGTCGAGGGCAGGGGGCCGTGCTCTGTGGGCTCTTCTGCTTCACTCAGGTCGACTTGCCGGCTTTCAGCAATCAAGGCCTCACGGCGATCATGAACGATGCTCGAGAGGATGTTCTCGTTCAGCAACACGTCGCGGCGACTGATTTGTCCAACCAATTTACCGTCTTTCAGCACACACAGCCGACGGTAGGGGGTATCCAGGAAAATCTGTGCACATTCCAGCAGAGTCGTCTGTTCGGAAATCGTGCGTCCCGTATCGGGGTTCTTGAATGCGCCGACTTCGGTGGTCGGCATATTTTCATATGCGGCGTCGACGAGCACGCGCATGCTCGTCTTTTCGGAAAACACGCCCAGGAAATTGCGATCAGCATCGATGACCGGAACACCCGACACGTGGTGTTTGAGCAGATAGGCAATGGCCTCGAAGACATCGGTCCGTGGGTCCAGCGTCACCAGTTTTGTTGCCATGAACTGACCGGCGGTCGGTGGTGCTGCTCTTGGGTACTCCCGCTCGCTCGCCAAACGGGCGATGAGCGTTAGCACGCTCATGCAGCATTTTTCGCTGAACATGCCGAGATACGACCGGTCGCCACCAACAATCGGCGCCCCGGTGATCTGGTGTTTGAGTAACGATTTGATCGATTTGAAGACGTCCTGGTCGGGATTCAGCGTGATCAGTTTTCCGACCATGATGTCCTGGGCAAGTCGCGGGCTCTCCATGGGCCACCTCTCTAGTGTTCCGGGTGACAACAACGTGCAGAGTGAGACGTGAGCGACCAGCTGTCAAACTTGAAAATGCACCCACAAGTATAACGAACCGGGCGGTTAAATACGAATAAATTTCCCCACGCTGGCCGCACTCCGGCCGTGGCCAGCGTCCGAGGCGTAAGGATTCACTGGGGCCACAACAGTATTATTCGTACGATGCGTCGCGATGATGTGGGGGGAGACTCGCGCTCAATAATCGCTCGCCTCGGCGGCCTCAACTTTCCGGTATTGCAGTCATCAATCTACCGACCGGTGGTGGTACTAGGCTCGTTGGTCGATTTTCCGTTAGCGATAAAATGCAATAGGAGCGCCATCATGCCGGATGCGGCAGCGGCGATTGCTAATCCGGCGTAGACTTTGAAATCGCTGCCCGCATACCCGGCGTAGGATGGCCCCAGCGCGCCGATACCGAAGCAGGCCATATTGCTGAATCCGTAACCAATGCTGCGACGATGGAATGGGACGTATTGCGCGATCAGCGAATTGTAAATCGGCTGCGTCATGAAATGCACAAGGCCCAACAGACAGGCAGCAGCGAACCGCGCCGGACCGGTGGCCACAGCCATCCACAATAGCGGGCCGATGTTGGCGAACATGATCAGGGCCAATTGAATTTGTAATCGGCCGGGACGGGCAAATTTTCCGGCGATTGCTTGTCCCAATACCCCCATAATGAGCACGACCGCCGCCAGCAGGTTGCGAAAACTGGCGGGATCAATATTCGAAGGTCGCAGATCGGCCGTGTTCAAATAGCGCGGCAAAAAATGCATAAACGCCGCATAGATGAATCCAGCCATTGCGCCTCCGGCGACCAGAATCAGATAGGCTCCCCAGCGGCCTTCATCGCGTTCGGTTTCACTGTTCGGAGTGGACGTCACGGGCGGTTTGCGATGTTCGGTTAATCCAAAGAAGAGATAGGCCGCCAACCCCAGGCCCGGGATGACCAGCAACAAATAATACTGCTGCCAAGTGACTGCTCCCGACCAAAAGACAAGTGCTGCTATAAATGGAGCGCCGGCGATACCGATCGAACCAAAGATGCCATGCCAACCGAGCGCAACACCACGGGTTTCCGGCGTCGTTTCCCGCGAAATAAACGCTAATCCGGCCGGGTGATAAATACTGGCAAAACAACCCATGGCGAACATCACGCCATACAGCGCGTCGAATGACGTGCAGGTCCAAACCAACAGCGACGTCGCCGCGCAGCCCAGCAAATAAATAACCAACATCGGCTTGGACCCAAAGCGGTCCGCTAGCCAGCCGGCAAAGAACGCCCCCACGCCGAACGGCACCCGCCACACGGTACCCAACACGCCAGTTTGCTCGCGGGCGACGTCAAAATCATCGCCAATCATCTGTTCCACGCTGGGCAGCGAGAGTTCAAACACGTGCACAAGCGCATGCGCCATCGAGATGAGTATGACTAGGCGAAAGGTAGAGGCGTTCATGATCGGCGGGGATCGCAGTGGGCGGCGTTGATGGTTATCGAGCGGGCCTTATTCATAGAAGTGCCCGGCGGGAACATCAAGTCCGCCAGCAGGTGGGGAGCAGGTTTTGGGGCGAATAACTGTCATACATTTAGCAGGGATTCATGTTGGTCACTGGACTCCCGGCCTCGTACCTATTGGACTTCCCGCCACGAACCCACGTTAGTTGCGACGGTTGCTCAGCAGCGGCATAATGAGTTCAATAGCGAATTGAAAAATAACGCCAATGGGAGTGGAACAACGATGGAGACGGTCAAACAGCGGTTGCAGCGCGATGCGATGGTCATGGTCTGTGGCGTCGGGCGGGTCTGCCATCACAACATTGTGCAGATGCTCGGCATACACGGTGGAATCGATGCGATTTGGTTCGATCAGGAACATGCGGGGCTATCGTTTGAAACTCTGGAAATCGGCACGATGGCCGCCCGCGCGCACGGCATGGATAGTTTCGTGCGGTTGGCACCGACCGACTACGCCGTGATCACCCGTTGCTACGAAGCCGGTGCCGGCGGCATCATGGCAGCACAAATCGAGTCCGCCGAACAGGCTGAACAGGTGGTGCAGTGGTCCAAATTTTTTCCCCGCGGCCATCGCGGTTTGAACGGCGGGGGTTTCGACGGTCACTTCGGAAATACGCCGGCGGCGGAATTTTGTGAACGAGCCAATCGCGAATTGTTCATCGCCATTCAAATCGAAACCACGGGCGCCTTGGAGCAGTGCGACGAGATCGCCGCCATCGACGGCGTGGATCTGCTGTTTGTCGGCCCGGCCGATTTGAGTCAAAATCTGGGGATCACCGGACAATTCGATCATCCCCGATTGCAAGAGGGCATCGACCGCGTCGCCGCCGCATGCAAAAAGCACGGCAAACACTGGGGCATCGTCCCCACCTCACCAGAGATGGCCGATCGCTGCGTGGAAAACGGCTGCAAAATGCTGGTGCCTCTTGCCGACGTGAAGATCCTCAACGCGGGGATACGCGCGAACAAAGAGGCGTATGGGAAGTTTTTCTAGTCGGCCGGACCGATCGAAATCCCGCGCTCGGTCACTTCAAACGGGATGATCGCATCGTCGCAGGCGCTGCCGCGATGTTTGGCCACGTGTAGCGCGCGGCCCATGCGGTTGGCTTCGCGTGTTTTGCCCATATAGATGATCGTGTTCGCATTGGCAAACACGTCTCCTGAGTCGATGGGCCGCACCAGCATATCGTCCAACATCACGTCGTGGGTTGTATACAGCAACAAGCAGGCGATCTCCGCATGGTTGTAACGATGCTTGTCGACCTCTGCGGAGTTGGCGCGGAATTGTTCGCGAAATAAATCGCGCGCGACCCAATCGTCCTCTTTGCGCAAAATCTGGTGGTACACATAATCGAACGTGTCGAACTGAAACGAGTCGCTGGCTTTAACCGTCGGTTCGACGCCATCGATCACACACCGCCGCACTCCCTGCACAAAGTTGCCGTAGAAAAAACGAATGCACATTTGCAACTTCTTGAGCAACTCCAGTTTCCAGACCTTCCAGTCATCGAATTCCAAATCGCCGCGCGTCACGCGACGACCGTTGCGAGCGAAGATGTGCAGGTAGTCCCGCCGCGCAGACTCACGGTTCCAAACCTCACTGGGATGCACTTGGTCGCCAGGGGGTTGGCAGGAGAGTTCCCAATCAAAAAGCCGCCGGGCATAGTCGTCCTGGTTTTGCGAATCGCCGCGGGTGGTCATGTCAAAAATGATCCCCGGCTCGCCTTCCTGTGCGACGCCATGGTGAGCAAACTGCAAGCCAAGCTGAGTTTTCCCAATCCCAGTTGCGCCGGCAACAACGGTCAATGTTCCAGGAATCAACCCGCCACCCAGGGCGTCGTCGAGAGCGGGAATACCGGTTTGGATGCGGTGTGTGGGCATATTAAATTGTTCGTCGTTTCGGTTCACCACAGCATGCACCGATCTGCCAGTAGAGCAGCGCAAAAATAAAACGCTCAACCCCTTAATTCATAAGGTCTTAAGCGTAAGTCAGCAAGACGTCGCGAGAATAATCCAAATTGCCCCCCGTAGGAATCCAACCTACAACCTACTGATAAAGAGGAGGGATACTTCCATACCGTCGTGTGTACAAAACACTTGTATAGCAGCATATAAACAACATGCTGCGCTTTCAATCCTTTTCTTTTTGTGCATGCGTTTTCAGCAGATTTCATGGCGCTTTGGTACGTCGCGCGTTACAGCGGTCGAGAAAGTCGTAGACGGATGATGAGTTCGGGGGCAGGGACAGGTAATATATCCAGTCAGCCGCTTCGTACAGGATGACTTCACCAATTTCTGTTTTATGGGCCAACAGCTTGCAGATGATTTCTTCTCGCCGCCGTGCTGCTTTGGGATCTGCCACGCGGAGTGTTTCCTGCGCCTCGTAAAAGAAACTGCGCGGCCCCGTGAAACTTGATCCTCGGTTCTGCTGCAGATCCGCTATGCAACGGTTAACGAACAGCGAAAACGGGCCCTCGTCAGGTAGGTACCGGATGCCGAGAAACACCGGTTCCACAGAGAGTTCTGATAGGTTGACCAGCGTCATTCCCTCACCAATCGACGGGATGTGATTGAGCGATCCCCACACATGCCGGAAATAGTCACGACCGAAGACTCCTCCCTCGGGCTTTCGCATCGTCTCCAACCCATCCTTGACCGAGCGGGTGACCGCCGCGCTCTGTGGAATAACGGCCCGAACCCGGACACCAGGGAATTCCCGTTCGAAATCTCCCAGTAGTGCACGGATGCCGCGAGCAACCGCAAGGTTACGACGATAGCGCCATACAAATGGAGACTCACTGGTCTCACATGGCTCTTGCCATTCCCCTTTTTGCCAAGTCGTTATTTGTTCCACCGGGAGCGCTGTCAGGGCGGTATCCTCTGCCACGGAAATCGGCGAATAAGCCCGATCGATTCCATAATGAGCATAGTTCGTCCCCTTCAGACGGTAATATGCCAGCGGCTGAATTCCTTCCGCACCATCAGCGGTAGAGGCCGCCAGTTGGGTGTGGGAGCGGGTGTTGATGAAGATCTCGTCAAATGCATCCGTCGCTAGAATCGTGCGGAGTTGCTGTAACGCAATTTGGCGGGCAGCGGCACGCTCAAGGTCAATCATTTCAACTGACCAACGGTCTCCGAGATCGATGACCAGGTCCCCCTTCGCGAGACTCCATCTGCTAGCCCCAGACTTTCGAAAGAGGTCGATTCCGTTCTCGATCGCCTGAAAGCTAGTGCGATACAAGCCATTATTAGGAATCCCAGCAACACGGGTTGAACGTGACGGCGCGTCGTCACCTCGTAGTGAACAATAGCTATTGACGCGGCCGAGGTGGTTTCCTGCCGTAGCCAGCAGCGAAACTCGTAACACGACAGGAAGTTCTATCGATTCTTCCACATCATCGGCAGCACGGATGATTAAATAACGCGCTGATTGCGGTAACCGGATTCCCTTTAGGATGAGGCGATCATCTACCACGCGGAGTTGTACGCCGTGCAACCGCGGAATGCGGGCTTCTGCTCGGGATTGAATGGTCGCAAACCGTTGGAGATGAAAGTTCCCGTCTGCGCTCCGAACGAGCACAAACGTGGTCTCATCAAGCGGCGGAAAAGGGGAGGCGAGGAATTCGAGCGCCGGCATACCAGTTTGTTGCTGTTGCACAACAGAACCTGAGTTTTCAATCCCCGCAATCTCGATGGAATCTAACTCGGCTGCATCCGTTCGCCCCATTTCACGAAGGATTTCCCGATAGTGGGCGAAGCCAACCTCATCGGGATGAAAGTTTACCGTCGGCGAAGCGGCCGGTAGAAAATTCCAGAGATAGCTACCGTCGGCATCAAAAACCGGAATTTCGTAGTACTTCGTCAATGCAGGTTCGAACGGACGAAAGCTGGCTGTAAGCGAGATCCCATGTTCTGACGCACTTTTTGTATAGTTCTTGCCGAATTCGGGAGTGAGCCGAGCCTCCATCATCATTTTCAGCCACTGATAACTCTTCAATTGCGGAGTTGCCTGCATTCCCGCAGTCAATTCATCACAGTCGATGATCGCACGAGCTTGCTTCGCAAAACGCTCCCAGTCGGGCTTCGGAAAACTTTGGGGATCGGTGATGAGTGGAAAAGGGCTTTGCCAGACAATCAGTCGGTTGACCCCCTGTGATTGCAATCGACGAAAGTATTGATCGAAACCACCTTTGGATAATGGTTTGAATGTACGTGTCTCCGCATTCCAATAGATACGGATCAGGTCGTCGACTAAGTCAGAGACGTACGAGATGGGCCGTTTCGGGGGAGCAGGGCGAACTGTCAACACCTGCCTTTCGTGAACATTTCCTTGCCGTTCCAATTTGATTTCCAGTTGGAAGGCTGCCTCCTCACTGTTTGCAGCGCGGATGTTGAGCAATCCATTCCGATCCACTTCCACTCGCAAACCATCAAATTCCAGAACACTTCCCTGTGCAACAATAGAGCCGTTGCGACGCGCGGTCAGAAGTACTTGGTCTTGCTCGGGGATCGCCCCCTCCATCAATGGCCAACTCCGAAATCCACCTGCGAGGTAACAGAACGGTGAATCCAGATTTTGTGGATGGAGAATCGTGTCGTCGGCATTTGCGGCTATAGAGGATGTGAAACTTGCAGTTAAGGACAGAGCAACCGCAATCGCCCAAGGTATCGAATGAAATCGGTTACCGAAACGATTTTTGAATCGCCGCGCCACATCGAAAATAAAATCGTTTGGCAACATGGGTTGGAGTCCACTTTGCTAATGAATTGCTTACGCATCGTATTGCCCTGCCGGGCGAACGAGACCAGTTCAGAACAGCCTGTTGAAAAACACGCGTTTGACAGGCAGTTTATCATACAACGGGTTTTAATCAGTAGGGAACTCGATCTAGCAATCAGGAGGGTGTGATGGCGTTGGGGAAGCGACGGGGGGGGACGACAGGGGGGCGGCCATCGATTCGCAATGCGGCGATGGAACGTTTCTTCTGGTCGCTCAAACACGAATGGACCAACGATCAATTCTTTGACGATCTGGAGGGAGCGCAGCTGAGCGTGTTCAAGTACATTGAAACCTTTTACAATCCAGTGAGAATTCATCAGGCACATGGTTATTTTTCACCCGACCAATACGAAGCCAAAAACGCCCCAGCCCTAGGCGGCGTAAAACCCACCAGCCCAGTATCCACCAGTCTTGGGCCATCGCAAAGTGCAAAACTCGACAACAGTTGATAGACCTTTCGCCGGACTTTCGAAAAAAGACCGTTTGCTGAGAGGGACGATACCCGGCTCAGCGTACCGATCGAAAAGGAGAAGTGATTTGATCATCGTATTATTAGCGGTGTCCGCCTTGTTAGCACTGATCGGAATATTCGTCCTCACGGATGCGGGTCAGCTACTGCGAATCGGCAAGACAACCGTGGTTGTCTATTTCCGTTTCCACATCTGGATCATGGCCCTTTCGATCGTACTGTTCGTAGTGGCCCTCTTTCTCAACACACAGCAGCGTGTGCTGCAGCCCTGGATGATGGCGGTCTTCGGAGTGTTCCTGGCAGGTTGTTTTCTGGTGACCAAATACTTGGCCCCGTACGTCATGTTCCGTGCCAAGCAGCATGATGCTGTCTACAAATCAGTTCCAGACGCAGTAGCAAACGAATATTTGCAGCCCGAGGACACAGTCTACGTCATCGAGTACAACGGTGTAACGAAGGCCTTCCCGCAAAAATACCTTTGGGTGTCGCACATCTTCGGCGGAGACTATGGAGGCGACGAAGTCGTGATGACATACTGTGTCCTCACGAACCTCCCGGTGCCCTTTGTCAACGAACTTGAGGGGAAGCCGATGGATCTCAAAGTGCTCGCCCAAACCAACAACAACCTACTGCTGTGGGATACTAACAGTGGTGAGATCATCCAGCAGATCACGAACACCTGTGAGCTTTCGAGCCGGATGCTGGAGCCATTGCCTGTCCTGGAGATGACATGGAAGGCCTATCAAGAACTTTTTCCCGATGGAGAGGTTCTGTATAACCCGTTCACGAATCCGATGGAGCGGCTCTTAAGCAAGCTAATGCCGCTCGACGACGCTCATTCTGGCGAAGGATGGATGTTTAAGACAGTCGCTCTGGATGACGCTCGACTTCCGTCGAAGGAAAAGGTGATAGGAATCAAGGACGGAGCAGACGCTGTTGCTTACACGCGGGACTACCTACGGAAGAGCGGCGTTGTTAACACCCGGGTCGGCGTCAAGAGCATCGTGATTGCGCACATTCCCGAACATGACATGTTCGTCGGCTTCAATCGAATGAAGAACGGTGAAGAAATCGAGGTCACCGATGTTGATGTCTTTGGTTACGCCGGAGAGCACGGGACACTCGAACGTGCGTTTATCTACAACGGGCCGATGTGGGCAGTCTGGCGGCACTATAATCCAGACACGCAGCTCTTCCAATAGCTGAAGGTGTAGTAGCCGCCTGCTTCAGTGGCGGTCCTACACGAGCAACAGACCAACACAATCGCGATTCCGTGTCAAGAACTTGTGAAACGCGATTCGGTTCGAAAAACGACCCCCTTTTTAGGACTCGCCGTTGATGAGCGCGAACTTGGATGCGCGCCAATTTATACGATTAACTCCGCAGTCAGTTCATCCGTTAGCAACCTGCCGAATTCTGCGAAGATTAGCTCGTAATCGGTCTCGTCCCCGCTGCCGATATTTTCCAATGGAGCCGTTGCCAGCATTTCTACAATAGATTTATCGATCGGATTGGCAATCATGAGGTCTAAAATGGACGTTCCGACCAGTCGGGCGGCATCTTCGGTGGCGGTGTTGTTTTCATCTAACAGTGATGTGGATTCGCTATTTGCGTCCACTAAGTAGACCGCACTCATTTCGCCATTCTTGGAAGACGGTAACGACGCCGATGGAGGTTCAGCAATGTCTTGCGGGTCGGAACTCACTGTAGCCAGATTAAAGCCTATGGCCAAATTGTCGCCAGCAGCGACAACTGGAGCCGGTGCCTGCGAGAAGATCAGATAGGCGACCTGTTCGGTGGTATGGCTTCTTTCAGTATCGCCGGCGATATCTTCATCAATCGCGAGACCAATCGTGTTACTGGACTCATTTGAAGAAAGCGGTGTTTCGCCGTAGAGAACGGCCCAGCCCCCGTTACCGCCGTCCATACCAGCCAGTGAGGCAACTGCTGAAGTTGGCGTGCCATTCGTCGACACATCGTAATTGTATGCAGGGCTGTTTCCGATTCCCAAAATGGTATCAGCACCCAGACCAGCGGTGTAATTTAAACCGTCGATGGTTCCTGAGCCGGACTCAATCACGATGTAACCGATGGTTTCATCATTTCGTGTTGAGTCAGGATCTTCGCCGACGTTTTTACCGACATAAAGGCTGTTGGCAGACGGAGCGTTAGTTCGCGAAGTACCACGAGACCAGAAGGTTGAGAAACCAGCATCATTTTCAGACATCACTTGCCCGACAACAACCGGGGCGCTGTAGTTGTTGGCATAACTACGTTCCTCACCGACCCAACTATTGTTTTCGTCTGTCCTGGTCGAGACGAACTTGACTGCTTCCATCGTAATTCCATGGTTGGCCTGGGTGTAAACACCTTCTTCGACCACCGTATAATGGACCTTCATCGCCGTTATTGGGTCTACCGATCCATCGGTTCGTTGCAATTTGATTTCAAAACTATTCCCGTTTGCATTCCGAATACGGGTCACCACGGGAGGGTCTCCCGCCTTACTATTCACCGTGGCGACAACAACCATCGAATCATAGGTGTGCCCCACTTGGACCGTCTGCCACTGATCCGATACCCCGCCGAGAACATCAGTACGAAATTCAGGGTTGCCAATTTGAACGGGAGTTGGTTCAGAAAAGATGATATAGGCCACTTGTTCGGAAGTATGCTTTCGTTCGCTGTCTTTAGCGATGTCTTCATCGATCGCAAGTCCGATTGAATTGGCTGAAAGGGGATTTTCTCCGTAGAGAACGGCCCAGCCGCCATTATTACCATCCATGCCAGCCTGTGAGACGACTGCGGTTATCGGTGTCCCACTGATGGGGAAATTGTAGTTGTACGCAGGACTGTCATCGATTCCCCAAATGGAATCAGCCCCCAGCCCAGCAGCATAATTCAAGCCGTCTATGGTTCCTGAGCCCGATTCAATCACAATGTAGCCAATTGTTTCGTTTTCCCGAATTCGGTCGGAATCTTCGCCGACATGTTTTCCCACGTAAACATCGGTGGATGTCGGAGCGCTGGTCCTGCTCGACCCGCGTGACCAGAAGGCGGAATAACCGGAATCATTCTCGGTCATCACCTGACCAATCACCACCGGAGAGGTGTAACTGTTTTGATAACTTTGTTGTTCTCCCGCCCAACTGCTGTTGTTGTCGGTGATGCTGGAATCATACTTGACCACTTCCATGGTAATTCCATGGTCAGTTTCGTTGTAACTCCCCTCTTCCACGGCAATATAATGAACGTTCCTGCTCGGAATTGCCGTCGTCGATCCGTCGGTCCGTTGTAGTTTAATTTCAAAACTGTTTCCGTTGGCATTACGGATACGGGAAACAACGGGTGGGTCTCCCGCTTTGCTGTTCACCGTTGCAACCACCACCAGCGAGCTATATTTATGGTCGAGCGTTACCGTTTGCCATAGATCGGTTATGCCGGTGAGAACCTCAGATCGAACTGCAGGTTCCGAAACCGCGTTTTCAACGGCCAACGCGAACGAAGTTTCCGATTGGGCACCATCGCTATCTGTGGCTGTGACCGTCACTGTCTGACTCTCTGCAGTGCTCGTTGTGTCAAATGACCAACTCCATGTGCCGTCGTTGTTATCGACGACGGTCCCCACTGAAGCGGAAAGGGTTACGTTGTCATTACCAACATCGCCGTGGTATCCACTATTCGTTGCGGTATTGCCTTCAATGACCGCAACTGAGGCACTATTGACTCCCACTCCCGGCGCCACGTTATCGACCGTCAATGCGAACGTGGTTTGTGAGGCTGCGCCGTCGCCATCGGTTGCGGTGATCGTGACGGTGGCGCTTTCATCGGGGCCATCGGTCGTATCGTAAGACCAGCTCCAGGTCCCATTGTTGTTGTCGGTTATCGTGCCCAGTGAGGCGGTGACGGTCACTGGATCGCCATTCGCATCACCGTAGGTTCCCGTGTTGTTGGCTGTGGCTCCTTCAGCAACGGTTACGCTCGCAAGGTCAACGCCGACGGTGGGAACAAGATTGTTAATGGTCAGGTTGAATGACGTCTGGGTGGCTAGGTTGTCGCTATCGGTCGCCGTGATTGTCACCGTTTGACTGCCATTGGGTTCGCCGGCCGTATCGAAGGACCAGGACCAAGTCCCGTTGTTGTTATCGACGAGCGTGCCGATGGAAGTTGTCAGAGTGACCGTGTCATCCCCAACATCATTGTACGATCCGCTGTTGTTGGCGGTGCTTCCCCTCGAAACGGAAACCGTCGCATTATCAGCGACTATCGTTGGGGCCACGTTATCGACCGTCAATGCGAACGTGGTTTGTGAGGCTGCGCCGTCGCCATCGGTTGCGGTGATCGTGACGGTGGCGCTTTCATCGGGGCCATCGGTCGTGTCGTAAGACCAACTCCAGGTCCCATCGTTGTTGTCGGTAATCGTGCCCATCGATGCTGAAAGACTGACGGTGTCACCTGCAGTGTCGCCGAATGTACCGGCGTTGGTTGCAGCGGCTCCTTCAGGAACGATGATAGACAAGGAATCAACAGT
>Ga0316204_10009256_pt1 | contig 13252 bp, 14 predicted proteins | sample 6monrhotite_MG_2_FD_205661 | JGI IMG/M metagenome (GOLD analysis project Ga0316204, IMG submission 205661) | Microbial mat bacterial communities from mineral coupon in-situ incubated in ocean water Damariscotta River, Maine, United States -... | ecosystem: Environmental > Aquatic > Marine >... | reverse complement strand
GCATTCCCGTGGTTCAATAGTGGGCGTTACTGGGATGACCACATTCTTTCGTTACGCGAACAGGCCGCACTGATGGATGAGCCGCCGTTGGTTTGGGATTAGCTTCCCTGCCCCGCAGGCGGTTTATCACTTACCACCTCTTTAAGCCTCGCCTCGCCGCCATCTAAAACCATCAATACCGCGACCGCCTCGCTTCTAAGTTGATGCTCCAGTGCCAGCGCCTTCTCTTTGGGCGCAAACAACGCCTCAATACCATACTTTACTCTAAAGTAATCGGCATGGTCTTCATAGCGCCTGTTTTCAATACGTCCACGCAGAAACACACCACTCTCTGGTCTTTCCAGCGCCACAGAAGAATATACATACAGCCCGCTGCTATCCTGCTTCAGCTGCACATAAACGATTTCTCCATTCCTCAAGTCGTTATTTTCAGGAAAGTGCTGCGTTTCGATCATCGAAATATCATAATCGAGGCGTGCATAATTCCCTCTGAATAGTGAGCGTGGATCAACTGGCACTGTTTTTACCCTTACCTCTTCGCCAGTCCATAAAGGCATCGCCGCTTTCACATACATTCCTGTCAGTACAAAAAACTGAAAGACAATCGCAGCAATGATCAGCATGCTTCTCCTTTTTCTCATGACAACACCTCCCTAGCCTGATGCCGTTTCCAGTATTTGGCCGCTCCCAACAATACGGCCGCAAGCACCAAAAACAACATCGCACCACCGATGTAGTCACCAATCAGGTCGATATAACGCATAAAGGCCGTCACTAGAATCGATGCAACACCAAGAAAGAAATAATGCGATATCCCCCCATGTATACCCCTCACAACCAACCATATGCCGACGGTGACCAACACAATATTGCTTAACACCTGTAGGTAGAGTGCCACACCATGGTCTTCCACCACCAACACTACGATGAGGGCGATAATAAAGAATGCCGATATTGCGCCAGCCGGAACAAGTTTTTTTGTTCTGTACGCCAACCACAGCGACAAGCTCAAACATACGGCAACAATGATCAGCATATCGCTCACATGCCGCCACTCTGCCGTTATCAATTCTTGCCACGGATCTTCAAAGCTCATGACTGCCATAATGATCAAGCCAAATCTCAGGCTCCATACAGCAAGTACCGAGCCGTAATCTTTCGCCACCGATGACTGCTTACTTGCCAGCCAGTGGCTAAATAGGTAAGCCAGTATAAATAGCGAAACCGTGACCACTACATGCTCCGCACTAAAATCGAAATGGCGGCCATCTCGCCATAGGGTCGCGAGTGTATACTCCACCCATAATCCAATGCTGACCACCACCGTTAAAAAGAGCATTATGCTGCGCTCACTTCGATACAAAACAATCAACGAGCCAATAATAAACAGCGGCATTAAGGCGGGATAAAACCCCATGTTCACCTCAACCAAAAACCATATAACAGCCAACAGCGCACTCTGCAGCGTCACCCAAGCATTATTAATCAGCAGCCCAATTGGAAGGCAACCTAATGCCCACCAAAAAATGCCATCCGGCATATGCTCCCCAAGGTGGTAGACCTGGGCGATTAAAATAATCGACGCGCCGTAAAAAAAATTCCCCAAGAAGAACAGGCTAGCTGCACCACTTCTATTGTCAGAGAGATATTGACGCAGCGCCAGTCCTTGCACTGCCATAGTCAAGGCAATCAACCCCCACATTCTCACTGCCCGTGGAATTTCATCCCAATTCGCGCCCAGCAGAATAATCAGGGCTAAACCAAGAAAGAGGTACCCCAACCCAATAAGTACGTTATAACCAAATACATGACTCTTCGACTGGTGATAATCGGCCCCGTAGCGTTCGCAGATCTTTTCTGCTTGGGACTCTGAAATAATCTCTTCATCAACCCATTCAGCCGCTTCTCGCGCCATATCATTCTTCAGTAACCTAATTAGTCGCATGCGCTTTCCTCGAAGAGCCAGTGATAGCTTGTTAAGCTCCCGCTAATTATCGATTTTTATAGCGAAAGTCTTTGCAATATTTTATATCAAACCAATACCTTAATTCTAAAACCATAGGAAGCCAACCACACACAAATGCTTTAGATACAACCCTTGTTGATGGAGGAAAACACAGTGGTCATTCATTCGACGCATATGGAATGATGGAATGAAAAATACAGCCGCTGCATTCCCGCTAATAGATATAAAGCAATAACCACTAGGAATAACACAATTTCCACCCACAAAAAAGATGCCCTAAGGGCACCTCTCTAAAGCTCATGATTCTCTAACAACGAAACAACAGTCTATAGCCGGGTAAAAATATCAGAAAGAATTCCCGGTCCTTCCGCCGCATTGATCGGTTTTAAAACATAGCTGCTCATACCAAGCTTGCTACATTCCACAATCGAATCCTTATCCGCTTTAGAAGTCACCATCACCACGGGTAACGCTTTATTTGTTTCACGGATTTTTCGCAATGCCTCTTTGCCGTCCATCACCGGCATCACAATATCTAAAAATACAGCACCGATGTCATGTTCACCACTCGCAATAATCGTTAACGCCTGCTTACCATGCTCTGCCTGCACCGTATTTTCGTATCCCATTGAGGCCAATACACGTCGCAGCCCTTCACGCATCATCATCGTATCATCGACAATTAAAATAGTTTTTTCTTTATCCAACATACGACTTCCCTCATCCCTTTTATCGCACAAGAAAACTTAAATAAAATCGACCAGCAGATTCCAGATCCACCGGTACTGTCATAATATTCTTAACACCTTCCAATAAGAACTCACTGTCCTCTTTATTATATAAATAAAGCGGGACACCAAAAGATATCTTATGGCTGGTCTCATTGATTTCGCGAGTTGCCAAGCCAACCACAGTATTTAAAAACTCAGCCAGCGCCTCTTTGTTTGCATCATTCAGCGATGTATCTGCCTCATCGGTACCAAACATCACCGAACGAACTTTGTTACCAATAACAATCGCCGTTGGTGCATCAAAATTCATTACCACATTATTCGTCACGCCATTCGTAAACGTGGCATTAATAGAGACTGCAAAATCTTTAAAGGCAAACACATCCAGCGGCTCGTGATACGTTAACAAGTCACTTGTCCCTTTTAATTCCGCCATAGTTTTCAGGGTATTGATCGTTTCACTCACAAAAGGCAGCAATACGGAGTTACGGATGTTATCAGTTGAAATTTCTTCTAGTTTCATATCACTAAACACTATTATGGGCTATCTGTATTTAAACTATCGTCTAAACCGAAGTTAACTTAAGACATTTAATCAATCTCATGCCGCACACATACAAACCTCGTACGATATCCTAAGTAAAACATAATTACCCCACAAAAAAAGCGCCTCAAGGGCGCCTTCTGCTACTCACTCAAAACAGCTAATGGCTAACAACCCTCATCATTGCCCTTTTCAGCTGCCGCATCCACACGGCGCGCCGAGTTAATCATCACCGGCTCAACTGGTACATTCTGATGGCCGCCGCTGTTACCTGTTTTCACCTGAGCAATCTTATCTGCCACGTCCATTCCATCAACCACCTTAGCGAAAACAGCATAACCAAAGTCACGGCTACCGTTATCAAGGAAATCGTTATCCACCAGGTTCAGGAAAAACTGAGAGGTCGCACTATCAACCACTGCCGTACGCGCCATTGAGAGTGTGCCGCGGGTGTTCTTCAGGCCGTTATCCGCTTCGTTTTTGATCTCTTCGCGGGTCGCTTTCTGCTGCATGTCTGCAGTAAAACCACCGCCCTGCAACATAAAGCCGGGAATCACGCGATGGAAGATGGTGCCGTCGAAATAGCCGTCATCAACATATTGCAGGAAATTTGCAACCGTAATCGGTGCTTCATCAGGGTACATTTCGATGGTGATATCACCATGCGATGTTGAGAAAATAATCATTTCGACCTCCACGCGATCTTTCATAAGTTGCGCGCATTGTAACGGCTCAGTGCGCTCATTAATAGTGAGGTATCCGGTTATTGCGCGCCCCCTCTTACAATGACATCATTCAGCAACTCACAAACACACCATACAAAGAGACTAGCACAATGAAAATCGGCACTCCCCTATCCCCTTCTGCTACCCGTGTGATGCTGCTCGGCAGCGGTGAACTTGGCAAAGAGGTGATCATTGCGCTGCAACGGCTCGGGGTTGAGACGATTGCGGTTGATCGCTATGCGAATGCACCCGGCCATCAGGTAGCGCACCGCGCCCATGTGATTAACATGGCAGACCCTGCGGCATTGCGCGCGCTGGTGGAGCAGGAGCAACCCGATATTATCGTGCCCGAGATTGAAGCAATCGCGACCGACATGCTGGCAGAGATCGAAGCCGATAACCTTGCCGAAGTGATCCCCACCGCGCGCGCGACACAACTCACGATGAACCGCGAGGGTATTCGCAAACTCGCCGCCGAGGAACTCGCGCTGCCCACATCACGTTACGCCTTTGCCGAAAGCTTAAATGAACTGCGTATAGCAATCGATGGTGGTGTCGGATACCCCTGCATCGTTAAGCCGGTGATGTCGTCATCGGGCAAGGGGCAGTCGACCATCAATGAACCAGAAGATGTGGAGACAGCCTGGAACTATGCGATGAGTGGCGGGCGCATAAAAGGCGGGCGCGTGATCGTTGAAGAGATGATTGAGTTTGATTTTGAGATTACGCTGCTCACAGTTCGCGCACGTAATAGCAGCGGCGAGATCGAAACCCACTTCTGTGCACCGATCGGTCATCAACAGGTGAATGGCGATTACGTTGAAAGCTGGCAACCGCAGGCGATGAGCACCGCGGCATTAAAACGGGCGCAGGAAGTCGCCGCTGCGGTAACAGCTAACCTCGGAGGGCGCGGCATCTTCGGCGTGGAGTTATTTATTAAAGGCGATCAGGTATGGTTTAGTGAAGTGAGCCCGCGCCCGCACGACACCGGCATGGTGACGATGACAAGCCAATATCAAAATGAGTTCGAACTTCATGCACGCGCCATTCTTGGCTTACCGGTTTCGATAGAGATGAATGTCACCGCCGCGGCTAGTGCCGTCATCTACGGCGCAATGGATGAACAGGGAATTGCGTTTGAAGGGGTCGATACCGCACTACAGGATTCACAGACCGACCTGCGATTGTTTGGCAAACCCGAAGCGTTTAAACAACGCCGCATGGGCGTTGCGCTGGCCTATAGCAGCAGTACCGATGATGCGCGACAACGTGCTCGCAAGGCTGCCGCTCAGGTAAACACAATAAAAAACTAATTCCGCTTAACAAACGGCTCCGGCAAGCAATGATGCAAACCGAAGCCGTTTTACTTTAAAGCATCACGCCTTATCCAGCGCCTGACTGATATCGGCAATGATGTCATCCTGGTGTTCAATGCCCACCGATATCCGCACCAGCTCTTCACTCACACCGGCCGCTTTTAATTCATCCGGACCAAGCTGACGATGTGTCGTGGACGCAGGATGACAGGCCAGTGACTTTGCATCACCGATATTGACCAGTCGTAAAATCATCTGCAATGCATCAATAAAACGAGCGCCCGCCTCTTTGCCACCCTTAATGCCAAAGCTCAAGATGCCAGACGCTTTGCCTTTGGTAATCTTGTCTGCGGTCGCTTTATAAGGGCTTCCTTCCAACGCCGCATAATTGACCCACTCAATCTTTGGATGGTTTTGCATCCATGCGGCAACCGCTTCGGCATTTTCACAGTGACGCTCCATACGAATCCCCAATGTCTCAAGCCCCTGCAGTATTAGAAAGGCGTTCATCGGTGAGATTGCAGCGCCGGTGTTACGCAGCGGCACCACACGCGCACGCCCAATATAAGCAGCCTCGCCTAACGCTTCGGTATAAACCACACCGTGATAAGAGGGGTCTGGCTCATTTAACATTGGAAAGCGTGCCTTGTTTTTCACCCAGTCAAACTTACCTGAATCGATAATAATACCACCGATAGAAGTCCCGTGGCCGCCAATATATTTGGTTAATGAGTGCACCACGATGTCTGCGCCAAAGTCGAATGGACGGCAGAGGTAAGGGGTCGCGACAGTGTTGTCGACAATCACCGGCACACCATGCTTATGAGCGATCTCCGCCAGTCTTTTAATATCGACAACATTACCAGCAGGGTTGCCAATTGTTTCACAGAAGACCGCACGCGTTTTGTCATCGATCAGTTTTTCGATACCATCAAAATCATCATGCGAAGCCATCCGTACATCGATGCCCTGACGCGGAAAGGTGTGTTTAAAAAGATTATAGGTACCACCGTAAAGCTGGGAGATAGAAACAATATTATCGCCCGCCTCCGCAATGGTTTGAATCGCATAGGTGATTGCCGACATACCCGATGCCAAAGCCAGCCCGCCAATACCACCTTCCATTTCAGCCAGGCGTTGCTCCAGCACCGAGGTGGTAGGGTTCATAATGCGGGTATAGATATTACCGGCAACTTTCAAATCGAACAGGTCAGCACCATGCTGTGTATTATCAAAGGTGTAACTCGTGGTTTGATAAATAGGCACTGCCGCAGACTTTGTGGTTGCTTCAGACTCATAGCCGTGGTGTAGCGCCAGTGATTCCAGCTTCATGTTTACTCCCCTTACATAAACCCAATCATAAAAACCGTAGTGATAACGAACTTCAGAAAAAATTCTGAATTATTCAAAACCTGTTTTCAAACCGCCTTTCAATTCTTTCGATGTATCGCGCATACGCTGCTGCATATCGCGCTGTTGTTCCATCACTTGCCCCATGTCAATATCAGGCATTGCATCAATCTGATCCTGAATTGGCTTAACGCGATCAGCAAGACGTTTACGCATCTCCGCACGGTCCAGCAACTCATAACCCACCGGGATCGTCATATCTTCATTACGCAACATCGCATGTTGATTGATGTGTGTAATTTCATGTGTCACCAACCCCTCTCTATCGACCGAACGCATCGGTAAACCTTTCGCGGCATACTCATCGTCAACAATATCTGCCGCCGCCTCACACATCTGCTCTTCGCCAAACAGTGATGCCATGATGATCGCATCCACTCCGTCCGATCCACGCGCCATCGCAGCCACAAAGTTTTTAACAATTTCATTTTCAGTTGCGGTGGGTGCGAGGTATTCATCAGAGCAGTGAATAGTGTCATTAATCATCACGCGATAATGGACAGTGGCAAAACCATTGACCTGCGGCCCATCACCCTGCTTTAGCAGCTCAACCTTCGGCATCATGCGATCTTTAATTGCACTGGTAATATGCTCACTGGTCACCACCGCCGATTCATGATCGATCACCACCCCTTCGAGGTCGTTAACGGTGTAAGTCTTACCGCTTGCCAGATCCATCAATAGATACTCATCAGCCGAACCGCTATCGATTCTGGCACGCGTCTCTTCAATACTTACCTTGCTGTGCATCTGATGTTTATTAACACTTTCAACCACCACACCGGCATTTACCGGTGAAACGATCACCACAGATGTTGCCATTAAAAGTGGCACTACTATCGACCTGGATACTTTCACAACAATCCTCACTACTAAATATAAGCCATCTTGCAAATAGACAACGCCCAACCCATTCAAACAAACAGGATCAGCGCCATTGTTTGCCGCTTAGTCTAGCATGAGAAAAGCGTTAGATTGGAAGACTATCCTGATGCAGAACATCGGATAACCATCCGTTTGAAAAGTGAGAGGCACTACCAGAAGAGGCTGGCCGTCTCGACAAACTGAATACCGGCTTCGCCGATGGTTTCTTCCTGATTAAATTCTTCTTTTTTCAGACCGGTCGCAATCCACGCGGCACCATCGATCTCAGTTTCAGGCACCTTTACTTCACAGAAGGCACCTAACTCTGATTGATTTGCCAGTACATTTGCAATATGCACAATCGCCGCTTCCATCTTGGCCCCTTTCGCTCGTCCCGGTTGATGATGGAACGCGACCGCCTCCTGCAAACTCTCAGGCAGGGACCACTGCTTTAGCAACTCACCACCAAGATCCGCGTGGGTAAATCCCAACTCTTCGGACTCAATTGCAAACAGCATCTCTTCATCACCATTCGCAGTATCCAGCATTCTTTTCGCAACATCGGGGACTCGGTTGTAAATCACCAGGCTACCAATGTCATGCAACAACCCCGCAATAAATAAACGTTCGGTATGCAACACATTACAACGCTTCGCAAGCAGCCGCGAAATGATGCCGCAATAGATACTATGCCGCCAGAAAGTATCCATATTGACCACATCATTAGGAATTGCAGAAAAAGATTTTACCGCCGATACGGCCACCACCAGACTATAAAGCTCACGTAGCCCGATCACCGCCACCGCACGCGAAACGGTATCGATGCGTGAACTAAAATTGTAAAAAGGGCTATTGACGATCTTCAGCAGACGCGCCGTCAGACTCGGGTCCTGACTAATAATCAGCCCCATATCGTCCGCCGTCGCCGTTGGTGATTCCATTAAATCGAACACTTTCACATAAACATCAGGCGGAGAAACCAGGCCAGAAACCTCACCAAGCCAGCGTGACGAGACCTTGGCGACCTCCTCATCCTCTTGATCTTTAAGAATATTAATCTCGCTCACTGAATTCTCCAGAATTTAGGCGCTTACACACCCACAGTCACAAAACACATACACTTTATGATATCGCTCACTCGACAAAATTATTGAGCATAGAGTCACAATAAAAAATAAATAGCTCTGCTATAAATAACCTTAACAGCAGGAATTTTTTTATTTTCAAGGCTAGAACTATGACCACAGATAAAGATTCATCCGCCGCCCTCAAAAAACCTGACGGCACTCAAGATCCAACATCCAGCAGGGCGTTTCAAACGCAGTGTCTTGATGCAGCAGAGCGCTTTTCTGAGCACCTGCTTTCCATCATGGACGAACTTGGTGAAACGCTTTATCAAATGGCAGATCAGGCGGATGATCACGAATTGCGTCGCCTCTATTTTACCTCACTACAAGAGGTCTATAGCAACCGGGCCAAATCAAAAGGCCATTTCAAAAAACAGTTCCTGGCTGCTCTCAAGGCTGAAATTCAACTACAACCCGACAGCCACTCGGCCGCTTTATTTACCAATGCAGCGCTTGTGGGTATCGAACAACTCACCAAACTAGCGCCTCAGCCAGAGCCAGCATCAGAGCCCAAGGAGGAAGCGATGCCGAAACAGCCCACTATCGATCAAAGTGGCGAAGATCAATATCGCCAGATGGCCAACGCACTACCCAAAGGCAGCTGGGTCGAGTTTCACTATCCTGACGCTGCCATTCTCAAAGCTCGCTTTACCTGGGTAAACCCCGTTACTGGCGTCTATCTGTTTATCGATCGTGATGGCAGAAAAGCGCCAGACCGAACACCAGAGGCGCTTGCAAACGCATTTCGTAACGGCCATGCATCGCTGATTCAGGACGCCGCCCAACTTACCCGTAGCGCCAGCAACAATGCAGGCTAAAGCCACTGCGCTCCGGTTGACTTCCACCCGCTTCACAGGCAGACTGCGCGCCATGAACAGAACTCTCAACAAATCCATGCGAGCGATCCGCGTCCACCTGCCTAAATGGCTGGTGGCGATTGGTGACGTGCGCCTGAAAATAGAGAGTCCGATGTAACAAGAAAACCACATCAATCTGTTTATTAAAAAGGCCACCGAATGAAAATTCCGTGGCCTTTTTTGTTTTTTAACGTAATGAAATCTGGAGAAAAAATCATGCAGGTCCCTGCCGCCTTTGCGGCCGTCGTTCTTATCTGGTCAACCACGCCACTCGCCATTCAATGGAGCAGTGAAGGTCAAGGCTTCCTTTTTAGCGTCTTCAGCAGAATGGTGCTGGGGGTAGTGCTGTGCCTGCTAATTATCAAAGTGATGAGCATCGCACTACCATGGCATAAGAAAGCCCGCGAGGCCTATCTTGCTGCAGCTGTCAGCATCTACGCCTCAATGCTTTGTGTCTACTGGGGAGCTCAGTTTGTCCCTTCTGGCGTAGTCTCCGTGCTATTTGGCTTGACACCAATTGTGACTGCTATCCTGGCAATAATCTGGCTCGGTGAAAGTAAATTCACAACGACAAGAGTCATCGGTCTGTTACTGGCTGTGGTAGGGCTTGGCATTGTGTTTAGCGCTGATTTTTCGCTCGGCGAAAAAGCGATACTAGGCACCTGTGCGGTGCTGCTTTCCATCAGCCTGGCAGCAATCAGTACGGTGTGGCTTAAACGCATCAATGCGGGGCTATCACCTGTTGCGGTGACTACGGGCGCATTAATTATCTCAACGCCACTTTATGCGCTAACCTGGTTGATATTTGATGGACAACTACCAGCAGACATCCCAACACGCGCCCTTGGCGCCACTATTTATTTGGGTGTGATTGGTTCTGTGGTTGGTTTTATTTTGTTTTTCTATTTACTGAAAAATATGGAAGCCAGTCGTGCCACGCTACTCACATTAATCACACCTGTGTTAGCACTGCTGCTTGGCCACGCATTAAATAATGAGCGTGTTGGCATTGAAGTGTGGCTTGGTACAGGGATGATTTTGACTGGCTTAATGAGCCACGAATGGGGAGAAATTTTACTCAAAAAAACCATGCAGAGATCATAGCTCTCTGATCGATTCAATCAAGTTCAGGTAGCCCTTCGCTGCCTGGACTTTTAACGCTGTCTTCTTACTCGCTCAGTTACTCGCACTTTGCAATGGCATGCTGCTACGTACTGCACAGGCATAGAAAACCTTGATGGCATAACTATGTGGCGTATCATCCCAAAGGTAGGCTGCGAGAATGGTATTCAGCATACTGGTTGAATACTCATCGCCCATCGCAACATGGAGTGATGAATTCAAGCTTAGGTGTAGTGCATGTTCAGCAGGTACGCCTAAACGAGAGTTAATCACTGAATCCATTCCAACCATAGCCTGCCCATAACAACTGCTTTCTGACATACCAACGACATGGTTTTCAAAAGCCTGTGAGCTACCTGCCAATAACATCAGCGCTAATCCAGCGAGTGTGTTCATTGTCTTTTTCATTGTAAACGCCTCCTGCGTTACCAGGGCCAAGAACGCCCCAAAAATAACAACTCTTATTATGGTTATCGGCGTTTACAATTTTTGTTTTAGCTAAACATCACTTGTTAACTATATGTAAAAAATGGTTTTTTAATTTTTATTTGATTAAAATTCGGCACTAAAGCATTACTCACCAACGGAAAATAGCGCTATAAAAAGCATTAAAAAATTCAGACAGCAGAGCACACCTAACACCCGAACAGCGATCACAAAACTCTTTTTATCAACCCAGTTTCGCAGCGGGTTCATCTCGGCCACCAGATGATTTTTCTGATGTAACTGCAATACCCATTCCTGAACCACCTCAGGTCGTTTCACAAAGTGCCAGCCGGTTACCAGAAAACAGATCGCCATAAACAGCGTTAACAATTCATTCATCACACACCCCCCATTCGCATTACTGAATGCCTGCCCTATTCGAGCAATTCAAACTGCACATCATCTCCCTGCAAGATACGCCAATAAAATCAGGTTCGCCATCATCCCTCTCATACGCGTACAATAAAAGCCCATCAACAAATCATAAGCGTGACGATTCAACTATGGCGTGGCAGGAACTGACATTCGAGGTATCTCCCTCACAAGTAGATACCCTTTCAGAGCTTCTATGCGATGCAGGTGCCGCCTCCGTCACATACAAAGACAACACCGACACCCCCATCTACGAGCCAGCGGCGGATGCCAGCGATCTGTGGGCAAGCACCTGTGTCGTTGGCCTGTTCGACGCGGGCACCGATTTTGATGCTGTGCTCGCATTGATCCAGCAGCGCGAACCATTTTCCAACTTGCCGCCATATCGCATCACTGATTTAAAAGAACAGCAGTGGGAACGCCTCTGGATGGATGAGTTCAAACCGATGCGCTTTGGTGAGCGCCTCTGGATCTGCCCCACCGAAACCACGCCGCCTGAACCCGATGCACTTAACATCATGCTCGACCCCGGCCTTGCCTTTGGCACCGGCACACACCCCACCACCGCACTGTGCCTGGAATGGATCGATCAAAACGATCTCGACCACAAAACCGTGATCGACTTCGGCTGCGGCTCCGGCATTCTCGCAATTGGTGCGGCAATGAGTGGCGCGACCTCGATTGAGGCGATCGACATCGATCCGCAGGCGCTACTCGCCACCAATAGCAATGCCGCCCAGAATAATGTCGCTTCAAAAATCACCACGGCGCTGCCCAACGAGGCCACCGCACTCACCGCTGTTGACTGCCTGCTCGCCAACATCCTCGCTAATCCAATCATGGAGCTGGCCGACTATTTCTCGACACTGGTAAAACATAACGGCATCATCGTCTTATCAGGTATTTTGAGTGAGCAGGCAACACAGGTGGTCAGCGCTTATGACCAGTGGTTTGAATTTCAACCCATCGCTGAAAAAGAAGGCTGGGTACGACTCGTTGCCTCCCGCAATACCAGCCGCAATACCAGCCGCAATAAAAGTTAAAGACAACACCAGAAGCAATATAGAGAAGCGATAATAATAGATGTTTACCCAGTGCCCACATTGCCATACCAACTTCAGCATCAGTGATCAGGATCTCACAGCCGCTGGCGGCACAGTGCAGTGCGGAAAATGTAACGACACCTTTAATGCGCTCTATACATTATCCAAACACCCGCTGAGCAACAGCGAACCGGCCGAAATTCTGGAGATCTCATCCATCGACCGCCTGAGTAATGACAACGTCGCCGAAAGTTACCAGCTCTCCGATACACAAACAGAACAGGCCATCCCCTCACCAGGCAAATCCGCAACGCTAAAATGGAGCGTACTGGGCATTCTTTTATGCACCCTGCTCGTCTCCCAGGCGAGCTATTTTTTAAGCGACAAACTGGCGCAGGGCTACCCAGTGCTGCGTCCATGGCTGGAACAATTTTGCGCAGCCAGCGGCTGCCAGCTCTCACTGCAACGTGCGCCAGATAAAATCAGCATCGTTAATCGCGATGTTCGCAGCCACCCAACAACATCTCACGCGCTGTTGATCAATCTCACCTTGCAAAACAATGCCAGCTTTACCCAGCCTTACCCACGTCTACAGCTGAGCTTCTTTGACATCAACCACACCCTGCTCGCCACCCGCGCCTTCCAGCCACATGAATATCTCTCGCAAGCGATTGATATCAATAGTGGAT